>Ga0208544_10000617_pt1 | contig 27094 bp, 22 predicted proteins | sample DEB08_DNA_9_FD_184526 | JGI IMG/M metagenome (GOLD analysis project Ga0208544, IMG submission 184526) | Aqueous microbial communities from the Delaware River and Bay under freshwater to marine salinity gradient to study organic matter... | ecosystem: Environmental > Aquatic > Marine > Coastal ... | reverse complement strand
ATTGCACGGGTATAGAGTTTTAAGGTTTACTTAATGTTACACCTCTATATTCGTGCTTTTTAGCTTATTTTTCAAATATTTCACGATAATTATTTGATTACCAATCTTTTATATCCAAAACTCACGTTTTTTAATTTTAATTTACTCCTTATCCCACGCTTCAATATTTAACCCTTTTATCAACAACCAAAAAGTAAAAGACAATTCTCCAACCGTTGCAATCACAAGAAGTGCGATGACTAGTATTGAAAATATTTCGTTGTTAATCAAAGTGATTTCCCCGATACTTTCCAATGAATAACCAAAACTTCCGATACCCATCAATAGTCCCAGAACTTTGGGGAAATAACCAGATTTGAAAACCAAATAACCCAGCGCAATTAAATGAAGTCCAAAAAATAAGCCCCAAATATAAACTCCATACTGATGGGCATCAAGAAAAACTAAGGCCAAAGATTGTAATTGGTCTATTTCAAATGCACCTAGGTTGTCAGCGCCATTTAGAAGTTGAAAAGGGATTAAATAATTAAGCAAATTGATTCCCATTACAATACTCATCGCTAGTCTGGAAAACGCGGCAATCATAGCAATCGTTTGATTTACTGGTTTGAACAGTCGATATAGAATCGCCGTCAATACAATTTCTAACAACAAAACGACAATATCTCCTAGGATACCCAAGCGAAATAGCCCTTGATTATTCAATAGGTTTTGAGCAGTTGTGGCGGCATCGCCAGGGGCAATAATTACGGAGGGCATGTAACCAATGCTAAATCCGCCGGAAATCGCAATAAGTAGATATAGTAAGCCTGCAAATTTTGCATAGTTCATGGCTGGTATTTGATTTGTTGTAGCAGTCATTTTTATTTTTATTAATGTGTTGTTTATTAATTAAATCGTTGACCTAAAATCATTATTTAACCTCAATAAAAGGATCTGCTTTCAAAGGCATGACCTCCAATTTAGAGCTATTAAAACCTTTAACAATAAACAAGATGCTTAGCGTAATTTCAAATAAGCCACCAGGTATAACACTTATAATTTCAACGATAACACGGTGTTCATATATCTCCAAAACAGAGCCTAATACGAGCGTAATGTATCCGATTATACCCCAGGCTGACATTGCGGGTGGAATGAGTTTTGATTTATATAAAGCGGAAACAAATAGCAACCCACCTATGGACCAAAGCACCATTCCTATATGGTAGCTATAAAATCCAGCCTTCTTAAGCAGGTCTCCCATGGTTTCAAAATTTGAGGTCATGATAAAACCAGCTTTTGCATAAGCTTCACTTAATGGTAAAAGTAATAGTGAAAATAGTGTCCCAACCACAAGTATTAGGGTTGCCGCTATTGCAGCACTAAGATATCCATAGGCTAAATATTGGGTTTTCGGTTTTAATATTGGTAGCATTAATATTGGTAGCGCAATATTTGTAAAAGTATGCACTAATGCCATGAGGATAACCCCAACTATAATCTGTACTTGGTTAGCATAAATATTAGCAAGAAAATCTGGAACAGTTATAATAGAATCTATTAGACCCTTTCCTATTCCATAGGACAAAAATGTTGAAATGAAAACTATCCCAAATATTCTAGGAATCTTTCTATTATTATGCATTTTTTTTCTTTTATATTTTCGACAAGTTTATTTACTTAGTTTAGGCTTATTGGATTCCTCTTAGCCGGTCGTTTCCCACGCCCCTTTAACTTAAATGGTTGATTTTTAGTCACTGAATTTTCAGGGGTGTAGAAAATGACCCCGAAAAAGGGAATAATTCAATTTAAAAATAAACCCGATACATTAGATTAGGAAATAAACCAAATTGAGTGAGGTTACCGATGGAGTTGGGTTCGCTTTCATCATAATATTCGGACACTTTACCTTTAGTATTGGTCACGTTATCCAAATTAATGAAAATCTCATGGGTCGCTTTAGGTTTATTAAATTTTAAACTAGCAGATAGCGTTATTTGGTAAATATCTTCCAACTTATTTTCATAAGCTTTTTCAAAATCCCAATAATTATTGTTGCCCGTATCAACTGCTAAATTTCCTTGTCCATCTCTTAGCAATGGAACGATTCGCTTACCGCCTCCATAAAATATTTTACCATTTAAGGATAAGGTTCGGTTTTTCTTTTTCCCAAGGTTCCTAAATTCCTTTCCCATCAAAATATTGACTAAATAGTTCCCATTGTATTGGGTATTCCGCTTCACACCTTCCAACGACTTGTAGGTTGAATTATATAAAGAACCATTGATTAAAAAGTAGTAATTATTATCCAGAAAACGTTCCAAGGTGAGTTCTATGCCATAATTCTTTCCAGTCCCTTCATTGACCAAATCAACATATCTAAAATCAACACCTTCATTTATAGTGGCATAAAAGCTAGTGTCATTATTTTCTACAGGTAAGTCGTAGAGGGCTTGATAATACACTTCTACTTTCGCCATTAAATTTTTAGTAAAACGTTTTTCATAGCCCAATACATAATGATGTGCTTTTAATAAACCGAGGTCTTTATTCGGTTCGATTACGCTACCATCGGCCAATTCAACCTTAGTGAAATAATTGTGAAGACTTTCCATAGTGCTATGTTTGCCATATCCAGCGTTAAGGGAACTGGTATTATTCACTTGCCATTTTACAGCAAGTCGTGGTTCAAGCGTATTTTTATTATTGAGTAAAACATTCATGTTTTGAAGTCCAGATACAATGGTAATGTCTTCCGTTAGTCGATGTTTCCAACTCACAAAACTTCTTACCGTACTTATATTTTCTTTGAAATTGACTACTGCGAATCTAGTAGCTCCATCGGCTTGTAACCTACTTTGGGTATTATCATAATCCAAAAGCGCATACTTCGCACCTATTTGAATTTTGTTTTTTGCATTCAATTTATTGTTATAAGTTACGGCACCCCGAAAAGCGGAGTTTATTAATCTACCTTGATAATTTACTTGTCTGCTGATAATAGAATCTTTTAAAAAATCACCTTGTCCATCCAATATTTTTGTGGTTTTTGACTCAAATACATCATCATCAATCCCATTACTTGAATAGGAAAGCGCCGTTTTAATATAACTTTGATCATTAATAGGTAAGGTGTGTTTTATTCCAAAATTTGCGAGGTGAGACCCTTTGTCAAAATCTTCAATGATATCCCGATTAAAATTTCCGTCGCCAGGGGTGTCCCATAAATCAGGCTTTACATCTTCTAGGAAAAAACTACTCAATCCGCCCAATCCGAAGATAGAAAAGGTCCCTATTTTTTTGGTAGGGAGTACTATTTTGAAAGACGCATCTTGAAATTTTAGTAATCCGTCAATATTAGCTAGCCCAATATCATTGACTAAAGAAATGGTAGAATATCGGTAGTTAATCAAATAAGAACCACCATACCCCTTTTTGAACGGGCCTTCCAACGTAAGGTCCGTTCCTAATAAGCCAAAGCCAAAAGTAGTTTCCATTTTTTCATTATTTCCTGCTCTCAATTTCACATCATAAACGCCCGATAAAACATCTCCATATTCTGGTGAAAATGCGCCAGTATAAAAATCAGAGGTGGCTAATAAATTCGTATTTAGCGCACTAATTCCTCCACTTACCGAATTTTGGTCCGCAAAATGATTAGGATTCGTGATTTCTAAACCTTCCAAACGCCATTGGATATATTTGGGAGAATTCCCTCTAACAATAATATCATTGCTTCCATCTTGCGTATTCGTTACCCCTGCAAAATTGGACAGTATCCGTGAAGGGTCGTTAAAAGCGCCTGCAAAACGTTCTGTCTGTTCAATTGAAATAGAACGGGAACTAACCAGCGACATATCATTTAATGCGGCGCCTTTATTTTTGTTTGCTATCACCACTACTTCGGCTAATGTTTCGAAAGATTCCTGCATATTTAGCTGTAAGACCACCTCTTTACCAGAGTTTACTACAATATTTGGCAGGGTTTTATTTTCATAACCAAGGTAAGATAATTGTAAGGTAATTCTTCCTAAAGAAATATGCTCGAATCTAAACTTACCGTCCACATCGGTCGTCGCACCAATTAAAGGAGTTGTGCCAGGGAGTATGATTTGCACGCCAATGATTGGCAATTTGCTATCCGTATCTATTATGGTGCCTCTTACTGTTTGTGTTAGGTTTTGGCTAAAAGCTACCGTTGCAAAAAGGGCAAGGATTACTGTTGTTAAGCTCCGTTTTTTCATTTTTGTCTTTTTATAAATGATTTGAAAATAGGCATTAAAATCCAGCCCACAAGGAGGTCAATAAACTCCTTTGGATGTGTATTAAAATGCTATTTTTTGGAAAATAAAGGGAATAGGTTTTATCCTCTTTTCATAGCACAAAGATAAAGCAAGAGATAGCTAGGGTCGTTCGGATTTGCAAATTGGAACTTATTGGATGGTGATTATTTTACCACTTCTTTCCAATAAGCCTTCGGCGACTTCTCCATCATTTTTTTAAGAAAGTATTGAAAATTGTTTTGGAATTAAATCTACTATGGTAGGGCGAGAAGCGTCAGGTGTTGTTGAGCAGAGTCAGTTACCCGTGTCGACCCGGTAGTACTAGGAGAAGTGACTGATGAGCAAGTTAAAATCTTGGGACAAAAAGTCGATGATCGTTGTCCCATTTTAGGTTTGTTACGTACGAGTGGTTGAGGAACTAAATAAGTGATAGTTTGAATGGGTGCCACACCCGTTTGAATTTATTACAAGCAACTCCTAATCAATGTGTTATCGTGACTGCCTACTGTTTACTGCCTACTGCACTAGTGGTTGTAAAGTTAATAGTAGTTGGAGTAAAAAATGATTTTATTAAAAATACCTTATGACTTAATCGCCGACTTCACCCATTGCTTAGGCGTCATCCCCGTTTCTTTTTTAAAATAAGTATTGAAAACCGTTTTGGAATTAAAGCCGCTTTCGTAAGCCAGGCCAATCAAAGTGATATGCGCATTTTTTGGATCGACCGCCTTTTCTTTAAACGCTTCTACTCTAAAATGATTGATAAATTCGCTGAAGTTTTTGCCGAGACTCTCATTGAGCAACCAGGAAAGTTGATTGGGATGCATGTCTATTAAACTTGCTAAGGAACGCAGCGATAACGCTGCATTTAAGTGAGGTACTTCCTCCGTCATGTATTGAAGTAATTGATTGCGATAAGCCTCCACCTTGCTTTCGGCTATCAATGCCTTCTTTTTTTTCCTCCTTTCCTCACTCAAACCCGACAACCCTTTAGTTTTAATGGGTTGATCCGATTGGTTAGTTGTGCCTTTGGTTTTGAAGACGGTATCGAAGATTTTATATCTAGGGTCATCCAATAGCAGTTTGAAAGCTGGATTTTCTTTATAGAAATTTAAATAGTACTTATTTGCTTTAAGGTCGTTCTCGATTTCTTCAAATGCAAGGTCAAAATTCCCTAAGTAAATATTAATGATGACCACCGCATTTTCCTCAGCTGCTATATGTAAATTTTGAGCCGCTAGTTTGGCTTTTAACAAATATTCTTTTGCCTTTGGAAAATCTCCTTTGGTCGCATAGACAATGCCGATTCCTGCGAAGTAAATTTCCTTTTTTTCTGTTGTTACAGGAACGTTTTTAAAATGTTCAAGTGCTTCCTCGTATTTTGTAAGTCGGGTTAATAGGATGCCCTTTAAATAGTAAGAATTAGTATGATGAGGGATGAATGTCAACATGGTGTTTACCTCAATTAATGCGGCCTCATATCTCCCCAACCGAAGTAAATTAGCGGCATGATAATAGATGTTAGTGTGCGAAAAAGGGTCTATTTCTATTGCTTTTTTTACACGCATAATAGCCCTTTCCCCTTTATCTGTTAAAACATCCATGACAGATCCTCCCAAGAGCGCATTCGTGTAATTTGGCCGATATTTTAAGGCTAAGTCGAGAAAGGACTGAGCTTTATCTAAATCTTTCTCGAAAAAATAACTGACCATTCCAATGGAATAATTGGCCTCAGGGTCAGTTGCGTCAAGGTGAATCGCTTTTTCTGCCGCGGCTTTTGAGATCGCAAAAGCCTCGGGAGAAGGAATGGCGTTAATCAGTCCCAAATATCCAAAATAGATAGCTTCGGATGCATGATAAAAGGGACATGCAGCATCCCTTTTTATTGCTTCCTGTATTTGATTAATGGCCAGTAGCATATCATTCTTTTGAAATTTATAAAAATTGGATTTGCTTTTCAAATACAGCTCATAAGCACTAATATTGGTATTTTTTCTATTCGAAGCTTCATTAATTTCAAAATGACCAATATGTTCGCGCGTCTTTTCAGCGACCGCCATTGCCACTTCATCTTGAATTTTAAAGATGTCGTCCAATTTCCTATCCCATACTTCTGACCAAAAATGAAAATCTTCTTCCACCTGAATCAGCTGGGCCGTAATCCTTATCGTCTTTCCAGATAATCGGACGCTTCCTTCCAAAATGGTGGAAACGTTCAGTTGCTTACCAATTTCTGTAATGGGGATACTTTTTCCCTTGAAGTAGAAAGAAGAGGTTCGAGAGGTAACTTTGATTCCATCAATTTTTGCCAACGCATTTATGATTTCTTCTGTCATTCCATCACTAAAGTATTCGTTATTCTCATCGGCACTCCTATTCACAAAAGGAAGTACGGCAATGGTTTTGCTTAGTGCTTTTTGTTTTCCCTTGAGTTCTGAATGTGCAGGAATTTTTATTCCATCATTGCTTACAGAAAAAACTTCAACGGGTTGGTCAATGTTTTTTAATTCAAAATGACCTAGTGAGCGTGTTGAAATTTGTTGCTGATTTAGGAGTTCTCCATTTAATTTTCCAGAAAGTAGCACCCCACCAGCAATGCCCATGCTTTCAATTCGGGAAGCTATATTTACACTATCTCCATAAATTTCTGTCCCATCAAAAACAATATCGCCTATATGTAAGCCGATTCGTAAGGGAACGGGTTCTCCCTTATTCAAAGCTTTTTGAATCGCAATGGCACATTCCACCGCTTCTACGCCACTTTGAAAAATACTCAGCGTACCATCTCCGAAATATTGCAGTATTTCTCCATTAAACTTTTCGTGATATTGTTAAAATTCTTGTCGGTGCTGTGCTCTGATAGCTGCTGCTGCATCCTCATTTTGTTGCATCAAAGCAGTATAGCCTACGATGTCGGTAAACATGATAGCGGCGAGTCGTCGTTTTTTTTGGTTATTCATAAAATAAAAACTCTAAAGGATGTTCTTTTAAGTAAAAGCTTTTATGTTTGATTGGGGAATTTTAGTAAAAGCTAAAAGTACAATAATTTCTATACTTCAATCTTTCGTACTTTACCAAGTCCATCTCTTACTAATTTTATCATTTTATCTATCGTCCAACTTTTTGGACGAAATGTACCAATTTTTACTTTTTAATGTCAAATTTATTTTTATCGTATGATTTTTATTTCATACCGATAATTGCTGATATACCGAAGTTCCTCGCAATTAAAGAAAAAGAAAAAAGAGCAGCAAGAGAGTTGCAAAACCAAATGAACTTGTGTAGATTTACACAAGTTCAAAACAAAAGCAACACTACAAAAAATGAAAGGCGAAATCATACTATATCAAACAGAAAAAGGTCAAACCAAAATTGAAGTAATTTTAGAAAATGAAACAGTTTGGTTAAATCAGTATCAGATGGAGGAATTATTCCAAACGGATAGGACTTCCATACTAAGGCACATCAAAAATATTTACAAAACGAAAGAATTAGTAGAAGAAACAACTTGTGCAAAAATTGCACAAGTTAGACAAGAGGGCAAAAGGAAAGTAAAAAGAGATATACTTTACTATAACTTAGATGTCATTATTTCAGTAGGTTATAGAGTTAATTCTCATAGAGGAACACAATTTAGGATTTGGGCAACCCAACAGTTAAAAGAATATCTGATAAAGGGGTTTGTGATGGATGATGAGCGTTTAAAATCAGGAAATCAAATGAATTATTTTGATGAACTGATGGAGCGAATCCGAGATATAAGGAGCTCGGAAAGAATTTTTTATCACAAAGTAAAAGATATTTATACAACAAGTATTGATTATGATGGACAAGGAGAGATAACTAAAGAATTTTATGCAACAGTTCAAAATAAATTACATTGGGCAGTACATCAACATACTGCCGCCGAATTGATAAAGAATAGAGTAAGTGCTAAGAAGACCAATATGGGATTAACAACTTGGAAGGGCGAAAAGATAAGAAAATCAGATATTACAATCGCAAAAAACTATCTAAAGGAAGATGAATTAAAGCAATTAAATCTTTTGGTCGAACAGTATCTAGCTTTTGCAGCGGCACAAGCGCAAGCACAAAGACCAATGTATATGAAAGATTGGATAAAAAAACTAAATGATATTTTGACGATTAATGAACGAGAAATACTGCAACATTCAGGTAGAATAACTAAAAGATTAGCTGATGAATTAGCAGCAAAAGAGTATGAATCGTATAAAGAAAAAAGACGAATTGTTGAAAAAATAAAAAGCATAGAAGAACTAGAAAAAGAGATGAAACAGATGAGATTAGACTTAAAATCAAAAAAGAAATAATAATAGCGATGAACAACGCATCTATTTTCACCCAACCTATGCGGTCGGGCGAAAATAGATGCAAACCGTTGTAGCCAATTAAAAGAAAAATCATTGAAAATTCAATGTCAGTTCGTAGAAGCCCTGATAAAGTAATGTAAAAAATGAGCAACCATCTACCCATATCATCATCCAACAAATCCATTGCGGTTCTCCCTTTTGTTAATATGAGTGCCGACCCTGAGAACGAATACTTCAGCGATGGCATTACTGAAGAAATAATCAACGCCCTAACCACCGTGAAGGGCTTGAAAGTCATTGCCCGCACATCCTCTTTTGCATTTAAGAATAAAAATATAGATGTGCGAACCATTGGTGATCAGTTAGGGGTAAGTACTGTTTTGGAGGGGAGCGTCCGGAAAGCCAAAAACAGGGTTCGCATTACAGTGCAGTTAGTCAGTACTAATGACGGCACTCACTTCTGGTCAAAGAATTTCGATCGGGATTTGGAAGACATATTTGCACTACAAGATGAAATAAGTTTACACATTGCTGACCAGATCCGGGAAAATTTTGGTCACCTCAATATTCAGGAACATCTAATTAAAGAGCCTACACAAAAAGTGGAGGCCTACAACCTTTATCTTAAAGGTCGCTATCAGCATTTAATGTGGGATGGACAAGGAATCGCAAATGCAGTAGAACTCTATGAACAATGTGTAACGATAGACCCCTCATTTGCTTTGCCTTACTTTGGTTTGGCGTATAGTTATGCCATGTCCGGATCCTGGGGAAATAATAAAGGCTTATTACAGTTGTCAGAAGAGCATCTCAGCAAAGGTTTTAATCTGGACAAACAATCCTATCTAGGGTATTTTAGTAAAGCGACATTGTCCTTTTGGGGTCAATGGGATTTCATCAATGGGCATAAATTTTTTCAAAAAGCAATAGAACTTAATCCATCCTATACGGAAGCAGAAGAAGGTTTATGCGAATTGTATACAGCAGTAGGTTATTTCGAAAAAGCGCGCTGGCATGCTGATAATATTTTAAAAACAAACCCTTTGTCTCCGAATCATTATTTTACCAAAGCAAAAATTCATTATTTAAACGAGGACTACACGAAAGCTCTAGAATGTATAGAGACCTCCTTGAGCATCAATCCAGGCTTTACACATTCCATCGCATTAAAACAACTTTGCTTAATTCTTTCGAAAGATTACGAAAAACTAAATGACTTCTTAGGTCAAACCCCTTTGGCCGAGAGACCAGAAGAATGCAGAGTATTGTACAATTTGGTCAATCCAGAAGATAAGATTGATATTGATATCAGCAGGGTTAGCTTAATGATAAAAGAAGATTCTGGGGCAGCGCTTTTTCCCTGGCAACTTTTTTTGTTGGTCCATTTGGACAAACACGAAATGGCATTGGACTTTTTGGAAGAAAACATCAGGATGCGTACCGGTCAAATCATAAACTTTATGAATATGCCGCTGCTTAAACCTTTGCACCGGTATCAGAGGTTCCAGGATTTACTGCAAGCCGCTTTCCGTATAGAACTATTACCACCTGATCCCGAAAAACAAATACGAATTGCCCTTCCCAAAGCCTTAATGTCAGTTGCTGAAATCGACCTGGTTTTAGCAATTTTTGGAAAAGGAATGAAGGAAGAAAAGTGGTTTCAAAACCCATCTTTATCTTTACGCGAGCTAGCTGAGCACGTGAATATTAGCAGTAACAAGCTTTCCTGGTTGCTGAATGAACGAATTGGCCAAAACTTCAATAAATACATCAATAGTTTACGTTTGGAGAACTTCAAAGAGAATGCCCTAAATCCTGCCAATAGCCACTTTACCCTTTTAGGGCTAGCTTATGAAAGCGGCTTTAATTCTAAATCGGTATTCAATGTCTTCTTTAAAAAAAACGAAGGGATGACACCGAAAGCTTGGTTGAGGTCTAATCAAATTTAAGCCTGTTTAAAAAGTCCCAAATCTCACTATAAAGTCCGAAATTTCATTTCAGGACGATTCACCTTCCTTTCCACTCCATCTTTGTATTATTAAATCGATAAAGCAGAGTAAATCATCATCTGATGATGATTCCTTTCCCCTTTACTAGGTGAACTAACGATAACGGGAGGTGCTTTGTAGAAATCGGAATTTTCAAAAAAAAATATTATTATCATGAAAAGTCTATTTGCAATTCTTTTATTTTTTTGCACACTTAGTGCTTTTGCTCAAATTAACTCACCAGAGGATAAAGAAACTGAAGTAGCCCATAAGTACAGGGTAAGTTTACCTTTTTTTACTATAGCAGATATTATCGGAGGGGGCTGGAACGATCGAACAAGTAACCAAATGATAGAGCTTCATGTAAAACGCAATCTGGATAATAAGAACATCGTAGGTGTGAAGTTTGTCACCTGGCGATTGTTTCAACCTATGGGAATCACATGGTGGGATGGTATTTTGGATAAGTTAGAAACAGAAAGTGAATTCTATCCAGGATATTTGCGAGAAACAGGAATAGGCATAACGTACCAACGTATGCTATGGAAAGGACTATTTGCAACTGTTGAAGTTGTACCGCAATTTCAAACCTATACGGATCTAGATGGTCATAAACTTGGAAATGGTTTTAAAGTTTATAACTCGGTTCATTTGGGCTACCATTTCGCATTTGGAAAGAAAAAACGATTTTTCATAGAACCTCAGGTTCATTGTAACCAATGGATGTTTGATAACAATGCTCCTGATGGATTTAAGCAGTTGGACGATAAATGGAGAAACTACTTTCTTTTTGAGCCAAACCTTTACATCGGGTGGAAATTTAATCTATAGTCTGACAAGTCAAATCAATTACTTTTCATATAAGTACCAAGACAAAATTATCTTTAATTTTCAGCGGTTTCTTTTTCTGCCATTTCTACTTTGAAAAACCTTATGTAGCAAAGGCTATATGCGGTTTTTAAAAGGAAAACTGACAAAAAAATAACCTCCCTGAATTCTTAAACTAATTCTGACTTGGTACTTAATTATTAAAATTATTAAAAATGAAAAACTTATTAATTTTTGTATTTACGTTTTGCACGCTTCTCTCTTATAGTCAAAATGAGACCAACCAAATTGAAAGAAAAGGATTTGTCATTGGTTTTGGTATAGGTGGTGGTGTCATCAGTATATCTGATAGCGGTCAAGAAGTACCTTTCGACGAAGGTCAAGGCGGCGGCAGTTTTCCTAATTTGAAATTGGGTTGGATGGTCAATGATCGCCTAGCTATTCTAGGAATGTATGCTGGAATGGGCTACGAATACGAAGGCAAAGACCGAAGTTTTGATGCATTTATGCCATCTGTTCAATATTGGATAAAAGACCGATGGTGGGTAAATGCTGGTGCAGGTCTAGCTATGGATTTTCCAGCAATCTATGAAGACAACATTAAAGATGAAGATTGGAATTTTGGTGGAGCAGTTGCCTTTAGTACAGGGTTTGAATTAGTGCAAAAGAAAAACTTTGCGCTAGACCTTCAAACCCAACTGCAGATGGGATGGACTAATTTAGATAATGGTAAAGATCGAGACGTTGTAGTGCTCTCTATTGGGCTAGGATTTAATTGGTTTTAAAAATGGATGCCTTAAAACATCTACTTAGGGATGAATTTTTAAGCTATAGTCTGACAAGTCAGGATTCACAATTCTTGGGTTGTCAGACTATAAGTACAAAACAACAAAAAGCATGTCCAGCAAAAGGGAACGATATGAAATAACACAGGGACTTGACCAATTCTGGACCTTTGAAGAAGCAATCGAAAGAAGTAAGGCCATGAAATTTAAGTTTGATAAAATTGATTCAATAGGTGGTAAAAAAATAGAATACTGACTACAATCGAGTAGGGAAAGGTGACCAAAATTAGCCACCCCAGCCCTCTCACACCACCGTACGTACGGATCACGTATACGGCGGTTCGCCAAACAGTTTACCCCCTCTTTACACGAGTTAAACCTTGCTTCTAAAATTCTACCTACTATTTAGTAAACACGTTATAAACTTGTCTTTTTTTACGCTATGTGCAAACAACCCATTATTGTTGTTCTCGTATGGCCTTAAGTGCCCCTTTTATCGTTTTTATTCCGAGCACTATCAAGGTAATAATCAATGCCACAAAATAAATGGTTGTTGTCAAGCTCTTAAGAATTGAAAAAATATTGGTAGCAGATGCTGAAAATAGAGATAAGTCTGGGTAGCTGTTTAGCATGGTAATTATTCCAAAATTTTCCAAATAATCAGCGAATCCAGCAATCAAAGGCAACAAGCACAAATAGAAAAAAGGGGAATTTAGTTGATTTAGTTTTTTGAGAAAATAGGCAATCAATAAGCAATAACTTATTCCAAAAAGAAAAGGATATATCATATCAACTGGAACCTGATTGTATAGATAAATTGCACGTCCTTTTGCTCCAAGCGTATCAAAGAGGGTGTTTATGTAGTCAAAATTATATCCGGTAGGCATCATATCCAATAATTTCATTCCATTTGAAAAGCTCATTGTTTTTGGAATGGTTATGATCAGCATTATAGCGCTAGGTTCGCCCAAAATTAGTTAATAAAATAAAATATTATCAAAATAATATTTTGATTTATGTTTAAAATGCAGAATTTTATTTATTTTAAATAAACTCTTTTCAGGTTATTATTTTAGGGTTAAAAATAATATTTTAATTATATTTATTTAATAAAAATAAATACGAACAAAATACTGTTTTAAAGATAAAAATACTTTTAATACAGAATATTATTTCGTGTAATTTATGTATTAATCAAAAATTTGAGCGAACCTAGCGTTATAGCGTAAATAAAGTTTGTAAGGACAAAAAGTAACAGTACCTTTTTGCCAGTCAAATTCTTATTTACAATTTCTTTTATTCTCTTCATTTCTTATTTTTTAATTTCATGTGCTTAATTCAAATCAAACGTTTTATGAATATCTTCAGAAGATTGAAGTAAGGTTTATTTAAGAGGGGGGCGATATATTTCCCTCGGATAATCCGACATTCGAACAGTATCTTTTTCTAATTCTTTTAAAGCGTCCTTTGCAATCCATTTCGCTGATTTGCTGTCCATTATTAAAATTTGATTGGCACAATCAATAGCTCGCTTATTCAAATCCTTATTTCGTTTTCCTAAATTCCTTAACGCCCAATTTACCGCCTTTTTCACATACCTTCTTTCATCAGTTGCTGCTCTGATGATTATTGGGAAAAACTGCTTAAAAACTTCATTTGTCGATTTTTTATCTGCCATACAGTAAGCTGCGATGATGGTAAATCCAGCTCTTTTCTCAAATTCTTTTGTTCTGTTTGTCCACTCAATGGATTTGGGTATTGCCAATTTGCTTTTGGCAAATAATCCCATACAGAAGGAGTCGCAAATTTCCCAATTTTCAAAAGTGCTTACCCATTTTTCCATTAATGCTTCTGTCAGGTTTTTAGGATTGAATATCTTACTGCATAGCAATCGAGCTTCGTAAATATTCGTATCAAAAAGCTTGATAGCTAATTCATCATCTTTTGGAATTTTTCTTGCTATTTCCTTTAAATTGCTATGGTATATGCCCAATGCGTTGTTCGAGATAACCCCAAACTTTTGTTCCTTAAATGCCACCTTGTCTGGATTTGCCAGTTTGTTGAGTTCGAATATTATTGCTTCAATTGTCATAGTCACGTATGTTATAATCAGATAAAGATTTTGCCCTTCCTTTTTACGCATTCTGTTGTTCTAACCATTTTAAAATCGCCTGATTTGTTTCCTCTGGCTTTTCTTGCTGAATCCAATGACCACAATCCAAACTGACCACTTCCACATTAGGCACAAATACAGGTAATTTCTCAAACTTCGGAATCATATCCCTTTCCCCATAAATCATGAGTGTGGGTTGTTGGATGATTGGGTTCACATCCGCCAATAAGTGCCAGTTGCGGTCAAGATTTCTGTACCAATTTATACTTCCCGTAAACCCTGTTGGTTCGAAGGCGGAAACAAAAACAGCCAGTTCGCTGTCGCTCATTATCGGCTCGCCGAGCGGTTTTTCTGCTCTTGCAAGATTAATCATCAACATTCCTGGTTCAGGAGGTGTAGGAGGTACGTTTTTGCGGAACATATTACGAAGGAATTGGGCCGTATTTTCATTCAATATAGCGTCTGCGACTCCTGGCTGTCGATTGAAGTGAACAAAATAGAAGTCTTCGCCAAATATTTCTTCCATGAATTCAATCCAAGGTCTTTCTCCACGCTCCTGATAAGGCAAAGCCAAGTTTATTACCTTATTTACCCGTTCTGGATGTAATAGTGCAAGTCCCCAAACTACATTTGCACCCCAATCATGACCGACAAAGGTAGCATCTTCGTATCCGTAGTAATCGAGAAGTGCGACGAGGTCACTCGATAAGTGTTTAATGTCGTAATCAGTTACTTCAGTCGGACGGGATGAGTTGCCATACCCCCGCTGATTTGGGACAATGACATGGTAGCCCGCTGCGGCAAGAGCTGGTATCTGATGACGCCAAGTGAACGCATGCTCTGGGAAGCCGTGACAAAGTACGATAGCTTTCTCGGCATTATGTTGACCTGCCTCAAATACTTCGAGTTCTACACCATTGACTGAAATCATAGTAGGTTTTGGAAATCCGCTTGGATTAGACCTTTTGTTAATTAAGTTTGTCATGCTTTCTTTTTATTGTTTAAAAATTAATTTGATGCAAACGTAGAACTGGTCGGTGACAACCCCATGTCAAGGGTTACAAAAAATTAATGATATTTGTCAAAATACGCTTGTAAAGTCATTTTATTTTTTTAATTATTGCTTATCTATTAGAAACTGGTCTAATTTTTTTTTCGAAACCGAGAATGTCAACACCTTTCTAAATGCATACATTTTTTCAGGAAACGGGGCATAATCATATAAATATTTGATGATTTCAAGCCTGTCCCCATCCATAGTTAATACCGATACGATTTGTTGCAACTGATTCATTGACAAGCATTTTTTTGCTATATATATTTTTGCTGCCCGCTTTTGTGCGTTTGCAAATGTTTGCTCTTTAATTGCGGTCAAAATATGTGAGAATTCTTCGGCACCAGTATTACAGTCATTTTCAGTAGGAATAGTAGAAGGATACCCCCCGTTAGGATTGTGCTCATATTCTAAACTCCCATCTTTCGCCTGGGTATTATGGTAAAGTCTGATTACATAAGAAAATGTAAAGAAGGAATCGTAAATTTTGGCAAAATTATTCTTGTCAATGATTTTAGGATATGCCGCCATGCAAAGCTGAAATTTTAATTCATCATTGGGCAAATAGTAACATACATCTTGTAATTGCCGGGTGGTGCTCCATTCATTTAAAAAGTATTGGGTCGCATTATTATATCGAACTTGATGGTTTTGACTTGATTTAATAGACCGCATACAGGCGCTAAACTTATCGCTAGAATGTGCTCCATTATTCTGTGCTAAACCTTGTTTGTGCATTGATAAAATTAGTATCAATGCAAATAGGAGGATCGCTATTTTTTTCATTTTCGAATAATTTTAATTATTGGATGTGTTTTTAGATTTTTTTCTTGGAAAATAAAATGAATAGATTTTATCTCTTTTTCATACTTCAAAGATAAAGCAAGGGATAGGTAGGGGCGGTCCGATTTATAAATCGGAACTTATTTAATGACGATTGTTTCACCACTTCTTTCCAGTAAGTCTTCGGCGGCTTCTCCATCATTTTTTAAAGAAAGTATTGAAAATTGTTTTGGAATTAAATCCATTATGGTAGGGTAGTGCGAAAATGGGTAAATATTATTGGAGAAGTCGGTGGCCTTTGATTTGAAAACTTCAAGGCGGTAAGCCTTAATAAAATAGTTTTTGGCGTATGCATTATACAAATTGTTGTGCATTTTTAATACCATCTATCTGGCAAATAAAAATTCATCCCTGTCTTTTTGCCCGTCGAACGCTTATTTATAATTTCCTTTATGCGCTTCATTTTTAATAGGTGATAAGACTTGTCAATATTGTTACCCAAGTAGCGATATACCAATAATCCAAAAGTAAAAGATAATATATAGATTCAAGATTTAATGCACTCCTATAAAATTACTTACACAAGCAGTAAAAGCTATTCATTAAATTTACTTCACCACCTCTTTCCAATAAGCCTTCGGTGTCTTCCCCATCATTTTTTTAAAGAAAGTATTAAATACCGTTTTGGAATTAAATCCACTATCGTAGGCTAACGCAAGCAACGTCAAGTGTTGTTGAGCAGGGTCAGCGGCTTTTGATTTGAAAGCTTCCAAGCGGTAAGCGTTGACAAATTGGGAAAAGTTTTTTTCGAAACCTTCACTCAATAATTGAGATAAATGATTGGAAGGGATGCCCAAAATTTCGGCTAAACTTCGGATGCTCAAACTAGGGTCAAGGTGAGGTTGCTCGGTATCCATCAACGTCTCTAATTGCTGTCGATATTGTTTCAAGGTCGCTTCATCAAATAAAGGCTTTTTATATTTTCTTTTGGAAAAATCAATACTTGACCTTTTTCCAAAAATCTGTTGCATCAATTCTTGAAAGCGGGGAGTTGAACGGAGTGGTTTGAGCATAGGTTCGGGATAGAGATAGGGCATCATTGGTAATCGTTGCCCAATCCCTTTTTCAATTAGATCTAGTGCCGCCTCTTGATTGCCCATCATTGTATGGCAGAGAATTAGGAAATCTAGCGCACTTCCCATCGAATCCGTTTGCAGGGCTGCTTTCAGTTTTGTGATACCTGCTTCTGCTTCCAAAATATTTCCTAAAGCAGCATTTGCCAAGGTAACACCTCCTAATTTCAATAGCCCTCCTTGTTCATCTTCAGGGAGGTTTTGAAAGAATGCCCTACCTTCTTCTTTTCTGCCCATCAATAATAAAGCTCCTCCCCAATATATCCCTGATAACGAATATTCGGGTTTCAAACTATAACTTTTTTCAAAGCAAACAATCGCTTTTTTATACTTTTCTTGTAAGTAAAAAATAAATCCTTTTAAGTGATAAGTGATGGCAGAGAAAGGATCCAATTGTACCGCTGTTTCAATGTATTGTAAGGCAGCATCTAATTTCCCTTCTGCGGAAAGCGTTGAAGCCATGCTCTGGTAATAATCAATAACAGGGCGTACCTCCTGCACTTTGTTCAGATGACGATAGGCACTTTCAAAGTCCCAATTTTGTAAAAAGGCAATCCAAGACAGATTCAATTGAGATTCAGGTAAATCTTTGTCCAATTCAATCGCTTTATCCAGAAAGGGCTGTCCTTTTGCAAAAGCTTCACCAGCAGGTACTTGCCCAGTTGTTCCAAGTATAGCATATCCTTGATGTACGCCCAAATAGGCTAAAGCAAAATTAGGTTGAGCCGCTATTACCTGCTCTAAAATTGAAATCCCCTTTTCAAGATTAGGTTTATTCATTTTTAGTAAATGATACTTTCCTTTTAGGTACAGTTTATAATTTTCAACAGAGATATCTGAGGCATCTACTAACCGGTCTCCTATGTCAAAATGCCCAAGATGTTCTCGTAATTTATCCGCAATCAACAAACTGATTTCATCTTGTACGGCAAAAATGTCTTCCATCGACCTATCAAAAGTCTCTGACCAAAAATGAGCATCCTCCTTCACATCAATCAGCTGCGCCGTTAGCCGCATTTTATTTCCAGACAAGCGAATACTGCCTTCTAAAATGGTAGAAACATTGAGTTCTTTGCCAATTTGTCCAATAGGAATGTTTTTATTTTTAAAAAAGAAAGAAGAAGTTCTAGAAGTAACTTTTAGCTCCTTGATTTTGGCTAAGGCATTGATGATTTCTTCGGTCATTCCATCACTAAAGTATTCGTTATCGGCACTAGTACTCATATTGACAAAAGGAAGAACCGCAATAGTTTTTGTTTGCTGTTTTTTCTTCTCCTTGAGTTCCGAATTGGCTGGAATTTTGATACCCTCATTGCTTACTGAAAAAACTTCAATCGGGTTTTCAATATTTTTAAATTCAAAATGCCCTAAAGACTTGGTTGAAATTTGGGGTTGATTTTTGAGTTCCTCATTTAATTTTCCAGAAAGTAACACTCCACCAGCAACGCCCATGCTTTCAATTCTAGAAGCTACATTTACACTATCTCCATAAATTTCCGTTCCATCAAAAACTATATCGCCAATATGCAAGCCAATCCGTAAAGGAACGGGATCTCCTATTTGTAATGCTTTCTGAATAGCTATAGCACATGCTACGGCTTGTACGCCACTTTGAAAAACACTTAGGGTACCATCTCCAAAATATTGCAAAATTTCTCCGTTGAATATTTCATGATACTTTTGAAATGCTTCTCGATGGTGGGCTCTCACGGCTGCAGCAGCATTTTCATTTTGCTGCATCAAAGCAGTATATCCGACGATGTCGGTAAACATAATAGCAGCGAGGCGGCGAATTTTGTCGGGTTTCTTCAAGGGCATGTTTTTGGCGTTTTTATTGGCAGCAAAAGTAATACCTTTTTGGTGAAGCCTTTAACCTTTTACCTACATGCGGTTGTCTTTGTGGTACTGGGCAAGACTCTGATAGCCTTTTATTATTGACTAATCCTTACAATACTTCCATTTGATTTATTGAGGTCATTTCGTTCAATTAATGCAATTATATCTCCACTTGGAAGTTGCTTTATTGTTCTGACTCTGCCCTCGATATTCAATCCAAAAGTTTCCTTAGTTTCTCGGTTATACTTCATCAATCTTCTATAGGCTAGGGAACCGAAAAGAAAATAATCGTTCCAATCCGAGATATTACTTCCATTAACTTTTAACAGACATGCAGGAGCAATAGCTTGACCTCCGTCATTTGTTGGAACTGTCCAATAATGTTCTGGAAAAACCGTGAATTTAGCAGCCGAATCTTCGGAAATTGTAGAAACCCATGCTCCATCATAATTAATGCCATTAGAAAAAAGTGGCCAGCCATAATTTTTTTCCTTTTCTATTATATTGAATTCATCCCCACCTTTAGGGCCATGTTCAACTCCAAAAAGAGTATTGGTTGATTCGTCAAAATATAAACCTTGCACATCTCTATGACCATAACTCCAAATTGTTGTAGGGGATTCCAGACTATCAAAAATTGGATTGTCAGCGGGAATGCTCCCATCCTCCATTAACCTATGAATCTTGCCAGCATCGTGATTGAAGTCTTGTGCATATAAAACAGGGTTTGAACTAGATGACCAGTTTGAATTTCCAATATTTAGAAAGAAGTGAGTATCATCCTCCCATACTATCCTCATTCCATTCCCAGTATAATCTTGGTTCCTTGCTGTGAAAATAATTTCAAATTGAGTAGCTGTGTTTTGCTGTATTTTTAGTCGAGATACCATTGCTAAGCCTTCAGGGTTTAAGTAGGAAATATAAATCCAAGGATTGGTTGAATAGTTAGGATGAATACTTATATCCATTAGTCCCCCATGCAAAATTGCAGGAATTCCTGGGGTACCAAAAGTTGCAACCTCTGGCATTCCACCTATCTCGGTTTGATTGCCGTCTTTAAGGTGGAACATCTTTCCAACTCTATCTGTAATAAAGTATTCATTTTCTTCAACAATGGCTATTCCATACGGAATGGTGAATCCATGTGCAATTGTATCTAAGGAAAAAGAATCATTACTAATAGGGTAAGGCGAATTTGGGACTTTAATGATACTAGTATTGCAGCTAATTAAACCGCCAAACAAAAGTAAAGCAAATATTATTCTATTCAATTTCAAAGTTTTATTTTGATTTTTAGTATTTTTTAAATTACTCATAACATTGGTGTAATTAACATAATCTCGTTTAGAAACTATCAACATTTTACACTCGATTAACACTTGTTTTTCTTGCTTTAACTATTTTAATCCCATAGAATAACAGCGTAATAATCAATGCTATAAAATATATGGTAGTTGTTATACTCTTCACAATTGAAAAAATATTTGTAGTGCCCATTGAAATCTCCGTTAAATTAGGATAGTCGTTCAGCATTTTGATAATGCCAAAATTCTCTAAATAATCAGCTATTCCAGCAATTATTGGCAGAAAGCATAAGTAGAAAAAGGTAGTATTTAATTTGTTTAATTTTTTCAAAAAATAGGCAATCAATAAACAATAACTTATGCCAAACAGAAAAGGATAAATCATATCTATCGGTAGCTGGTTATACAAATAAACGGCTCGTCCCTCTACTCCTAGAGTTTCAAAGAGCGTGCTTACATATGTTGAATTGTATCCTGTCGGCATCATGTCCAATAAATTCATCCCATTAGAAAATGCCATTGTTTTTGGGATGGTTATTAGCAGCATGATAGCGTAAATGAGATTGGTAAGGACAAAAAGCAATAGTACCTTTTTGCCAGTTAAATGCTTATTTATAATTTTCTTTATACGTTTCATGTCTTGTTTTAAATCAATATTTAATGGAGCAAACATAAGGTTAAAGTGATTACCCCGTTATAAAGAATAGACAAAGATGGAATAATAGCAGACAGAGAAGATTGTATAACCAAATTTAATAGATTTAGGATGACGAAGAAATTTGTCCAGCACTTTCCTAGTGCTGGACAATTCAGCAGATTTAATCTGTCTTTTCTGGTAAATAAGATAATTCTGGTCGATGCCTACCGTTCATTATTTCTGTACCTTTAATGACAGTTAGCCATTCTGCCACTAAAGCGTCCCATTCTGCCCCTTTGAGTTTTTCATTATTACTAGCATCTCTTTGTGCCATATCTACAGCGTTTTTAGCTCTTGTAACGGCAATAAAACCCGCTTGTTCATCACTACTAAGCACATATTGATAAATGCCATAATGGTTATCGACTCCATTTTTCTGAAAAAAGGCTTTGAATTTTTTAAATAATGCCTGCATTTTTTCAGCATCTTCTGGGGCGTAGCTATACTTCGTCCATCTTACGTAAAGTTGGTCACTTAAATCTGTGCCTTCAGGATGTAAAATAGAAAGGTCAGCACGAAGCAAAACTGCTCGTTGTTTAACCCATTCTAAGTATTCGGGATGGTTCAATCGTGCATAATTGGCTTCCCCTATTTCCTTTTTTTGGTTTTCAGGAGAAAAAGCCTGATAAATTTTGTCTAAATCTGCAAAAGATTCCATTGGAAATGCCCAGATAGACTCAAAGTTTTCCCTTGTATTGCCAAACCAATATGGGCCAGCAATGCCTGCTTTTCTGCGCAACTCAACATATTCCTTCGAATCAGCTTCCCATTTAGTGATTTTTTCTGGTTTAACTTTGATGTGATAAATAGCAAATAGTTGGTTGTTCTGGCTGGATAGCATCGAAATGGAGCATAATAGCATGACAACCATGCATGAATACATCTTAAAATGCTTCTTCATAATAAGTAATTTTTTTTAGCGGAATTCCGCTGATGAAAAATGAGGTTATACAAAATATTAAGAGGTAGCCTTATGTTTGTTTAGGGTACGTTTGTGAGGAACCGAACAGGTTTAGAAATAAAAAACTAGGCAGTAGTAGAGAGGTTTTTTTGAGAAATATGTAAAATTATTATAACCTAAGTTAAGGATTTTCAGCGATTATCGGTTTGATTTTTTTTCATTATAAACTAAATTGATAAATAACCAATTATATTTTAGTTAAAAAATACACATAATTCTTAACTAAAATGTAATTATAAATCAATCAGTATATTACGAATTGTTAAAATTCCAAACCGACAAGTGCTGAAGGATTTTTTCTTATGAAAGAGACTAAAGACCCCTTTTATTTTGTTAATCTTTAGAAACTAATTAAGGAATAAAGGCAAAGGTTCGTTACTTTCCTTTCTTTGATATATTTTTTGGAAACATTTCTTCTGGAAAAGGAAAAAGGATAGTAGAATTCTTTTCAGAAGCAATGTTGGCAAGTGTTTGATATAGCCTCAATTTAATAGCAGAAGGAGATTGATCTATGATTTTTCCAGCTTCTAATAACTTTCCAGCGGCTTGTTCCTCCGCAAGTGCAAGGATAATCCTTGCTCTTCTAGACCGTTCGGCCTCCGCTTGATTAGCCATCATTCGCCTCATATTCTCAGGCAATTGGATGTCTTTAATTTTGACGTCGATAACCACAATTCCCCATTCTTTGGTTTCCTTTTCAACAATCGCTTTTATATTCTTCCCCATCTCTTCTCGTTTTGAAAGTATCGTGTCTAATTCTACTTTTCCACAAACATCTCTTAGCGCGGCTTGTGCTAATTGTGTAATGGCAAATGTGTATTCTTCCACTTCCAAAACTGCCTTCACAGGGTCCTCAATCTTAAAAAAAACGACCCCATCAATACTACAGGGTACATTGTCTTCGGTCATCACTTCTTGAGAATCTATATTAAAAGTAATTACTCGAATATCCACAACTTGAATGGTTTCAATAAAAGGAATAATCCATCTAAACCCAGGTTGTAGTGTTTTGATGTATTTACCAAACCTGAATTTTAAAGCTCTTTTGTATTCAAAAATAATGCGTATGCCACCAAGAATAAATAGTCCGATGACGATTCCAATGATTAATAGAGGATTCATTTTAAATGATTTTAGATCCAATAAAGTAATCTAATTTCGCCAATCTTGCTTCGTATCTCTATTTTTTATTTCAAGCCAAAAATTCAAAAAATAAGAAATAGAATTACTTACTTCGTTTATTGGATGCCTTCTAAAAGTACAATAATTAATAATAGTGTCAAAATAGTTCAGCAAATGATATCAACAACATATAGCGATATATCTTTTTTCAAAATCATTTTCTACCACAATCAAAATAATGTTATTAAAAAGGTAAGTTTGTATTAAAAAAATAAATTCTACCAAAATGCTAAATATTCAAAAGATACTAATAGAAGCCTTTGATAAGGAACTAAGAGAGTCCTATGTAAAAACCTTTGGTATTTTAGAACCAGAAAACAGCCATATTCTTTCGTGGTTTGGTCGGCTTGCACTTGAAAATATTTCGAACAGCGATTTACTCTATCATAATGTAGATCATACTATAATGGTAGCATTGGTTGGGCAAGAAATACTTAAAGGGAAGCATTTGAGTGAAGGAGGAGTAACTGCTGACAATTGGCTACATTTTATGATAGCATTACTCTGTCATGATATAGGATATGTTCGAGGTATTTGTAAAAACGATAAGGGGGAGGTATGTGCAACAGGTATTAAAGAGGAGGTTGTTAAAATTTCAAGAAATGGAACAGATGCAGCATTAACGCCCTATCATGTTGATCGCGGAAAATTATTTGTTCAAGAACGATTTAGCCAAACTTCCTTTACTAAAATTGATGTTGATCGAATATGCGACTATATAGAAATGACCAGATTTCCTATTCCTAAAGAGAGTTTTTATCAGGATACTAAAAATTACAGAGGTTTGGTTAGAGCTGCCGATTTAATTGGACAATTAGGGGATCCACAGTATTTAAAAAAACAACCTGCCTTGTTTTATGAGTTTAGTGAATTAGGCCTTAATGCAAAATTTGGATATAAAAACCCTGGAGATTTGAGGAAAGGTTATTCGAGTTTTTATTGGAATACCATTCGACCATTTATCCAAGATGCGCTGCGCTACCTCCGAGTCACACAGGAAGGAAAACAGTGGATTGCTAATTTGCATTCACATGTTTTTGAAGTGGAACATAATAAAGAATAAAGGATTGTATTTTGCAGTAAACTGTTAAAAAATGAGCAAATTTAATTTTTTTACCCTTATAAAGCAGCAATGTTTAATTTTTTCCCGTTCTTTGTAGTAGTCGGTTAGAAATATGAAAAAGAAATGCTAATTCCTTAATTACAATTCGATAGGATAAGTTGGGTATTTTGTTATACTTAGTCCTATTAAAATCGACACTTCCTTACTGATTTTAATACTTCTAGTATAGCCTTCAATACTTTATCCAATATTTATTTATTATAACCGCTTTCCTATCCCAATCTTGCTAATAAAGGTCTTAGATAAGTATAACTAGAAATAGAACACCTTTCATCCCTTTACTGATGCATTAGTAATGCAAAAAAATAAATTGAACAGCTAACAACCATAGTACTTTATTAATCACCCGATTGAATCAGAGTAAACTGTGCTAAATCAAAAAAACTTGTTCCTTTTATTTTCATTTGTTACTTACCTTTTAAATTCTCAGTATATAATTTTGAAGTTTTAGTACTAATTCTACCTTATATCTTATTATTTTTTTGCTACAAGACTATGCAATGAGTTAGTATTTGTTTTTTGTATTCCTATTTCTATTTTTTTATTAAAAATAATGCTTGGTTTGATGTTTTCTTGTCAATACATCGAAGGGATACCTCTATGTTTGACTGGAAGACAAATTACTTCGCAACCCGTTTACTGGTAGATTCTTCCTTGAAAGAAATGAGTTACGATAACTATTGAAATCATTTCTCTTTTTTCAAAGAAAAAAAATTTGTCAAAATAACAAAATAGAGTTATGTGTGAAAAACGATTGAACTTGCTAATGAGGCTTAATAAAAGCTAGTATTAGCAGGTCAAAAATTTATTTAACGCTTAAATAAGGAATGATGAAAAGACTGTTTACGTCGCTTTTCATGCTAGTAATTGCTATGTCTTCTGCTTTTTCTCAAAGGCAAGTTACAGGTAATATTACAGATGAAGAAAGCGGAGAATCTTTGATTGGCGTCAATGTGCTGGTCAAAGGAACCTCCATCGGAACAATTACCGATTTTGATGGTAATTTTGAATTAACTATTCCTGATGCTAGGAATGTTTTGATGGTGAGCTACACTGGCTATGCCACAAAAGAAGTGGACATACCCGCTTCAGGCATTGTTGCTATTACCATGTCAGAAGGGGTCACTTTAGAAACCGCAGTTGTAACCGCATTAGGGATTTCAAGGGATGAAAAAGCCCTTTCCTATTCCGTCCAACAAGTTAAATCTGAGGACATTGTAGCTACCCAAACTCGAAGTCCTTTAGAGGCACTAAAAGGGAAGATAGCTGGTGTTCAGATTATTACCGCTTCTGGAGCGCCTGGAGCTTCTACTAATGTTAAGTTAAGAGGCGTCTCTTCCTTTACAGGGAATAATGAACCTTTATTTGTGGTAGATGGTGTACCTGTCAATAACGTCTCAAATAATGGAGGTGGAACGCTAACTGGTGCGGTTGATGGTGGTAATGCGATAAGTGACTTAAATCCAGAAGATATTGAGTCTATTAATGTCTTAAAAGGCGCCTCAGCAGCAGCACTCTATGGCTCTCGAGCAGCGAATGGCGTTATTTTGATAACCACTAAAAAGGGACAAGGTGCTCAAAACTTAGCGAAGGCTAAAGTAGAATTTGGGCAATCCTTTACTTTTGAGCGAGTATTGCTATTGCCTGAGTTCCAAAATCAATTTGGACAAGGCCAAAATGGAGATAACCAATCTTTTTTGAATGATCAAGAAAGCTGGGGCGATGCGTTTGACGGTTCGACTCGACCTTATGGGAGCATTATTGGTGACCCTTCCAATGAATTTTTTAATAAGCAACGGTATAAGATTTATCAGCCACTAGATGATAATATCCGAGAGTTTTTTGATATTGGACTAACTTCTACGACCAATCTTTCCGTTTCTGGAGGCAATGCAAAATCTTCGCTGCGTATTGGTGGTTCTTACACCGATCAAGAAGGGATTGTTGCGAATACCTCTTTGAAACGAGGTACGGTAAGTTTGAGTGGGACTCATGATTTTAATGATAGGTTTAAAGGAGCGGTTTCTTTTAACTACATCAAACAACAAAATGATTTAGTGGTGAATGGACAAGGTGGAGAAGCACCACTCAGTCAAGTATTACAGACTAGTAGAGATATTAGTTTGAGAGAACAACGAGATTTATCAAACATCTATAATAGCGTTGATTGGTATTATACGCCTTTTATACAAAATCCTTATTATAATCTTTTTGAGGATGGGTATACCAAGGATTTAGACCGTTTTTATGGTAATGTAAACTTATCCTATGATGTGCTTAAATTGGATAAACAAAGTTTGGTATTAGGTGCTACACTAGGGGCAGATGTAATAACAGATGATAGAAGAAGATTTAAAGAAAGAAGAATCGCTTCAGGTTTAAGTCCTAATGGCAACGCGGACGAAGTTGGTTTTATCCGAGACGAATCTTATACAAATAATCAATTTGATGTGAATTTTACAGCGAATTATACCCATCAAATAAATAATGATTTAGGGGCAAATTTGCTAGTAGGTGGAAACTTTAATGAGCGATCTTCTAAAGCTTTCCAAGCTAGTGTATTGGGTACAACCTTACCAAATTTTTCATAACTACCCTAAAAAAGGGTAATTGTTGTAAAAGTCTTGTTTAGCGAAATTAAGCTATATTTCATCTGAAATTATCGCTTAATTGGTCATTGATTTACTAGATTACTAAAAAATGAGGGTTTT
>Ga0208544_10000616_pt1 | contig 27146 bp, 31 predicted proteins | sample DEB08_DNA_9_FD_184526 | JGI IMG/M metagenome (GOLD analysis project Ga0208544, IMG submission 184526) | Aqueous microbial communities from the Delaware River and Bay under freshwater to marine salinity gradient to study organic matter... | ecosystem: Environmental > Aquatic > Marine > Coastal ... | reverse complement strand
CACCGGGTTCTGGCCGGCATAGGGATGCTCGGTGCCAGCGAAAACATGCAGAGCGCGCATCTGGGCAAAGCCAAGCGGACCCTTGGGGATCATACGCTCTACGGCCTTTTCCATCACCCGCTCGGGGAAACGGCCTTCAAGGACCTTCTCGGCGGTGGTGCCGCTGATGCCGCCGGGATGACCGGAGTGCTTGTAATAGGTCTTCTGCTTGGTCTTATTGCCGGTGAACTTCACCTTTTCAGCATTGATCACGATGACATGATCGCCGCAATCGACATGCGGGGTATAGCTCGGCTTGTGCTTGCCGCGCAGGATGTTGGCGATGATTGAGGCTGCCCGGCCAACGACCAGATCTTCGGCATCAACGATATGCCATTTCTTTTCGACTTCAGCGGGCTTCGCCGACTGGGTCTGTTTGGTGATACCCTTCATGGGGTGGCTCCTTCTTGGAGAATGGGATTCAAAAATAACAAATGCCGAACGATCCTGATTCGCAGGAGTCCGGCAATCTGGGGCGCTATTGGCGCTGTTTTTGCGGCAAGTCAAGCGAAAGCGGGGCTTTGCAAACGGGTATAATATTACCGCCTCTGGTTTTCGAGCTGGCCCAATAGCCATTTTTCATAGTCCGGATCAGCGGCATCGATGCTCCATTGCAAGATCGCCGGCGTGTCGAAACCGTGCAGGCTGGCCAGCCGCGCCATCGCTGGACCGGCCTGTTCAACCGAGCTTTTCAGCAGCACCGGAAATTCCCGTTCCTCATGGAATTCGCCCTCGAATTCATATTGCGCCACAACCGGCGCCAGATGGTTGGCGCAGGCGACCAGTTTCTCCTGCAGCAGGGTCAGCGCCACGCTCCTGGCTTCCTCGGCAGTACCAAAGGTCGAATAGATCAGCGATATCGCGCTGGTCATCGCGAAGCGCGGCCCAGCAGATGAACGCCCCAGACGGTCGAGGCGACGACCAGCGCACCCACGGCCTGGTGCAGCACCGCCAGATGAATATCGATCCCGGTCATCACCGTTGCAATGCCGAGCAAAATCTGGCTGCCAAAGGCGATATGGATCGCGACCGAGGCCCTGCGGTCGATCGGCCGGACCTTCCGCGCGAGTATCAGCAGAAAACCGACCACCACCCAGGCCCACCAGCGGTGGACGAAATGGATCAGATAGGGATCATTGTTGAGCGCGGCCCAGATTCCCGCGGTCCAGCTGATCCCGCCGGGGACGAAATAGTCGTTCATTAGCGGCCAGCTGTTCGAGACATAGCCGGCGTTCAGGCCTGCGGTATAGGCACCGAACAGCAGCTGGATGAGCAGCACTGCAAGCACCGCTGGGCCCAGCCCGGTCAGGCGCGCCGGCCGGTCGTCGCCGCGCGCCAGCTGGCGCAGGTCGAGCGCCGTCCAGACCAGGCCTCCCAGGATGAACAGTGCGGTCAGCAAATGCACGGCCAGCCGGAAATGGCTGACGTCGGTGCGTTCGCTGAGGCCGGAACTGACCATCCACCAGCCGATCGTACCCTGCAGGCCGCCAAGGGCGAGCAGCGCAACCAGCCGCCAGCCATAGCCGGACGGGATCGCCCGCTTGACCGCAAACCAGAGCAGCGGCAGCGCAAAGGCGACGCCGATCAACCGTCCGAGCAGACGGTGGACCCATTCCCAGAAATAGATGAACTTGAAATCGGCCAGGGTCATTCCGGCCGGCCCGCTGATCTCCAGATATTCCGGGATCTGCTGATATTTCTGGAATTCCGACAGCCAGTCGGCCTCGCTCAACGGCGGCAGCGCGCCGGTGATCGGCTTCCATTCGGTGATCGACAGCCCTGATTCGGTAAGCCGGGTAATGCCGCCGACAACGACCATGATGAACACCAGAAAGGCGACGGAATAAAGCCAGTTGGAAATGGCTGTCGGGCGGACTCTTGCCCCGCCAGCCGGCAGGGTCAGGGCGATCGGATCGGTCATGGGCCGCTATGTGGGATCAAAATACTGGTCTGACAACCAGAAACAGGGGCAGCCAACGGAAATCCCGTAAATGTTATGTTGTATCTTAACACGCTTCTTCCTATATCGGTCGCACACAGCAAAAAGTGAGACAGTGAGTCGTGTTCACGACAGCGAAATTCTGGGACAAAAACGGGCTGCTGGTCAAGGATGGCCTTTGGGACAGGATGGCCGTGCTCGTGTCCGGCCTGTGCCTCGTCCATTGTGTCTCGACCATAGCCCTTGTCGCCATATTGTCTTCCGCAGGCGGCATGCTGCTCAATCCGCTGATCCATGAAGTCGGCTTGGGCATCGCCATTACCCTGGGAATGTTCACCCTGGGACGCGGCGTGCTCGATCACGGCTATATCATGCCGGTGGCGATCGGCAGCCTGGGACTGGGGATGATGATGGGGGCGATCACGCTCGGTCATGATGGCGGACATGGCGGCCGGGAGATTTTCTATACCATGCTGGGCGTCGGATTTCTGGCGCTGGCCCATGATTTGAACTACCGCGCCACCCATTAAGTTGCACCCCATTGCCCTTGCGGCGAAACTTCCCTAAATTATCCCCATGGGAAAACATGATCATCACGAGCATCACGGCGAATCTCTGGCCGATGCGGCGCGCGCCAATCTGGAAAAATCCGGCGAGAAATGGACCGACACAAGAGCGGCGATCTTCGAGGCGCTGGCCGGTTTCTCCCGCCCGGCCTCGGCCTATGATATCGCCGAGCTGGTGTCCGCCGCCCGCGGCAAGCGCGTTGCACCGAACAGCGTCTACCGGATTCTCGACCTGTTCGTCGCGAACAATCTCGCCATGCGGGTCGAAAGCGCCAACGCCTATCTCGCCAACAGCCACCCCGGCTGCGAGCATGACTGCATTTTCCTGGTCTGCGACAGTTGCGGCGAGGCCACCCATATTGATGATGATTCCCTGTCACAGCAGGTGCGCACCGTCGCGATCAGCCAGGGATTCAAATCCATCCGCCCGGTGATAGAGGTGCGCGGCATTTGCCAGAAATGCAATTGATCCACCGCGCTTGTCAGCTAATATTCACAATCAGCATGCTGAAAGTTCGACAGAGCAGCGCGATGCCGTTAAAGCTGGGGTCAAACAGGGAGTGAATATGCCGGTTTCGAGTACACCATTGCTGGACAATGTGTCCTTTCCAGCCGATTTGCGCAAATTGAAACCCGCGCAGCTCCGCCAGTTTGCCGACGAACTGCGCACCGAAGTGATCGACACGGTCTCCACCACCGGTGGCCATCTGGGTGCGGGTCTGGGCGTCGTCGAACTGACCACCGCCATCCATTATGTCTTCAACACGCCGGAAGACCGGTTGATCTGGGATGTCGGCCATCAATGCTATCCACACAAGATCATCACCGGGCGCCGCGACCGGATCCGGACTCTGCGCCAGGGCGGCGGCCTGTCCGGCTTCACCAAAAGGTCGGAAAGCGAATATGATCCGTTCGGCGCCGCGCACAGCTCGACCTCGATCAGCGCCGCCCTCGGTTTTGCGATTGCCAATAAATTGAACAAGAAGCCCGGGCGCGGCATCGCGGTGATCGGCGACGGCGCGATGAGCGCCGGCATGGCCTATGAGGCGATGAACAATGCCGAGGCCGCCGGCAACCGGCTGGTCGTGATTCTCAACGACAATGACATGTCGATCGCGCCTCCGGTGGGCGGGCTTTCGGCCTATCTCGCGCGAATCGTGTCGTCACGCGAATTTCTCGGCGTGCGCCAGCTGGCCCGCCGAATCGCCAGCAAGCTGCCCAAGGCGCTCTATGATGCGGCGCGCAAGACCGACGAATATGCCCGCGGCATGACCATGGGCGGGACCCTGTTCGAGGAGCTGGGATTCTATTATGTCGGGCCGATCGACGGTCACAATCTCGACCATTTGATTCCCGTTCTCGAAAATGTCCGCGACGCGGCTGAAGGCCCCTGCCTGATCCATGTCGTTACCGAAAAGGGCAAGGGCTATAAATTTGCCGAGGAAGCCGACGACAAATATCATGGCGTCGCCAAATTTGACGTGATCTCCGGCAAGCAGGACAAGGGGCCAGGCGGCGGCCCCCCGGCCTATCAGAATGTCTTCGGCGAAACGCTCGCCAAATTGGCCGACAGCGATCCGAAAATCTGCGCGATTACGGCAGCCATGCCATCGGGCACCGGCGTCGACAAATTTGCCCAGGCCCATCCCGACAAGGCTTTCGATGTCGGCATTGCCGAACAGCATGGCGTCACCTTTGCCGCCGGCCTCGCGGCCCAGGGCATGCGGCCGTTCTGCGCCATCTACTCGACCTTCCTGCAGCGCGCCTATGACCAGGTCGTGCATGATGTGGCGATCCAGAATCTGCCGGTCCGCTTTGCCATCGACCGGGCCGGACTGGTCGGCGCGGATGGCAGCACCCATGCCGGATCCTTTGATGTCACCTATCTCGCGACCCTGCCCAATATGGTGGTGATGGCCGCTGCGGACGAAGCCGAGCTGGCGCATATGACCTACACCGCCGCCCTGCACGACAGCGGTCCGATTGCCTTTCGTTATCCGCGCGGCAATGGCACCGGCGTCCCGATACCGGAAAAACTGGAACGGCTCGAAATCGGCAAGGGCCGGATCATCAAGCAGGGCACCAAGGTCGCGATCCTGTCGCTCGGTGCCCGGCTCGAGGAAGCGAAAAAGGCGGCAGAGCGGCTCGAGGCCAAGGGGCTCAGCACCACCGTCGCCGACCTGCGCTTCGCCAAGCCGCTCGATCAGGAATTGATCCGCAAATTGCTCACCACCCATGAAGTCGCGGTGACGGTCGAGGAAGCCTCTGTCGGCGGCCTCGGCGCGCATGTGCTGACCTATGCCTCCGATAACGGCCTGACCGACGCCGGGCTGAAGATCCGCACGATGCGCCTGCCCGATATATTCCAGGATCAGGACAAGCCGGACCTGCAATATAAGGAAGCCGGACTGGATGCGGACGGTATTGTCGAAACCGTGCTGAAGGCGCTGCGCCACAATAGCGCCAGTGTCGAGGATGCAGGCGCGCGGGCCTAGCGCATATTGCAGCTTGTGATTGACGGAAACCGGCTTTAGTCGCCTCTCATGCCTCCGGAACTTTCCCATATCGATCACTGGATTTTCGATCTCGACAATGTGCTCTATCCGGCCGAGTGCGACCTGTTTGCGCTGATCGATGTCAAGATGGGCGAATATATCGCCATGGCGCTCGACTGTGATCTGGTCGAAGCGCGGAAAATCCAGAAAGGCTTTTTCCACGACCATGGCACCACGCTGGCCGGGCTGATGCATCATCATGGCACCGATCCCGCCGATTTCCTCGATTTTGTCCATGATATCGACATGGATCGCCTGTCGCCCGCGCCGCTGGTCCGGGCGGCGATCGAAGCGCTGCCGGGCGAGAAGCTCGTCTTCACCAACGCCGACCGGCCCTATGCCGAGCGGGTGCTGGAAAAACGCGGCCTCGGCGGCCTGTTCCACCAGATGCACGATATATTGGATACCGGCCTCGTGCCCAAGCCGCAGGATGGCGCCTATCACAGCATGATTGCCGCGACCGGCATCGACCCGGCCCGTGCGCTTTTTGTCGAGGATATGGCGCGCAATTTGCGTCCGGCGAAAACATTGGGCATGACAACGGTGTGGATCAACACCGGGGCAGAATGGGCTGGTCGCGAGCATGATCCGGCCTATATTGACCATGAAATCACCGATCTGGAAAGCTGGGTGACCGGCCTCCACAGCGCCAAGGAAGAACAAGCAACATGACCGCAGCATTGCAGACCGTAATCGACAACGCCTGGGACAAGCGTGAATCCCTGAGCCTCACCACTCAGGGAGCGGAGCGCGACGCGGTCAACCAGGCGCTGGCGATGCTCGACAATGGCACCGCGCGGGTCGCGGAGAAAAAGGACGGCACCTGGGTCGTCAACCAGTGGCTCAAGAAGGCCGTGCTGCTCTCCTTCCGGCTCAACGACAATCATCTGATCGAAGGACCCGGCGGCGCCAACCACTGGGACAAGGTGCCCAGCAAATTTACCGGCTGGGGCGAGAATCGCTTCCGCGAGGCGGGTTTCCGCTCGGTCCCCGGCTCGATCGTCCGGCAGGGCGCCTTTATCGGCAAGGGCGTGGTGCTGATGCCGAGCTTCGTCAATATCGGCGCCTATGTCGATGAGGGCGCGATGATCGACGGCTGGGCCACGGTCGGCAGCTGCGCGCAGATCGGCAAGAACGTCCACATCTCGGGCGGCGCCGGCATCGGCGGCGTGCTCGAGCCGCTGCAGGCCGGCCCGGTGATCATCGAGGACGGTGCCTTTATCGGCGCGCGGGCCGAGGTCGCCGAAGGTGTCCGCGTTGGCGAGGGCGCGGTGCTGTCGATGGGCGTCTATCTCGGTGCGTCGACCAAGATTGTCGACCGGATCACCGGCAAGATCTGGATCGGCGAAGTGCCGCCTTATTCGGTCGTCGTGCCGGGCACCTTGCCGCCCAAGGTCAATATCGACGGCATGCCGGGGCCAAGCCTCTATTGCGCCGTGATCGTCAAGACGGTCGATGCACAGACCCGGTCCAAGACCGGCATCAACGAATTGCTGCGCGACTGATGGGCACGCCGGTCAATCAGGTGAAGGCAACGCTGGAACCCAATGACCATCCCTATCGCAATGGCGCGTGGACGCCGGTGTTCGAGGAACTCGACACCGACGATCTGGAAGTGATCGGTACGATCCCGGCCGATATCGACGGGCTCTATGTCCGCAACACGGAAAATCCGGTTCATGGCAGCCTCGGCCGCTACCATCCCTTTGACGGCGACGGGATGATCCACACCATCCGCCTGCAGAACGGCAAGGCAACCTATCGCAACCGCTTTGTCCGCACCGAAGGGTTCGAGGCGGAGCAGCAGGAAGGCGGGCCGCTCTGGCCCGGCCTGATGGGCAATCCGCATGATGCGCTGCGACCGGGCATGACCGCCCATGGCAGCGTCAAGGACAGCAGCTCGACCGACGTCGTCGTCCATGCCGGGGCGATCCTCTCGACCTTCTACCTGTGCGGAGAGGGCTACCGGCTCGACCCGGACACGCTGACCACGCTCGGACCGGCCGACTGGGTGCCGGCGCACGGCATCTCGGCCCATTGCAAGGTCGACGAGGCGACCGGCGAACTGTTGTTCTTCAACTATGCGATCGAGAAACCCTATCTGCAATATGGCGTGGTCGGTCCCGACAACCGGCTGAAGCATCTGGTCGCGATCGACCTGCCCGGCCCGCGCCTGCCGCACGACATGGCCTTCACCGAAAATTTCGCCATTTTCAATGACTGCCCGCTGTTCTGGAAAGAGGAACTGTTCGAGCGCAAGCTGCGGATACCGGCTTATCACCCGGACCTGCCGACGCGTTTCGGCATCCTGCCGCGGATGGGGCAGCCGGAGGACATCCAGTGGTTCGAGGCCAGGCCCACCTATGTGCTGCACTGGGCCAATGCCTTCGAGGATGGCGACGAAGTCGTGCTCGACGGCTATTTCCAGAACGACCCGGTGCCGCCGCCGCTGACCGATTTCCCGCCCGGCTATGAAAGCATGGGGGCGAGCCTCGACCTGCACAGTTTCAGGCCCGAGCTGCACCGCTGGCGGTTCAACAGGAAGACCGGCGAGACAAAGGAAGAGACCCTGTTCGACGATTATCCGGTCGAATTCGGCATGTTTAACCCGCGCTATGCCGGCCGGCCCTATCGCTATGTCTATAGCGTGACCGGCGAACCGGGCTGGTTCCTGTTCAACGGCCTGACCAAACATGATCTGGACACCGGCGAGGCGGAGCATGTCTCGTTCGGCGAGCAGCGTTTCGGCTCAGAAGCCCCCTTCATCCCGCGCGCCAATGCCCAGTCAGAGGATGACGGCTATCTGATCAGCTTCATCACCGATATGAAACAGAACCGCTCGGAATGCATTATCCTCGACGCGAAAGATCTTGCGGCAGGCCCGGTCTGCACAATCATCCTGCCGCACCGAATCTCCAGCGGCACGCACGCTACCTGGGCAGCGGCGGAGGCTCTTCACGGTTGAAGTACCCTCCACAGATGCAAAAATTATCCCTGCAGGCGCCGCTATTCTCAATGATATTTCTAAACTTCAGAACATTGGACGACTGATCAGAGCAAGCAGGCTTAAAATCAATGAAGGCAAGAATCTCGTTGTCGGCGATTTTTAGGAATGCTTTTTTGGCAGCATTCTCACCCATTGTTCTGCCATCCAGAACGAGCTTTCCCTCCCCCTTCAATTCCACGATGTGCTCTATGTTGAGATGAGGGGGGTCAATTTCATCGGCGGAGTGCCATTTTACACCGGGCAATGCGGCGTCAGATTCAGAATTGGTGGAACATCCAACCAAAAATGTGCTTGCAATAAGCAACAGCACTATCCTTTTCGTCATCAATCGAACAATTCCCCGTCGACTTCCTTCCCCGCCGGCGGCGACAGCCCCAGATGCTTCCACCCGCGGTCATTGAGCGCCCGTCCCCGCGCCGTCCGCGCGATCAGCCCGAGCTGGATCAGATAGGGCTCGATCACTTCCTCGATCGTGTCGCGCGGCTCGCTGAGACCCGCGGCGAGCGTTTCGACGCCCACCGGTCCGCCCTTGTAGATATCGGCGATCATATGGAGATAGCGCCGGTCCATGGCGTCAAGACCGATATGGTCAACCTCCAGCCGGGTCAGCGAATCATCGGCGACTTTGCGGTCGACGGTCATGGTGCCCGCGACATTGGCAAAATCCCGTACCCGGCGCAGCAGGCGCCCGGCAATGCGCGGTGTGCCCCGCGCCCGGCGCGCCACTTCGGTCGCGCCATCGGGCGCGATATCGAGACCGAGCAGCCGCGCCGCCCGGTGGACAACCTGTTCCAGTTCCTCGGTCGAATAGAAATTGAGCCGCACCGGGATTCCGAACCGGTCGCGCAGCGGCGTGGTCAATAGCCCCTGGCGCGTGGTCGCGCCGATCAGGGTGAAGGCCGGCAGATCGATCCGCACCGAGCGCGCCGACGGCCCCTCGCCGATGATCAGATCCAGCGCCCGGTCCTCCATCGCCGGATAGAGCACTTCCTCGACCACCGGATTGAGCCGGTGAATCTCGTCAATGAACAGGACATCGCCTTCTTCCAGATTGGTCAGCAGCGCCGCCAGGTCGCCGGACTTGGCGATCACCGGCCCCGATGTCGCGCGAAACCCGACGCCCAGTTCCCGCGCAATGATCTGCGCCAGCGTCGTCTTGCCCAGCCCCGGCGGGCCAAAGAACAGCACATGATCCAGCGCCTCGCTGCGCCCCCTGGCCGCCTCGATAAACACCCGCAAATTCCCGCGCGCCGCTTCCTGCCCGATAAATTCGTCGAGCGTCTTCGGACGCAAGGCTGCGTCGATGTCTTCAACCTTGCGTTCGGGGGATTGGAGGCGGTCTTCATTCTCAGACATATTCAACTGCTTTCGAAAGTGAACAGTGAACATTCCCGTCATGTTCTGCAGAACTCATTGCAACAACCAAGATCTTGTCAATGTCTTGAAGGTCAATCAAATGATTGCTGACCATCACTTTGAATGCGGAAACCCAATCAACAATCTCATTCAAACTCAACTTGATTTTATCACCGTTCAGTAACGATTTAAGCGTTTTGCTATGCAATTTCTCGCCGCACAGTCTGTAAAATTGAATTATGTCTTTGATGGTAAAATCAAAATTCAGTTTTTCAAATTTTGGTGGATCGACATCCCGGTTCAATTTGACGGCGTATGGGAGACAATTTGGCTTAAGTCTCAGCATATGATTTACAAGTTTCTCGGCCTGCCATTCCTTCAATATCTTATTCTTCCGAAAGTCTAATAGCTCGTTGTGGGCGAGTGCGATCGCCATGGCAAAACTTTCACACACCTTCCTGATTTGCAAGTAACAACTTTCCAAATAGAAGGCTCTAAACTGGTCGGCAGTTTCAAATTGACGAATAAGAAATTCAATGCCGTCGACCCGCCATTTAATCTGCTCCATCAGAACAGCATACTGATCTAATATTTGTTGATCTGTGAGCTTCACTTTCACCGCGCCGCCTTCTTCAACGCCAGCCGTACCAGCGCATCCAGGGTCGCGCCATCCCCGACCTCGGCATCCGCCGCCGCCACCGCCGCGCTGGCCTCCGCCGGCTTGAAGCCCAGATTCTGCAGCGCGCTGACCGCATCGGCGCTGTTGCTCGAGGGCGCATGGACCACGCTGCCCGCGCCCATCGCCGGATCGACCGCAATCCCGCCGACCTTGTCCTTGAGTTCATTGACAATCCTGAGCGCCAGTTTCGGTCCGACCCCATTGGCCCGCGTGACCATGGCCTTGTCGCCCGTCGCCACCGCGCGGGAAATATCGCCCGGTTCCAGCGCCGACAGGATCGCCAGCGCCACCTTGCCGCCGACGCCCTGTACCGAGATCAGCAGCCGGAACCAGTCGCGTTCCGAGCCGCTGGCAAAGCCCATCAGCCGCAAGTCGGTCTCGCTGACCTGCATCTCGGTATAGATGGTCGCGCCTTCGCCGACCCCGCCGATCGCCGCGATCGTGCGCGACGAGCAGAAGACCAGATAGCCGACGCCCCGCACATCGAGCACGATATTGTCCGTGCCGATTTCGTCGATGGTGCCGGTCAGTTTTGCAATCATGCGCGTGTTTTAGCGCGGCAGGCGAATCTGTCGAGTTTTTGTTTTGTTCTTATCTTTCCTCGCGCCTGCGGGGCCTTAAAATATGGCCTCGCACAAAGACACAAAGTCACCAAGCTAAGCCCCCGGTACCGTTCGCTTCGTGTCTTCGTGTCTTTGTGCGAAAAAATCCGTTCGCACTGAGCTTGTCGAAGTGCACCTGTCGGCTTGAAGCTGTCCTTCGACAGGCTCAGGACGAACGGCGATTTGACCGTTTAGCGCTTCCGGTGATGCGCATGGGTGATCGCCACCGCCAGCGCATCGGCGGCATCCGCGCCAGCCAGCTTGACGCCGGGCAGCAGGATCTTGATCATCGCCTGCACCTGATCCTTGTCCGCCTTGCCGACACCGACCACCGATTTCTTCACCGTCCGCGCCGAATATTCGCCGACCTCGATCCCGGTCCGCGAGGCGCCGAGCAGCACCACGCCGCGTGCCTGCCCCAGTTTCAGCGTGCTCTGCGGATTGCTGTTGACGAACACTTCCTCGACCGCCGCGCCATCCGGCTTATATTCGAGCAGCAGGTCGGTCAGTTCGAGGTCGAGCTGCAGCAGCCGGCTTGCCAGCTCCATTTTCGGATCGGTCCTGATCTGGCCGTTGGCGACATGGGACAGGCGGTTGCCGTCCGCTGCGATCACGCCCCAGCCGGTGGTGCCAAGTCCGGGATCGAGGCCGAGAATGATCATCTCAGATCGGCAACCCGATGCGGCGGCCGACATAGGCCATGATCAGATAGAGGCCGATCGTCAGCAGACAGCCGGCCGCCAGCGACAGCCAGAAGCTGATTCCCTGGCGCAGCATCATCGGGATCAGCAGAAACATTGGAAGAGATGGAAGCACATACCAGAAGTTCGCCTCGGCGTGCAGCGCCATGTTTTCCGCGTCGGGACGCGCCCACCAGAGGAAGATCATGCCCAGTATCGAGATCAGCGGCAAGGACGCGACCAGCGCCCCGAAACTCGGCTGGCGCTGTGCAATGCCTGCCACCAGTGCCACGATCACCCCTGCAAGTGCGGCCTTGGCGGCAAATTCCCACATCAACCGGCGTTCAGTTTTTCCATGATCTCGTCGGACACATCATAATTGCCCCAGACGGTCTGGACGTCGTCATCCTCTTCCAGCATGTCGATCAGGTTGAGCAGGGTTTCCGCCTGCTCCTGATCCACTTCGACCTGCACCGAGGGCCGCCAGGCGAGCTTGACGCTCTCCGCTTCGCCGAGCGCCTTTTCCAGGGCACCTGACACTTCGTGCAGATCTTCCATCGCGGTCCAGATTTCGTGGCCGTCGTCGTCGGACGAAATATCTTCCGCACCCGCTTCCATCGCCGCTTCGAGGACCGTTTCCTCGTCGCCGGCGCTGGCCGGGTAATGGATATAGCCGACCCGCTCAAAACCGTGCGAAACCGAACCACTTTCGCCCAGATTGCCACCATTTCGCGACATGATGGTACGAACATTGGTGAATGTACGGTTATTATTGTCGGTCAGCGTCTCGATGATCAGCGACACGCCACCCGGACCGAAACCTTCATAGCGGATTTCGGTATAGTCATCGCCTTCATTGGCCGAGGCCTTTTCGATCGCGCGCTGGATATTGTCCTTCGGCATCGACACCGCCTTGGCGCTGTTGACCGCAAGGCGCAGCCGCGGATTGAAATCCGGATCCGGCATGCCGGACTTGGCCGCGACCGTTATCTCGCGCGACAGTTTCGAAAATTGCGCCGCGCGCTTCTTGTCCTGCGCGCCCTTGCGGTGCTTGATATTGTTAAATTTACTATGGCCTGCCATTTTACCTCAAATTCCCGATTTTCTCATTGCACGATTACCGCAGTGCCCGACGCGGACACCATCAGCATCGAACCCCTTTCGCCGACGACCTCATAATCCAGATCGACGCCGACGACCGCATTGGCGCCAACCTTTGCCGCCTCTGCCTGCATCTCCGCCAGCGCTTCGTCCCGCGCCCGTTTCAGCACATTTTCATATTTGCCCGAACGCCCGCCGACAATGTCGGTGATGCTGGCGAACAGGTCGCGGAACAGATTTGCGCCGACGATGACCTCGCCGATCACGATCCCGCGATAGTCGCGGATCACATGGCCCTCGATACTGGGTGTCGTGGTAACGATCATATTGCCTGTCTTATTCTCATATTCCCAACAAGTAACCGACTGCTGTTAATCGCCTGCGGCCGTTAGAGCAACCGCTGAAACCACGCAACATCGCGCCAGCCTCCCATTTTCCAGCCGACTTCCCGATAGGTGCCGACCGGTTCGAAACCGATCGCCCGGTGCAGCGCGATACTCGCTTCGTTGGGAAGCGCGATTCCCGCGAATGCCGCGTGCAATTTTCCGGCCTTCAGCCGGGGCAGCAGCGCTTCGTAGAGGCTTCGTCCAATGCCCAGGCGCTTGTGGCCTGGATCGACATAGACGGCGACGTCGCAACTGGTCTGATAGGCCGCCCGCGTGCGATGTGTGCTGCCATAAGCATAGCCCAGCACCCTTCCGTCCGCTTCGGCAACCAGCCAGTCGTGCGATTGCAGCGCCCTGGCAATGCGGCGGCCCATTTCTTCCGAGTCGGGCGCGTCCAGTTCAAAGCTGACCCAGCTGTCGGTCACGAACGGCGCGTAGATTTCGGCACAGCGGGCCGCATCGGCGACCGTCGCGGACCGAATCGCGATCATCAGGCCAGGCCAAGCGCCGACTTGTAGGTGTCGAGAATGGCTTCCATTTCCTGCCGGTCGTGGGTCTCCATTTTCCGCAACCGGACGATCTGGCGCATGATCTTGGCGTCATAGCCCTGGGACTTGGCTTCGGAATAGACATCGCGGATATCGTCCGCCATGCCCTTTTTCTCTTCCTCGAGCCGTTCGATACGCTCGATAAACAGACGCAGCTGGTCTGCGGCAACATTGCCTTCGCTCATGCTTTCATTCCTTTGAAAAATTTATTCGGATTCGGAGGCCGTCTTTAAGAGGCGCCGGCATTTTTGGCCACGCTTTCCTTCATCTTTTTCAGCCGCTCCGGGGTCGCCTCGGTCTGGTATTTTTTCTTCCATTGGTTCACCGGCATGCCATGGATTGCCTGGCGGGCCTCATCCTTTGTCATCGCGCCGCCGGCCTGGTTGGTCGCCTCCATCACCCAGTCGGCCAGGCAGTTGCGGCAGAAGCCGGCGAGCCCCATCAGATCAATATTTTCCGCATCATGGCGGTGCTGCAAATGATTTACCAGACGGCGGAAGGCAGCGGCGGCAGCGGCGTCGGATATTTGGTCAGTCATGGTTGTTTCCGTTGTTTTTTGTTTTTAACCTGTCATGAAACAGGAATAGGCAAGGCGCAGGTAAAGCGCCACTAAGGAATTTGTACATGGCATCGCCGATCTTCTCCCGTAACCGCAAGGTCAAGGTTCTGGCCACGCTCGGGCCGTCCAGCGGCAGCCCGGAAATGATCGAAAAACTCTATCGCGCCGGCGTCGACGCCTTCCGGATGAACATGAGCCACGGCGAGCATCAGGCGCATGCCGCCAATGTGCAGTCGATCCGGGCGCTGGAAAAGAAAATCGGCCGGCCGATCGCCATACTTGCCGACCTGCAGGGGCCAAAGCTGCGCATCGGCACCTTTGCCAAACCGCCGGTGATGCTGGAGGACGGTGCCCGCTTCACCCTCGACATGATCAAGAAAAAGGGCGACGCAACGCGCGTCTGCCTGCCCCACAAGGAAATATTGAGCACGCTGCAACCCGGTCACACCTTGCTGCTCGACGATGGCAAGATCCGGCTGGAGGTGACCAGCAGCGACGGCACCAGCGTCGAGACCAGGGTGATCGTCGGCGGCGAGATTTCCGACCGCAAGGGCGTCAATGTGCCGGAAGTGGTGCTGCCGGTCAGCTCGCTCACCGACAAGGACCGCAAGGACCTGACCTTCGCGCTGGAACAGGATGTCGACTGGATCGCGCTCAGCTTCGTGCAGCGCCCGGAAGATGTCGCCGAGGCGCGGCGGCTGATCGGCGGCAAGGCGGCGCTGCTGGCCAAGATCGAGAAACCCGCCGCGATCGACCGGCTCGACGAGATACTCGAGCTGTCCGACGCTGTGATGGTGGCGCGCGGCGATCTCGGTGTCGAACTGCTGCCCGAACAGGTGCCGCCTCTGCAGAAGAAAATCGTCGCGGCGGCGCGCAAGCTCGGCCGGCCGGTCGTCGTCGCCACCCAGATGCTGGAATCGATGATCAAGTCGCCGACCCCGACCCGGGCCGAAGTATCCGACGTCGCCACCGCCATCTATGATGGTGCCGACGCGATCATGCTGTCAGCCGAATCGGCGGTCGGCGACTGGCCGATCGAAGCGGCGACGATGATGGACCGGATCGCCGCGCAGGTGGAGAATGATCCCTCCTACGCCGACCGCGTGCATTTCACCGAAACCGTGCCCGATGAGACAACCGCCGACGCGCTGGCGGCGGCAAGCTATAATATCGCCCGCACCATCGAGACCTCGGCGATTGTCTGTTACACTTCTTCCGGATCGACCGCCCGCCGGATGGCGCGCGAGCGTCCCTCGGTGCCGCTGCTGGTGCTCACGCCCAACCGCCACACCGCGCGGCGCGTCGGCCTGCTGTGGGGCGCCTATGCGGTGGTCACCCGCGATGTCACCAATTTCGAGGAAATGATCGGCAAGGCCAAGCGCATGGCCCTGCGCCACAAGCTGGGCGAGGCGGGATCGCGACTGATCGTCTGCGCCGGCGTGCCCTTTGGCACCCCCGGCTCGACCAATCTGCTGCACATCGTGCGGCTGACCGGAGACGAGCTCAAGCGCAGCTAGAGCAGGCGCAACGCCTTCAGCGCGCTTCCAAGTTGAGTGGCATCCTGGAAATGATGACCGGCAAGGCCGATCGCTTCGCCGGCTTCCACATTGTCGAGCCGGTCGTCGATGAACAGACATTGGTCGGCACGGCGACCAAAACGTCTCAGCGCCAGCTCGAAAATGGCCGTTTCCGGCTTGATCAGCCTTTCCTCTCCGGAAATGACGATATCGCGGAACAGGTCGAATACCGGCGCCGAAGGCCGGAACTGGGCCCAGGATTCGGCCCCGAAATTGCTGATCGCGAACAGCGGCACATCCCGTTCCGCCAGGGTCCGGACAATATCCAGCATGCCGTCGACCGGACCCGCTATGGTTTCGGGAAAGCGCTGCGAATAGGCCAGGATATGATCGCTATATTCGGGAAACTCGCGGCTGCGCTCGGCAACCATGTCGGCAAAGGGCCGCCCGGCATCATGCTGAAAATGCCATTCGGGGGTGACGACATGGGCCAGGAACCATTCCAGTTCCTCGGCATCGTCGATCAGCTTTTCGAACAGGCAGCGCAAATCCCAGCGATACAGGACATTGCCGATATCGAAGATGACGGTGTCAATTTTGGAAATGGCAGATTCGTCTGCCATCAGCAGGCAATTAGCCCTGGCGCGCCTTGAACCGGCGATTCGTCTTGTTGATCACATAGGTGCGACCACGACGACGGATAACGCGGCAATCCCGGTGACGGTTTTTAAGCGACTTCAAAGAGTTGCGGACTTTCATTTTGGTACCACGCCTTGATTATCTGAATTTCTTGAAAGCAGCCGTGCTGCGATGAAGCAGGGCAATTAAGGAGCGCCGCCGCCAAAGTCAAGCGACCAGCGCTATTCTCCGCGAATTTCGACCAGTTTGCGTTCCCACGCCAGCGCATGGGCGACAATTTTGTCGAGATCGGCATGTTTCGGCTGCCACGGAAAGCGTTCCATGATCGCGCGATTGTCGGAAATCAGCGAATCGGGGTCGCCGGCGCGCCGCCCTTCCATTTTCCGCTCGATTCGCAGGTTGGTGACCCGGTCGACCGCATCCAGCACCTCAAGCACCGAAAAGCCGCGGCCATAGCCGCAATTGAGCAGATGATTGCGATCAGGCTCGGCAATCAGCGCCTCGAGCGCCAGCACATGGGCCCTAGCCAGGTCCGAGACATGGATATAGTCGCGCACCCCGGTGCCGTCGGGCGTGTCATAGTCGGTGCCGAAGACCGCGACGCTGTCACGCTTGCCGAGCGCCGCCTCGACCGCGACCTTGATCAGATGGGTGGCGCCGGCGGTCGATTGCCCGGTCCGCGCCTGCGGGTCGGCACCGGCGACGTTGAAATAGCGCAAGGCACAGAAATTGAGCTCATGCGCCGCCGAAACATCATGCAGCATATGTTCGGTCATCAGTTTGGACATGCCATAGGGATTGATCGGCCGCTGCGGCGTGCTTTCGCTGACCGGGCTTTCCTCGGGGATGCCATAGGTCGCGGCGGTCGACGAGAAGATGAAATGATGCACGCCGCCGTTCACCGCCGATTCGATCAGGCTGCGGCTCTTGGCGCTGTTGTTGTGATAATATTTGAGCGGATTGGCGACCGATTCCGGCACGATGATCGAACCGGCGAAATGCATGATCGCACCGATATTGTCATCCTCGATGATTCGCGCGAGCAGCTCACTATCCTCGATATCGCCTTCATGGAATGCGACATCCTCCGGCACCGCCCAGCGGAAACCGGTGGTCAGATTGTCGATCACCGCTACCGGCCAGCCGGCATCCCGCAAGGCGAGCACCGCGTGGCTGCCGATATAGCCCGCGCCGCCGGTGACCAGGATGGTGAACGGTTTCGTCATGGTTTCCATATCCTTGCAAATTCCCGATATCGGCTGTTTTGCGCACCGGTCTCGCTTCCCGGTTAACCGCGCTCGCCGGCAGATGCAATTTTTTTACCGCAGTCTCGGGGATTATGCGCTAATAGGCGACGGGGCGCGTTGAGGAGTATATATTATGGCCGGTTTTCCATCATTTGCGGGAGTCGCATTGGCGGGATTGCTGTTGTCGGGTTGCATGGCGATGACACCGCCGGTCGACGTCACCCGGTTCCACAACGCACAGGCCACGCCGATCGTTCCGGGCAGCGTCATCGTCGAGGCCAATGCCACCGACGAAGGCGGCAGCATCGAATATCGGACCTATGCCGCTGCCCTGTTGCGGGAATTGCAGCGGGTCGGCTTTACCGAAGCCTGCGACGGCACCGGAACGAGCGACTATGTCGCCCGCTACACGATCGACAGGGCGGTCCTGAGCGCAGCCGGCTCCCGTTCCCCCGTCTCGGTCGGGGTCGGCGGCAGCACCGGCAGCTATGGTTCCGGCGTCGGACTGGGCATCGGCATCAATCTCGGCGGCCGGCCGAAGGACCGGATCGTCACCGAATTGTCGGTCCGCATCACCCGGCGCGACAGCGGCGATGTCGTCTGGGAGGGGCGCGCCTCGGTCGAGGCCAAGCAGGGATCTCCGGCCGCGCAGCCGGGTCTGGCCGCCGCGAAACTGGCGGCTGCCCTATTCAGGGACTTCCCCGGAGTGTCCGGAACCACTATCAGGGTGCCATGAACATAAAAATCACCAGCGCGTTCGATGGCGGCAATATCGAAGTTCACGAGATCAGCGGCACCAGCGCCCGGCTCTCCATCCGCAAGGACAAGGACAGCGATTTCTTTCAATGGTTTCATTTCCGGGTCGCCTGCCAGATTGGCGACGAACTGGCCCTCGACATTGGCGGGCTGAAGGAATCGGCCTATCCGCAAGGCTGGCCCGATTATGACGCCTGCGTCAGCGAGGATCGCGAATATTGGGGCCGCGCGCCGAGCAGTTACGACGAGAAAAGCGGCACCCTCTCGATCCGCTATACCGCGAGCAGCAATATCGTCTGGTTTGCCTATTTCGCACCCTACAGCATCGAACGACACCACGATCTGATCGCCGAGACGGCCGGCTTTGAAGGCGTGACCGTGCAGACGCTCGGCCACAGCCTCGAAGGCCAGCCAATCGACTGCGTAGAGCTGGGCAGCGGCGGCAAGCAGGTCTGGCTCTATGCCCGCCAGCATCCCGGCGAGAGCATGGCCGAATGGTGGATGGAGGGCGCGCTGGAAATGCTGACCGATCCCGCCGATCCCCACGCGCGGCTGCTGTTGCAGAAATGCCGCTTCCATATCGTCCCCAATATGAACCCGGATGGTTCGTGCAGAGGGCATTTGCGAACCAATTTCGTTGGTACCAATCTCAACCGCGAATGGCATGAGCCGAGCGCCGAAAAATCACCCGAGGTGCTGTGCGTCCGCAATGCGATGGACCAGAGCGGCGTCGACTTTGCCATGGACGTCCATGGCGATGAAGCGATCCCGGCGGTTTTCATTGCCGGCTTTGAAGGCATTCCCTCGATCACCGACGCGCAGCTGGAAAAATATCACGGCTACCGCGACCGCCTCGCCCAGCGCACCCCGGATTTCCAGACCAAGCTCGGCTATCCGACCGCCGCCAGGGGCAAGGCCAATCTGTCAATGTCGACCAATCAGCTGGCCGAACGCTTCGGCGCCGTCGCGATGACGCTGGAAATGCCGTTCAAGGACAATCGCGATCTGCCCGATCCCGAACAGGGCTGGTCACCCGAGCGCAGCCATCTGCTCGCCCGCGAATGTCTCGCCACGCTGGCCGAAATGATCGACGATATCTAGGAAGTGGCGGAGACGGAGGGATTCGAACCCTCGATAGGTTGCCCTATACACGCTTTCCAAGCGTGCGCGATCGACCACTCTGCCACGTCTCCGCAAATGCCGCCTGACCCGTGAATCTGGTCGAATATCAGACAGCGTTGCTCCCCTAATGCGGGATTCGCGCTTTCGCAAGCGATAGTGTCGGGTTAGGGTGGGGCCATAAGAAATATGCCGTTAGTCCTGAGCTTGTCGAAGGACGCCTATCGACGAGAGGCGTGGTTCGACAGGCTCACCACTAACGGACCAAGGACAGGACATTCTCGATGAGAAAAATATCGCTGATCGCTTTGCTTGCCACCTTCACCGCCTTGTCGCCGCTTGCCGCCCAGGACACCGAAAAACCGGAATATCCCAGCCCCAACGCGATTGTCGATGCGGCCCCGGCCAGCGAATGGGTGAAGATTGCGCCCAGCGACCTGCTGGTCATGGACCTCGCCCCGGATGCCGAGGGAGAGCCGCGCCGCGTGGTCATCCAGCTGATGCCGGAACCCTTCTCGCAAGGCTGGATCCGCAATATCCGCAAGCTCGCCACCGCGCGCTGGTGGGATGGCACCAGCATCAACCGGGTGCAGGACAATTATGTCGTCCAATGGGGCGATGCGAGTGAAGAGAAGGCGTTGCCGGAGGGGCTGGAGACGGTGCCGGAGAGTGAGTATGTTGCATCGATGAATGCATTGCTCGCAGTTCACTCGAACGCTTCTGCCGAAGATGCCGCTCACGATGCCATGATGGCTGCTGGGAACGTTGCTGAGGCTATGTCGGATGCAATGAAGGAGGAGCATCGAAAAACTGAAGACCCGAACTATAGAAGGTGGGAAGAGAAAGATTCCTATTCTGAGTGGGTGCAATTTAATGACGGCTGGCCATTGGCAAACCAAGGCATCGACGATCAAGCGATGTTCTGGCCCATCCACTGCTACGGTGCCGTCGGCGTCGGCCGCAACTATTCTCCCGATACCGGCAGCGGCGCAGAACTCTACGCCGTGATCGGTCATGCGCCGCGCCATCTGGATCGCAATATTGCGGTGGTCGGGCGGATCATCGAGGGGATCGAGCATCTCTCCAGCCTGCCGCGCGGCAAAGGGCAGCTGGGATTTTACGAGGACGCGAGCAAGCGGGTACCGATCACATCGATCCGACTGGCCAGCGAACTGCCGGCGGCGGACCAGCCGCGCTTCGAATATCTCTCCACCGAAGGCGAAACCTTCGCCAAATATGCCGATGCCCGGGCCAATCGCCGCGATCCCTTCTTCATCGTGCCGGCCGGTGGCGCCGATATCTGCAATATCCCGGTGCCGGTGCGGCGGGTCGTTGCAGAGTGAGGAGGTCAGTGCACCTGCGCAGGCAGGTGCCCATCTCCTGCCATCGCGTCTGGCCGCTCGCTGGGGAGATGGATCCCCGCCTTCGCGGGGAAACAGGGTGTAAGTTTCCCTTTCCTACAGCACGTATATTCGGTTAATCTCGTCCGATGCTCCGGCGCTTCATCCCTTCGGTCCCAACGGCCGCCCACCGGCGGTTTTCCAATATTTCCGGAAGCGAATATTTCTTCGCAATAGGGGGTGTGACCCGTGTGACCCCGTGTGACCCAAAGATTGTTCCCCGGCGCAGGCCGGGGTCCAGTCGAGTCCTGACGGTGCGGTTCAAAAGGCGAAGGCGGGACTGTTCTGGACCCCGCCCTGCGCCGGGGCACGAAAAGCGCGTTTGCAGGGACAGGCTTTCTTTTCTTTAACCCTGTAAACTTTGTAAAGTTCATCACGGAAAGAGCAGAATGACAAACCGGTTTCGATCCATGCGCATCGCCTTTTTTGCCCTCGCCATCGCCTGTTTTTCGCCAGCGCTGGCGCAGGAAGAACCACCCACACCAACCCCCGCCGAAATCCTCGCCGCCGCCCCCGCCGAGCACTGGCTGCCGATCCCGGTCAGCGATCTGTTGATTCCGACCCTGCCCGATGCAGCGGACGGCTCAAAACGGCAGGCGGTGATCCAGCTGCTGCCGGCGGAACTGTCCGGCGGCCATGTCCGCAATGTCCGCGCGCTCGCCCGCAATCACTGGTGGGACGGTACCAAGATCTATCGCGTCGCCAGGGATTTCGTCACCCAGTTCGGCGGCAATCCGGATGCAAAAGCCGTTCCCAAGACGCTCGAGACCGTGCCGGAAAGCGAATATTATAACGCCGCGCTGGGCGCGAAACGCGACACCGACATGGCAGCGCTCAAGGCCGCGGTCGATTACAGCAATCAATATCAGGGCACGACGATCGAGCCGCTGATGAAGATCATCTACGAAAGCTATGGCGCCAAGGTCGGCTTTGGCGGCGGCTGGCCGGTCGGCAGCGACAAGCAGGGACAAGCCTATCCGCTGACCTGTCGCGGCGCGCTGTCGCCCGCCCATTATGATCCGCCCGACACCGGCAGCGGCGCGGAACTGTCGGTGATCACCGGCGAGGCGGCGCGCAGCCTCGACACCACATTCGGCATGGTCGGGCGGGTGATCGACGGGCTCGAGCATCTGCAGAATCTGCCGCTCGGTACCGATCCGGGCGGATTCTACGCCGACAAGGTGGACTATATCGAGATAGACTCGATTCGGCCGGCCAGCGAATGGCCGCTGGCCGAGCAGCCGCATTATGAATATCTCGCCAGCCACAGCCCGGCGTTGTTGCAATATATCGCCGCCCACGGCGGTTATGGCAATATTTGTACGGTGCCGGTGCCGATTAGGAAAGTTTCAAAATAGCGTAATAATATTACAATGCATCTCGCACGGACCGTCATTTGCTGGTAATGCAAAGCCGATAGACTCATCAGAACAGGAGCCTCCCCATGCGCGTCGGTACCCCCAGGGAAATCAAGAATCACGAATATCGGGTCGGCCTGACCCCGGAATCGGTCCGCGAGCTGGTCGCGCACGGCCATGACGTGCTGGTCGAGACCGGTGCCGGCCTCGGCATCGGCGCGGAAGATGGCGAATATATCGACGCCGGCGCAACCATTGCGACGACCGCTGCCGAAATCTTCGAAAAATGCGAAATGGTGGTCAAGGTCAAGGAACCGCAGCCGGTCGAACGCGCCATGCTGCGCGAAGGCCAGATCCTGTTCACCTACCTCCACCTCGCGCCCGATCCGGAGCAGACCACCGATCTGGTCAAGTCGAAAGCGATCTGCATCGCCTATGAAACCGTCACCGGCACCGGCGGGCTGCCGCTGCTCAAGCCGATGAGCCAGGTCGCCGGGCGGATGTCGATCCAGGCCGGCGCCACCGCGCTCGAGAAAGCCCATGGCGGCCGGGGCATATTGCTTGGCGGCGTGCCCGGTGTCGCGCCCGGCAAGGTGACGATCATCGGCGGCGGCGTGGTCGGCTTCAACGCCGCGCAAATGGCTGCCGGCCTCGGCGCCGACGTGACCATTCTCGACCGCAACCCGGACGTGCTCGAATCGGTCGGCACCCATTTCGAGAGCCGGGCCAAGACGCGCTTCTCGAACAAGGCGAATATTGCCGAATGCGTTGCCGAGGCCGATCTGGTGATCGGCGCGGTGCTGATCCCCGGTGCCGAGGCACCCAAGCTGGTGACCCGCGACATGCTCAGCACCATGCGGCCCGGCTCGGTATTGTGCGACGTTGCCATCGACCAGGGCGGCTGTTTCGAAACCTCGAAACCGACCACCCACGAAGATCCGACCTATGTCGTCGACGATATCGTCCATTATTGCGTCGCCAATATGCCGGGCGCGGTCTCGCGCACCTCGACCTATGCGCTCAACAATGTCACCCTGCCGCACACGCTGGCGATCGCCGACAAGGGCTGGGAGGCCGCGCTGCGCGACGACCATCATCTGGCCGAGGGCCTCAATGTCTGGAACGGTCATGTCACCTACAAGGCGGTCGCCGAGGATCTCGGCTATGAGTATATGTCGGCGGCAGAGATTTTGGGAGTGAAGGGCTGAGTTTGATAGGAGACGGCTACGGCACCGCGCACCTGCGTAGGCAGGTGCCCGTCTCCAAAAAGCGCGGCTAGACGCAATGGCAGGAGATGGACCCCGGCCTTCGCCGGGGCACTAGAGGAAGGAAACAGCAAATGGCAGCAGCAGACCAGAAACCGCTCGGCTCGGGCTTTCATGCCAAGAGCGAACCGCACGAGATCCTCGCCGGCATTAATCTGAGCGGCAAGACCGCGGTCGTCACCGGCGGCTATTCTGGCATCGGTCTGGAGACCACCCGGGCGCTCGCCGAGGCTGGTGCCACCGTAATCGTGCCGGTGCGCGATCCGGCCAAGGCGGAGGAAAATCTCTCGTCGATCGAGGGCGACGTATCCTCGGCGAAAATGGATCTCGCCGATCTCGATTCGGTCCGCGCCTTTGCCTCCTCGGTCTATGACAGCATCGACGCGCTCGACCTGCTGATCAACAACGCCGGGATCATGGCCTGCCCGCTGGCGCGGATCGGACCGGGCTGGGAAAGCCAGTTCGGGGTCAACCATATGGGCCATTTCGCGCTCACGCGCGCGTTATTGCCGCTGCTGGAAAAGGCGGAAGCGCCCCGCGTGGTCGCGCTGTCGTCGATCGCCCACAAGCGCAACGGCATCTTGTGGGACGACATCCAGTTCGAACAGAGCGAATATCAGAAATGGGTGGCTTATGCGCAGGCGAAGAGCGCCAACGCCCTGTTCGCCAATGCGCTGAGCCGGCGGATGCAGAGCTTTGGCGGCCGCGCCTTCTCGGTCCACCCGGGCGGGATTTTCACCCCCTTGCAGCGGCATTTGCCGAAGGAAGAGCAAGTGGAAATGGGCTGGCTCAACCCGGACGGCACGGTACCGCCGGCAGTTGCCGAAATCTTCAAGACACCAACGCAGGGCTGTACAACCACACTCTGGGCCGCCACCTCGCCGCTGCTCGATGCCATGCCCGGCGTCTATTGCGAGGATTGCGATGTTGCGCAGTTGATGAGCGAGGATTCGCTGCCCTATCAGCATTGCGCACCGCATATCACAGTCGACGCGGATGCCGAGCGGCTCTGGCAGATCAGCGAACAGCTGCTCGCCGCTGCCTGATGGGGACGGATGACCGCCATGATCAGGAATATGCCGGCCTGCTGCAATGCGATGATGGCGCCCGCTTCCGGCTCAAACTGCTGCGCGTGCCGGTCGACGAAGTTGCGAAGCGGGTGCTGGTGACCGGCCAGGTCCGGGATGGAACGGTCCTCGAAGCCCACGGAATCCGGCTCGCATGAACCTCCGGCCTGCCCAAATCGACGATATCGAGCCGCTCCACGCGCTGATCGAGAGCGCCTATCGCGGCGACAGCGCCAGGCGCGGCTGGACCCACGAAGCGGACCTGCTCGGCGGCCAGCGGACCGACGCCAAGGCATTGCGCGAGATCATCGCGGCGGACAATCAGGTCATCCTGCTCGCCAGCCAGGGGCAGGCCCTGGCCGGCTGCGTCCAGCTCTCCCATGTCGGCGACGGGCTGGCCTATCTGGGCCTGCTGACCGTCGATCCGGCACGTCAGGCGGCGGGGCTGGGCAAGCAACTGCTTGCACGATCAGAAGAACATGTCCGCGAACAGTGGCAGGCGACGGCAATCGAAATGACCGTCATCAGGCAGCGCGGCGACCTGATCGCCTATTACGAACGCCGCGGCTATCAGCGGACCGGCGAGCACCGGCCCTTCCCGCACAGTGACCCGCGCTTTGGCCGGCCAAAGTCGCCCGAACTGGAATTTGCGGTGTTGCGCAAGCAAATCTAGGCGGTCCGACCTTCCAGCGCCTTCTGCCGACGCCGCTGCACCGAACTGCCGAGGCCCAGCGCCTCGCGATATTTGGCCACGGTCCGGCGGGCAATATCGAAGCCCTTGTCGTTGAGCAGCGCGACCAGCTTGTCGTCTGAGAGGATCTTCTTGGGGTCCTCGTTGTCGATCAGGGTCTTAATATGGCTCTTCACCGCCTCCGCCGAAGCAGCCTCGCCGCCAGTCGACGACTGGATGCCGCGGGTGAAGAAATATTTGAGCTCGAACGTCCCGCGCGAGCAGGAGAGATATTTGTTGGATGTCACCCGACTGACCGTCGATTCGTGCATCTCGATCTTTTCGGCCACATTCTTCAGGGTCAGCGGCCGCAGATGGGCCACGCCCTTGCGGAAAAACGCCTCCTGCTGCTTGACGATCTCGGTCGCGACCTTGACAATCGTGCGCTGCCGCTGGTCGAGCGCCTTGACCAGCCAGTTGGCATCGGCAAGGCATTCGTTCAGCCATTCCTTCGATGCCTTGTCCTGCGCCCCGTCTTTCAGTTCGGAATAATAGCTGCGGTTCACCAGCACCTTTGGCAGGGTGGCACTGTTCACTTCGATGATCCACTTGCCCGCCCGTTCCGCGATAAAGACATCGGGCACCACCGACTGCACCTCGCCGCCGCCGATCTTGCAGCCCGGCTTCGGGTCATAATTGCGCAACTCGCTGATCATATCCATCAGGTCTTCATCGTCGACGCCACAAATCCTTCTGAGTTGCGGCAAGGCCCCCTTGGCCAGCAGATCCAGATTGTCGATCAGCCGCGCCATCGCCGGGTCGTAGCGATCGGCGTCTTTCGCTTGCAACGCCAGGCATTCGGCCAGATCCCTTGCCCCGACACCAACCGGGTCAAGCGTCTGGACCGCCTCCAATATCCGCTCGATGTCGACCAGCCCGACATTCAGCCGCTGGGCCAGTTCCAGCAAGTCTGCCTGCAAATAGCCGCACTCGTCGATCTGGTCGATAATATGCTGCGCCACGAACAGGTCGGCGCCGGAAAGAACCGCGCCCGCCTGGTCCATCAGATGGTCCGTCAGGGTGACTTCGGCCGCCAGCATATTCTCGAAATCCGGCGAATCGCCAATTGCCCCCGAACCCGAACTTGCCCCATTCAGGCCGAGCTGCCCGTCGAGCGGGCCATCGCTGTCCGAAAGGCTGTTGTTGGTGAAGCTGTCGGTGTGCCCCTCCATGTCGAGAGCCGCCTCGGATTCCGAGGGTCCGGAAGACAATATCTCGTCGCTACCCTGCGCGGCAGCCTCTCCCGATCTTTCCTCACCGTCAGCTGCGTCGCCGCTCTCCATCGAGAGCTCGCCGGTATCGAGCAGCGGGTTTTTCTCGATCTCGTCGGAAATGAAGGTTTCGAGCTCGAGATTGGACAGGGTCAGCAGCTTGATCGCCTGCTGCAGTTGCGGTGTCATCACCAGCGACTGGCTCTGTCGCAAATCGAGGCGAGGCGCGAGTGCCATCGCTATAAAGCGAAACCTTCGCCCAGGTAGAGCCGGCGGACGTTGGCGTCGGCAACCAGATCTTCCGGACTGCCGGCGAACAGGACCTGGCCGTCATAAATGATACAGGCCCGATCCACGATATCGAGCGTCTCGCGCACATTATGATCGGTGATCAGGACACCGATACCGCGCTCGCGCAGCTGGCAGACCAGGTCGCGGATGTCGGCGATGGACAGCGGATCGATACCGGCAAAAGGTTCATCGAGCAGCACGATGGACGGGCTTGCCGCCAGTGCGCGGGCAATCTCGCAGCGCCGCCGCTCGCCCCCGGACAACGCCATCGCCGGCGAACTGCGCAGCTTGGTCAGGCCGAATTCGTCGAGCAGCCGGTCGAGCGCTTCCTGTCTCGCATCGGCATCGGGTTCCACCATCTCGAGCACCGCCATGATATTCTGTTCAACGGTCATTCCCCGGAAAATCGATGTTTCCTGGGGAAGATAGCCGATGCCCAGAATCGCGCGGCGATACATGGGAAGGGACGTGATATCCTCACCATCGAGCATGATCCTGCCGGCATCCGGCCGAACCAGACCCATGACCG
>Ga0208544_10000615_pt1 | contig 27163 bp, 27 predicted proteins | sample DEB08_DNA_9_FD_184526 | JGI IMG/M metagenome (GOLD analysis project Ga0208544, IMG submission 184526) | Aqueous microbial communities from the Delaware River and Bay under freshwater to marine salinity gradient to study organic matter... | ecosystem: Environmental > Aquatic > Marine > Coastal ... | reverse complement strand
TCGGGTGAAGGGTTCTTTCGTTTCTTCATCTTGGATCACTTCTCTCATCATGCGATCCATCTTCACAACTGGTCCGAAATTCCGTGACCACCTCTGTTTCGGAGCGAAAGTGGAAAGCGACCATACATTCTGACCGCCAGGCGACTGATCTCCGGGCTGCTATGAAAGTACTTGAAGGGGTCTTTTTCGTCATGAGCAAAGGCTACGAAACCGCCCTGCCCGCCTCAACAAAATTTGTTCTGACAATGCCCACAGGCGTTCCCAACACCCAGGTGCGATCAAATCTCAACTTCGTTAGGGCGAGCCCTAGACAGCCTGATCACTCGTCTTTTGCCGTTCTGCGCTTTCCTAATAATGCCGGCGTAAGAGTACAAAGAGCGCAGCTAGGCGGCGCCGCTTTGGCGGATTGTTTCGTTAGGCTACGTTGATCTACATCAGCGCAAAATGCGGAGCAGTCACTTATAATGAGGTGTGCAGATGTGCGCGCTCAAACGTTTAACCTTTGAAAGGGTAACAATATGAAACCGCTGACAACATCGCTTGCCGTTCTAGTCGTATCTCTTGCTGGCTCAGCATTTGCTGAGGGTGATCTGAGCCGCGCAAATGTCATGGACGTCGTGATCGAGATGGGGAGCAACGACGACGGTATGTATTTGAAGCCTGACCACTACGAGTTTGTAACCGGACAGGCGTACAAGCTAATTTTGACCAATGTCGATGAAATCAAACACGAGCTTGCGCTGAATGAGATGGGCGAGCGAATTTTTACCCGCAAGGTTGAGATCGCTGACGAGAACGGCGACCTGTTCGCAGAAATAAAAGGGAGTATCCGGGAGGTGGAAGTTGGTGCCGGAAAGACAGTTGAGTGGTTCATAGTGCCGATACAAACCACTGACGAACCGGTTGAGATCACATGCGAGATCCCTGGCCATCTGGAAGCAGGCATGCGTGCGAGCGCGATGATCAATTAGCAAGCTGCGTTTTGAATAACTGCAACTTAAAGTCTTAAAAAATCAGAAAGGGCCTATTTAAACTTGGGCCTATTCTTCCAAGCTGCGTACTTCGGACAATATCAAACGCCTTGAACCGACAGCGACTGTTGCTCCAAATCGCGTTCTACTCAAATGCACAAATGTCGGGTTGTCCGCTTAGCGAACCTCCGCGCTCTGGGCGTCGGCCGATTGAAATCGCCGCGCTATCCTACAAAATTGCTGAAGAGCGACGTAGGTTAGTGACCGTCGGCAGAGTTTTTGGGTCCAAAGTGGCCTAAACTAAGAGAGTGTCTTGCTCATCTGGTTGATTGCATCATGCGGCGCGTGGGCGGTGATGCAATCGGCGCGGTTTACGGGCGTCTTTCGTTTGATCTTTTCCTTTTGTTGTAGAATGGCTTTGTCAGGTCCGAAGCAGACGTCAGACGGTGTGACGTTGACCACTACTTTTTTACACCGAACGTGTTCGTAAAATGAGACAGGACCGCACTTAGGAGGCGCGCAAACTCTAGAGACATACGGCTAGGCAGAAGATTATAGTTTCTAAACTAGGACGAGCGTTAGAAACTCAGCGCGGCGCCGTCAGCACGTGGATCGGTTGCAGTCTCAACCAAGCCGTCTGAATGCAAAACAAGCGCACCTGCATGACCTGTCAAATCGCTGAATTCAGGTAGCAATTCAACATCATGCCCGGCATTTTTTAGCGCCATGACCAGATCGGGGTCAAACCTTGCCTCAAGCTTCAGGGATGTGGTGTCATCTCCCCATGTCTTGCCCAATAGCCAGCGCGGTGCAGTAATCGCCGCCTGTAAATCCATCCCGAACTGAACGTAGCGTGTAAAGACTGCCGATTGTGTCTGCGGCTGACCTTCGCCGCCCATCGTGCCATACGACATGACACGCCCGTCATTTAGAACGGCAATGGCGGGATTGAGCGTGTGAAAAGGTTTGCGCCCCGGGCCGACCTGATTGGGGCCTGGGCCCAGTGAAAAGCCAGCCCCCCTGTTTTGGAAAAACACACCTGTGTCTGGGCACGTCAGCCCTGAACCAAACTCCCAAAAAACGCTTTGGATAAAGCTGACAACGGTTCCTTCGCTGTCAGACGCCCCCATCCAAATTGTATCGCCCTGTGCGGGTTCATAGGGCCAAGACAACGCCTTTGCAGGATCGATCTGGGCGGCCATCGCATCGAGTTGGGCGGCCTCAAGCCAGTCTTGCGCATGGACAGCCATGTGGTCTGGATCACCCAGTTCCGCATTGCGCCGGATAAAGGCCTGTTTGGTGCATTCAATCAATCCGTGCAGATGATCAAATCCTTCGCCCTCGGTCACGCCAAGCCTGTCAAAAAGCCCAAGTATCATAAGGGACGCAACACCCTGTGTCGGCGCCGTCATGTTAAAAAGTTGCCCCTGTGACGTCTTCAGGGTCAGCGGCGTAACCTCTTGCGCTTGATATGCCGCAAAATCCGACGCGCGCAGCGGGCTGCCGTTTGCTTCAAGATAGGCGGCATGGGCGCGTGCGGGAGCGCCCTCGTAAAAGCTGCGCAACCCGTTTTGGGCAAGATGTTCAAGCGTATCGCCAAGGGCGTATTGCACCAGTTTTTGGCCAGCACGTGGGATAGCGCCATCAATCAGATAGGTTGCTGCAAACCCTGGCACATCATGGAGGCCGTTCAGTTTTTCTGCTGTGCAATTCGCCTGATTGCTGGTGACTGCGATGCCGCCTTTCGCGTGACCGATAGCGTCTTTTAATAGAAGCGCCAAAGGCAGCCTTTTGTCTTTCGCTACCAAGGACAACGCCTTGTCCCATCCACTGATAGTCCCAGGAACAGTCAGTGCCGCAAGTCCACCCCGTGCAGGGATACTGTCTGTATGGGTCTTCGACGCGTAGAATTCTGGCGTTGCAAGCGCTGCTGCGGTGCCGCAGGCGGAAATGCCGATAGGCGCTTTGCCGCGGCGCTTGATCACCCAAAACCCGTCGCCACCGATCCCGTTCATGTGGGGATAGACCACAGCGATTGTTGCGGCAGCTGCAACCATCGCCTCGATCGCGGTGCCACCCGCCGCAAGGATGTCGCGCCCCGCAAGGGATGCCGCGCGGTGCGGTGCAGTCATACCACCGCATAGGCCAAGTGAAGATTTCAACATGTCGTTGTCCCATTTTTAGGGACGCAGCGCGCCCCTTAAGTGCCTTAAAAGTATCCCTGCGAAACAAGGTTTTGCATGTCCGCTGTTTGCAATGACCACGCATCTTGTAGCACCATGAAGTCTTCGGTCCGCCACTATTTTCATCGCCTGTGATCGCGTTTGATGGAAAATGTGGAGTTTAGACGCGAGGCAATGCCCTATGCCGGTAGGTGGTCGTAAAAACAGGTTTAACCTTTCAGCCATCGTAAGAAGAAACATCAACTTAGATCCGATGATGTCTGAATTTTTACTGAAATTCTGGGGGCAGTTTACCAATGGATACCAACATTCCCGAAATCATGGCTGAGGTCACGGATGCCTTTCAAGCCTATGAGGCGGCCCTTACCACCAATGGCCTTGTCACATTAACTCAGATCAACTGAATTTGTTGGCATTATCACAGATTACGCAGCCACTATTTCGAACCATTCAGTGAATGCCTTGGCGCGCGTTTGATGGAGAGTTCTTCGGGAGACCAGATGGCGCTGCAAATTGAAATGGTTGTAAATGGCATCGTGGGCGGACAGAAGCCGTTGCATTGACCCGGGCGATTTGAACCGTCCCATTCGGCGTTCTCGACGTCGGGTTGGCCTCCTATCATGGTTTTGCAAACAAACCACTGCCGGGCAATGGATGTGAAACCTCTGCCTGATTGTTCAATCGAACGCCCGCGACATGAAGCTGGGTCAAACCAAGCTCTCGAAGTGCCGCAGAATATGAACCCAGTTTGTCAGTGACAATTTCATCCGGAATGTACATCTGCTTTTTCAGGAGTTTCCACATGAGCTTAAGGGCCGTGCGCTTGTTTCGGCGAGATTGGGCCAGGACTTCAAGGACTTCGCCTTCATCGTCTACGGCGCGCCACAGATATGTCCGCTTGCAACCGATGCGGACAAAAACCTCATCAAGATGCCAGGTTCCCGACGGTTGAACTCTGCGGGCTCTGACGTTGGCGGCAATCGCCGGGCCAAATTTCAAAACCCATCGGCGGATCGTCTCATAGCTGACATCGATCCCGCGTTCGGCCAGCATCTCCTCAACGTCACGAAAACTCAACGAAAAGCGAAAGTGGAGCCAGACTGCCCGTTGAATTACTGATGCCGAAAATCGGTGGCGTACGTAAGATAGTTTGCTCATTCAAACACAATTACCGGCCTTCTGGCCGATCGTCGAGTGAATGTGACAATGCCCTACTGAGAGCCCTAACGTGCCAATGCCACGCGCCTATGGGATGTCCGCTCTGGTTTGCCCGGGGTCTCAGCAGCGTCCGCGCGTTCAGCCTAGCGTTCCCTACGCCAAGGTCACCACGACAAACAAATAACCGGCAACCAGAAATCGGAAAATCAACGGAGGATTCCTACATCACAGTTCCCATGCGGGACGACGCCCCAGGGAGGGCGTGGAACATGGCGGCTATTGTGTAGCGACAGTCAAACAACCAACTGATCGCGGTTTCAACATTGCCACTCCACACCCAGCCAACCCCATCATGAGCCGGCGAGCTCGAAGAGAACCAAGGCAACCTCAGACGCCAAACAGCCCGCAAAGCGGGATAGCATGTTGACAGATTAGAGAACAGAATAAGCCCTAAGCGGACTATCCCTTCTGACTGGCCTGTTCAATGGTTTCAATGACGCAGGGTATGGGCCAAAAGGACTCCGCCCACCCGCGCGGCTTCGCGAACTGGCTTCAACTATGTACCCGCTGGCTCGGTCATGATAGCGTCGTCGGTATGGAAAGAAGCGCTGAAGAACTTGCCCAGACCGCTCGACTGGAAGATTTCTACATGCTTTCCCGTTCACCGGTAATCCAGAACGTCACCGATCAAGTCTACGGATGCGGCTATATCGGTCACAGTTATACAACCCGTTCTGAAGCTGATGAGATCATCGCTGAACTTGGATTGAATGCTGATTCCGCCCTTCTTGACTTGGGGGCCGGGGCCGGATGGCCGGGGCTGTATTTTGCGAAAAAGAGCGGTTGCACGGTTACCCTTTTGGACCTACCAGAAGCTGGTCTTCTGATTGCCCGAGAACGCGCGATTGAGGACGGCATGGCCAGCCGCGTCAAAACCGTCCAAGGTGACGCAACGAACATACCGTTTGATGCGGGCTCATTTTCAAACATCACCCACAGCGACGTGTTGTGTTGCCTGTTGTCCAAGAAACGGGTTCTCAAAGAATGCCGGCGGGTTATTCTGGACACAGGGCGCATGGCATTTTCGGTCATTGACGCTGCTCCAAATCTTTCGAAGCCGGGGCGGGCAAAGGCATTGGATGCTGGCCCTGAGTTTATGGATTCAAGACAACCATACAGCAGTATGCTGAGCGAAACAGGTTGGCGGGTCGTCTCCCAAACGGACCTCACTGCGGAACTTGAACTGGCGTACACGGCAATGATTAATGCGGAGCGCAGCAACGAGGCCGAACTGAGACGTCTGGGCGGCGATGACTATTATGACGACGGCCAGACAAATTGGGTCAAGAAGCTTTCGGCAGTCAGGGAGGGCCTCATCCGCCGAGACCTTTATATTGTGGCGCCGGCGTAGTCGTCTTTTGATTTCGTCTGGACGATTTCGCCACCACTGCGAATGTCCGCTTCGTCCCGTATTCTGTTGAAAAACTCTTGTTTATCTGTGGCCATGGCGCTGATTCAATTGGGAGTGGAAAGACCCTGCGGATTCAGATTGATCTCGGCCTATCTTTTTGCCTTCGTTGCAGGAGGATTTGTTATGAAAGTTCGTATCAGGATTGAAACGGAGTTTGGCTGGGGCGAGCGCCGTTCCCATGAGATTGGCGTCATTGAACGGAGTTCTATTGATGCGTCGGAAGATAGCCTTGGTATCAGCCTCGCCGAGGGCAAATCGATCTTGGAAGAAGTCCAGCGCGCGGTTCTTCAGGATCACGTGGAAGACATCAGCGAAGTAGAGCGGGCATGCCCACACTGCCAGGCGTATTTGCGTGCACATGATCGTCGTAAACGGCGGGTTGATACTCTTTTCGGTCGTGTGACTGTCGAAGCGCCTCGGATCCGGATGTGCATGTACGGTTTGCCGGGCTTTCCCGAGTTCAAGGTGGGGCATTCTCCGCTTACGCGGATTTTGAGAGACAATGCCACACCTGAGCTTAGGAGGCTTCAAGCCGAGCTGGGAGGCCGGCATAGTTTTCGAGAAGCCGCGCACCTGCTGAACGAACTGACACCTTGCGCCAGCCAGAACCACGCAACGATCCGTAACCGACTTGCCTCGGTCGCCAAGGCTCTGGAAGAACGGTGCGACGAGGCACCGACGGGCACGGGTGTTCAATCAAATCCTTCCGAAGTGCCGGGTTTTCTAGACAGCGCATACGTTCGCTCACGCCCCGAAAATCAAAGGCGAAACTTCGAAGTCATTGTGGGGTCTATTGAAAGCGAAACAGCTGAAAAACGGCGGTTTGGATTGAGCCAGATGGGTGCCGACCGCCCAACGGAATACTTGCGGTCCAACCTGAAAGCCGCTGGTTGGATGGATAGCGTTGCAGTGACCGTTTTTTCTGATGGCGATCCCGCACTGCCTCGCTTGGTTAAGAACGCGACGAGTGCTGATGTTCATCACGCTCTTGATTGGTGGCATATATCGGTGCGCATCAGGCATGTGGAGACAACATTCCAAACGCTGCTGTCACAAATTGAACCGGACGGCGCCGCAGAGATCGCCGCTCTTGTTGAGCGACTTCGCTGGCGCATATGGCATGGCCAGATAGACCGCGCGCTCGATGCGCTTGATGATTTGTTCCGCTTTGCGATGCGAGCACGCGAATACACCTATCGTGAGTCAAACGATGCGGCGCTCTCGGCCGCCTCGCGCGCAATGGATCTAAGGACATACTTGAGCCGCAACCTGTCAGCTATCGTCAACTACGGAGATCGACGTCAGCAAGGAAAAGCGGTCTCAACGTCGAGGGCAGAAGGTCTCGTCAATGAGATCGCCAATGTGCGCATAGGAAAGAAACAGCGCATGAGATGGTCTCCCAAGGCGGCTCATCACGTTGCGATTGTCAGCGCCGCTGTTTTGGATGGAAGGCTCTCTTCAGGGTATCTGGCTGCGGCGTGATCCCCAGACTCTTTCCACTCCCTGTCCTATGCTTGTCATGCAAGCCCATGGCTTGCGTATCCGTTCAGGTCTCATGCGAAAACGGCGGCTGACCATACTCGGAAACGGTCCATTATGACCAAGCCCATATCGATCCAACCGCCGCCGGTGCCCGCCAAAATTGGCGTGGCGGGCACCGGCTCAATCTTCGCAGATCGATGGGAAAAGCATAAGACAGCCCAATGCGGAAACCTTCATAGATGTCAGTATAATGCCCCAAGCCTGAGCACGCCCATTGCGACAGAGATGCGCCAAGCTGGGTTTGCTTTGTTAAGGACGAAAGACTACCGTCAATCATCTTCTTGGGAGGGCCACCATGAAAATTGCCGCTGTACAGCAACCGCCGGTCTATCTGGACAAGGCTAAATCCATTCAGCGCGCGGTTGAGTTAATGTCTGATGCCGCGAAGCAAGACTGTGGTTTGATAGTTTTTCCTGAGGCATGGCTTCCTGGGTACCCGACCTTCGTTTGGCGTCTGTCACCCGGAGCAGATATGAAAAAGACTGACGAGCTCTTTGCGCTTTTACAAGAGAACTCGGTCGACCTCAGCAAGGATGACCTGGCTCCCATTAAGGAAGCCGCAAAGGAGCACGGTATTGTTGTCGTGATGGGTCATCAGGAACTGGATGGTGCTGTGAGTGGAAGCACCTTGTTCAACAGTGTGGCCATCATCGACGCTGATGGGAAACTTCTGAACAATCACCGAAAGCTCATGCCAACAAACCCCGAACGTATGGTGTGGGGCTTCGGTGACGGTTCGACGCTTAAGGTTGTAGAGACTGCAGTCGGGCGCGTCGGGGCCCTGCTCTGTTGGGAAAATTACATGCCCCTCGCTCGGTTTGCTCTTTATGCCCAGAACATCGACATATATTGCGCACCAACTTGGGACAGTGGCGCATCTTGGCTAGCCACGATGCAACATATTGCGCGCGAGGGAGGGTGCTGGGTCGTCGGATGCGCCACATCATTAGAAGCTTCCGATATTCCGGATTCGGTTATCTACCGCGACGAGTTGTTTCCTAATGCCGATGAGTGGATCAACCCGGGGGACGCAGTGATCTACCAGCCTTTTGGAGGGCCGCTTGCTGGGCCGATGCACAAGAAAAAAGGACTACTGGTCGCTGAGGTCGATGTTTCGGCCGCAAAAGCATCCCGCCGCAAATTCGATGTAGCGGGGCATTACTCGAGACCTGATGTTTTCAAGCTGACCATAAACCGTTCGCGTCAGTCTCCCGTATCCTTCGATTAGGTTGGCTTCGCGATGCGAACGTCTGTTCAAACCACCGCCAAAAGTGGGTGTTGACCGAAGTTGTAACGGTCGGTCAATCGGGTAAAACTATCGCGAGCAAGCGAACTACCCGGGTGCTTCAGGAAATTTTGATGCCGGCGGATTCCTCGATCTTTAAGAGACGCTTAAGACTCGTGGGCTTCCAGGTCTTTCCGAACTCGTAAAATCGTTCAACGCGCAGGTCTGTTTCCGGCAGAATGACCCATGGTTGCTTTGAACTTGTGTAGATGTGCACATCCGGTGGGAACTGGTCCGGGTCATCAAGCGTACCGACGCGAATGAACCGGATGTGCTTCCGCAAGCCGCCCATATTGTAGTTACTCCAAACCGCAACTTTGCATTTCTTGCAGCGAGTAATGTCCTGACCGGTGCCACTGGGCGTGGGAACGGAAATTTCCTCTTCAATGCCCGCGATAAGTTTGACGCGATCGGCCTCAAACAACGCGTTAATCGCAAAGGCAGAACCAGAGTTCTTTTGGCATCCCCGGCAATGACAGCCGTGCACGATTAGGGGGTCTGCCACCACCTGATAGCGCACATGACCACATGTACAGCCCCCTTCGTTGGTTTGAGTTCTCGTGTTCATTGCCATACTCTTTGCTTCGGAGCCGTCAGGCTATTGTGACTTCTAGTGTTGAAGGAGTTTCCCCGCGACAACTGTCGGCGACAGGCGAATGGGTCACAGCATAGTCTACAATCTCCCAGAGAATTTTTTCGCTAACGCCCGCAGCGCCTATTTTCACTCGGGTTCGTAGGCTCAGCGAACCAGCGCGAACCGATTGGTCTATACCGAACAGGCCGCGGTCGTCATCCACACTGTCCGTAATGACCTCAAGCGTGTCCAATGAAATCCCTAACTCAGCTGCACGTAAAGCAATTCTAGTGGCGTCACAGGATGCCAGTGCTGCGCGTGACAGCCAGCCCGGCGACGGCGCAGTCCCGCCACCGCCTATGGCTTGGGGCATGTCGGTTACGACCGACTGTCCATCGTCACCGGTAGCTCTGCAGCGCAGACCGCCCTCCATGACTGCCGTGATTGGTGGACTAGTGCTAAGCGCGTCCTTTGGGTTCTCTTTTAAGAAGGCGATAACGCCGTTGACTGAATTCTGGATGTGTTCAACCGACATCGTATGCTCCTGTTTTGTTGTTAAGGTTCAGTTGGTGTCTTCTTTGGTCTCGATGGGGGCCATGACATGGGCGAGCGGGGTTTCCCCCCACATGACATAAGGGCCGCCAGCAAATGGATCTCGCGGCAAGTCGGCCAACATTTCCATGTTCGGGAATAGCATCATGAGGTGCGGCCCATCCTGAACCCAAACCCCACCATCATTGGGGTCGGTTGCCATCGGGTTGTCGTTGTTCACTAACGCGTCGCCCTGAAGCATGTAGGAGACACCCACGACATCGGTGGAGAACTCGGTCCCGGCCGCGACAGAAGCCATCCACTTCATCCAAACGGGGTCATTGCACATGGGGTGCGTGTCGCCGGGAATTAAGCCGACACCCGGCAGGCAGACCCAGTCATTTCTGCCTTCCCTGAGGATCGTGCCATCCACGTCCATAATTGTCGCGTTGGCGCTGATGTCAGCCGGAGCCGCCGACATAGCTCTGACGATTTTTTCGTCATTTGACTCGGCGCTGGCCGCACCTGCCAGTCCGCTGGTCGCAACAATGGCGACCGCTACGCCGATATTGAGGGGGGTCAAGGCTTTCAATCGCAGTTCCAAATCAGATACTCCCTTTCGAAATTCGTCTGTTATGTCCCATCGGGCGTCTGCCCGGACTGAGGTTTGAGCGAACGCCGACATGGTCTTGCGCCGGGCGTCACGTTTAACTTCGCATCCGATGCATGCAGAATACCTTTCATCCTGAAACCATGCCCTTCCGCTATTAGATTATTTTCGTTTGATTTTTCGGATATGTCAGGTCACTTATTCTTTGAGGCCATAAAGCTGAACTTTAGGGGGCAAATGAAAACATCGCATCTCAACGCTTTGCGCGCCTTGGAGGCAGCCTTGCGGACTGGCAGCTTTCGAGCAGCGGCGGACGAACTCGGCGTCACCACCGCGGCTGTCGGGCAACAAATTCGTGGGCTGGAAGAATATGTTGGAAGCCAACTGTTCACGCGAAATCCGTCCGGGGTCGTGCCGACTAGCTCGGCCAGCACGATCGCGACGGAGCTGTCCGCCGGCTTTGGTTCCCTCAGCTCCGTTTTGGCGCAATTGCGCAGATCGGGACCCGACAATCGCCTGTCAATTTCGATGAGCTTAGGAATTGGGGAGTACTGGTTAACGCCGAGGCTGCCGGGGTTCTATGCAATTTGCGATCAGTTCGATCTGCGGATTGATACGACACACCGCTTGGTTGATCTGCAGTCTGAAGAGTTCGATTTCGTGATACGCTTCGGACCGGAGCCTGAATTACCACTAGAAAGCATCTTTCTGTTCGCCGGATGCGTGGTGCCGATCTGCACACCGGAATTCGCGGACAAATATAATCTGTCGGAAGACACTAGGTCGCTCACCGGCGTTCCGGTCATTCTCGTCAAGAAAGAGACTAACGACCCAGGATGGTTGGATTGGGAAAGTTGGAGCAAAGAGTGCGGAATCGAGTATCAGGAGAGAGCTGCAATTCCGGAATTTCCCCGTCTCAGTTCCGGTTTGAGAGCAGCCAAAGAAGGCTTGGGAGTCGTCTTGTGCGGAATGGCCGAGTCGTTTTCAGCCCTGTCTGATGGATCGATGATTATGCCGTTCGGAGGCAGTTCGGCAACGCAGTCAAAATTTTCGTATCGGCTTGTATCTCTGCGCGGTCGAGCTCGCTCCAAAACGCAAAACGACTTCCGAAATTGGATGTCCACTGAGGCCGAGACTTATCGTCACGAGGTTGAGCGCCTACTGGGCTGGTAATTGCGGGCCAATCGATTTCTGGAAGAAAAAGTTGCCGCTATAACCGGGACCCGTTTAGCATGTCGTGGGCTTTTGGCACGGCAATCTCTTACGCGGTCAGTTGAGCAACTTGCTAAGAGAAGGACCGTAGGTGTTGGTATTTTTGACGGTCTGCTTTGTCCGGAGGCTGTGTGAAAACTATCGAGGGATTCTACAAATGCCAAAAATTGCCAGATTTGGGCGCTCTCTCGTCGAGCTGAACCATCAAATTAGCAACTCCCGAAAACGAGTGGCGCGAAATCATGAAGAATCCCGAGTTTTCACACAGCCTCCGACAGAGCGGACGTTCGCTGCGCTTGCGTGAGAGACAGCTTTCCACAAAACGGCAAGGCCTTTGGAGTTATCCGGCCTTTATACGCGAGACGTTGTCTTCGTCCTAGCCGCGCCTCTTCCGGAAATCCGATTGAGCCGGAAAAACGCACCTTGCCCTCCAAACGATTGGTGGTTCATCATCATGTATGAATTGGAATGGCACTGAAGTGCTGAATATCGGAGGGCGCAATGAGAGTTTTCTTTACCGGCGGCAGCGGCAAGGCCGGCAAATGGGCCATCCGGCACTTGCAAGAGCAAGGCCACCACGTTGTAAATGTGGATCAATCGCCTTCGGGGCTGAACTGTCCGGAATTGTTGATTGACCTCTGCGACGCGGGCCAGGTCATTGGCGCAATGTCCCAGTTCATCGAAGGCGCGGAATTGGACGCGGGCACTGGCGTTCCAACTTATGACGCCGTTGTGCATTTCGCCGCTGTCCCCCGCGTTATGATCGGCACTGACGGTGAGTGCTTTCGGCAGAATACCTTGACCACCTATAACGTGATCGAGGCTGCAGTGAAGCTGGGCGTTCCGAAGGTGATCTTCGCAAGCTCCGAAACAACCTATGCCATCTGCTTTGCTGAAGGAGAGTTGAAACCGCACTTTGTACCGATTGATGAAACCCACCCGACCGTGCCGCATGACAGCTACGCCATGTCGAAGGTCTGCAATGAGATGACCGCCCGGTCTTTTCAGGCTCGGACGGGAACCGACATCTATGGATTGCGGATCAACAACGTAATCGAGCCACATGAGTATTCAGAGAAGTTCCCTGCATTCATGGAAAATCCGTCTTTGCGCCGCCGCAACATCTTTGCCTATATCGATGCCCGCGATTTGGGACATATGGTCGATTGCTGCCTTAGCAAAGACGGCTTGGGCTACGAGGTTTTCAACGTATCGAACGACGACATGTCGGTCGGTCTCACGTCTGATCAGGTGATTGAGCGGTTCTATCAAGGTGTCGAAGTGCGCAGCGAGATGGATGCGAACGAGACCTTCTTTTCCAACAAGAAGGCCAAGAACATGGTCGGGTTTCAGCCGCAGCATTCCTGGCGCGACGTGTTGGGATGAATCGCCGGGATTATGTGCTGGCACTGCCAAGGTGGACATCCGGGACAGGCTCCACCAAGTAATCAAAAAAGTTACCCACACCCAGTGCCAGCGCTTGGTAGAGATAGGCACTCCAGTGACACTTGGAAGAGCGGCAGAACGACACATGATGGCTTAGGGCTCTTCTTGGAAAGTCCGCATTGAGCTTATTCTGTTGAAAACTCCAGTTTCGGGGCTGGCGGACAGATTTTTTTTAGCCATACAGGTCGATTAGTTTATTTTGGTAAGGAAATCGGCCAAATCAAGCCTCCCGGGTTGCTAGGCCGCGTCGCGTCGCCTGGTTCACTATCTTATACCAACGGCCTGTTGGCTTGACTCGTTTTGGGATTCTCAAACGTTGTGAAGTCTGACTCAATCGCTGCAGGCGATTGGGAGGCGGAAATGACTGTGAAGATTATACGCGATGACCTGACGGCGCAGGATTTACGCGCAGCGTCTGGTGGGGCGAAAGATGGCAGGGTCGCGCGGCGGCTCTTGGCGATTGCTTTTGTCTTGGAGGGGGTGTCCCGTAAGACGGCTGCCGAGAGTTGCGGGATGGATCGGCAAACGCTGCCTGACTGGGTGCACCGCTACAACGCGCAAGGCATTGCCGGTCTGTCCAATCGTTGTGGTGGAGGGGCGCAGCCTCGGCTCACGTCCGAGCAAATGGCGCAGCTCGCGTCTTGGGTCGAGGCAGGTCCTGACCTCGCGCGCGACGGTGTGGTGCGCTGGCGTCGTGCCGATCTGGCGCGTCGGATTGAAAAGGTCTTCAGTATTGATCTACACGAGCGCACCGTTGGCAAGTATTTGGACAGGCTGGGCTTTGGGCGGCTCTCAGTCCGCCCTGAACACCCCAATGCCGACCCGGCGGCGCAGGAAGCGTTTAAAAAACTTCCAAAGTATGGTAACAGATATTTTGCCCACACAAGCAAAAGACAAACCGCTGGAAGTCTGGTTTCAAGATGAAGCCAGGGTCGGACAGCAGGGCACGCTGACCCGCATCTGGTCTCGGCGTGGCACACGTCCGCGTGCGCCGCGCGACACCCGCTACAAATGGAGCTACATCTTCGGTGCAGCCTGCCATGTGGCAAAAGCGCTGAAAGTGCCGGACAATATTACCCTGTTAAAACTGCCGCCCTATGCCCCAGAGCTCAACCCTATGGAAAATGTCTGGCAATACCTGCGCCAACAAACTCGCGATAACCGTCTTCGACAGCTACGAAGACATCCTCGATAAATGTGCAGACGCATGGAACTTCTTTGCAACTGAGCCAGAACGGCTTACCTCCATTACCCAAAGAGAGTGAATAAAGGTCAACTGAATGGGCCGTTGGTATTAGCTGACTTTGACAGGATTTGCGGTTTTGACGGGAATTTGGGATTTTCAGATTTTGGAGTTTTTCAACACAATAAGTTGCTGTGTCGAGCAACGCCGCTTCTAATATCTTCCAGAATTTAGCCGAAAGCACACGCGGCATGCACAGTCTCGTGAGCACGACAACTTACACGGTCAGTTATTCTGCAACGTGGACAGGTACTCTATCACCGAAAGAATTCGTGCTCGGACATAACCGTCGGTATCGCGCCCTGGGTCAAATTGAAAATCCGTATAGAAGTCCGCAATCACAGCTGCGCGTTCCCGATATCGGATTCCCCACAGAGGCATATCGCGCCCGTGCGCACCGATATCAGCCGTTCCTTCGATGACATCATACACCCGTTCAACCGGGAAAACGCCACCGTTGTTAGTTGTGAGCTTACTCAGGTCTGCCGGAACCTGCGTCAGATAAGTTGCAACTGGACCATCTCCTTTTCCGGTTTCGCCGTGGCATTGAACACAACTGCTCCTGTATTCGAATTCCCCCAAGCTCTCTGCATGGGCAAGCGGTGCAAGAACGGCAAAAAACCCAAAGGCGGATACTGGTGCTGTAACTGGTAGTTTCATCGCGGCCCTCGTCTATGGTGGGGTGGCTCTCCTCGCATTGAGCTCAAAAGGAATCTCGCATGTCTCCCCGGTCTGTTTCCTTGACAACGATCAATCGTTTTTCCCGAATGATCATGAGTATCAAAAAAAATCTCGATCTGTCGAATGGCAGAATAGTCCCGAAGAGCGGTCATTGGTAAAGGGCGCGGCGAATGTCGGCTCCGAGCCCACACCGGAAGTGTCAAATTCGCGCTGCGTGCGCTCGCAGCACAGGAAATACCGTTTAAGCGTAAGATCCGATGCTGCCGCGCAGCGGGGAAACCAGCCATTCATGCAGACCGCAGAAGGGATCCGCGGTCGAATTCACAGACTGCGGGACTTAGCTACCGTTTGCCCTCGTATCGCCAACGGCAGCTTTTTTGTCGGCGTACGGTCAGTAGGTAGCTCTTGTGCGGATTGTTAGAACGACATGGATCGGGATGACAAGATCCACAGACATACACTTCGCAGCTTCGCATTGGGAATTGAATTTGGCGGCTCTGCGACACACGCCAAAGTGAACTCAGATGCGCTCGTTCCTTGCGGAAAAACTGCGCATCCCATCTTCAGATGCGTGCGTCGGGACAAGGGCCCGGACGAGGTCTTGCATGTTCAACATGCCGACGCATTCGCCATCTTTGATGACACGGTAATTCTTAGTCGTATCACCGTCTGACAGGGCGATGATGGATTCGAGCGTGTCGTCGACGGACACATCCCCGGCCAAGCCCGCATCAGGGTCATGCCCGACCTTAATCATGACAGACCTGGCGCGCAGAACGCGAGCGCGGTTAATGTCGCTGATGAAATCGACGATATAGGGGTCGTTGGGATGCAGCAGGATCTCTTGCGGCTCGCCCTGTTGAATAACCTTACCGTCTTTCAGAATGACCAGATGATCGGCCAGTTTCATCGCCTCGTCCAAGTCGTGACTGATGAACACAATCGTCTTTTGCAGTTCCTTTTGCAGTTCCAGCAGCAGGTCCTGCATGTCTGTGCGAATCAGCGGATCAAGCGCAGAGAACGCCTCATCCATCAGCATAATCGGCGCGTTAGATGTCAGCGCCCGCGCAATGCCCACACGTTGCTGCATGCCGCCGGAGAGTTGATGCGGATACTGATGCCCTTGACCGCCAAGGCCGACACGCTCCAGCCACTTATCGGCATCGCGTTCGTAGTCCTCGCGTTTGACGCCCTGCACCGCTTGCGCCATGCCTGCGTTGCCCAGCACAGTGCGGTGCGGCAAGAGCGCAAAATGCTGAAACACCATCGACATTTTCTTGCGCCGGACCTCGCGGAGGCGGTCCTCATCATAGGTCAGGACGTTTTCTCCATCCACGACGATCTCGCCCGCTGTGGGTTCGATCAGACGGTTGACGTGGCGGATCAGGGTGGATTTTCCTGACCCCGATAGGCCCATAATCACCGTGATTTCACCGTCTTGCATATCGACGTTGATATCTTGCAGGCCAAGCACATGGCGGTGTTTTTTCAACAGCTCTTGCTTGTCCATGCCTTCGCGGACCATGGCGAGCGCCTTGTCAGGCTGCGCGCCAAAGATCTTATACAGGTTGCGGATCGCGATTTTTGGGGTCTGGTTCATCTTTTCTACCCCTTAATGCCGCGGCACGGCACTGGCCGCGTTCACGCGCGCCAATGCTGCTTTGGTGACGCGGTCGAGAATGACGGCGAGCAGCACAATGCCCAGACCCGCGATCAGACCGACACCCAGTTCAAGGTTACGGATGCCGCGCAGGACCAAAACGCCAAGGCCGGGCGCAGAGACAAGACTTGCGATCACAACCATTGCGAGGCTCATCATGATGGTTTGGTTCACGCCGGCCATGATGTTTGGCAAGGCAAGCGGGATTTCAACACCAAAGAGCATTTGTCGCTTTGTCATGCCGTACGCGTGGCCCGCTTCAATGACTTCTTTATCGACAAGCCGGATGCCAAGGTCTGTCAACCGCACGACCGGCACAATTGCATAAAGAATAATGGCGATCCCATAAAGCTTTGCCTCGGTGACGGAAAACAAGAAAATCAGAGGGATCAGATAGACGAAAGTTGGCAGCGTTTGCAGCATATCCAGGATCGGGATCATGATCCGTTGCAAGCGATCATTGCGCGACATCGCAATGCCAATCGGCACGCCAAGTACCACACAAAGTGCGGCGCAGACAAAGATGATCGACAGTGTTTCCATCGCGTAGTTGAAGTGGTCGATGAACCCGAGGAAGCCCAAGGTCATGCAGACAAATCCAACCAGCCGCAGCGACCGGGACGCCCAAAAGGTCAGCAGCAAGAGCACCGGAATCATGATCCACCACGGCGTGGCATGCGACACGTAAAGCGCGCCGTCCAAGAGCCAGCTGAGCGGTTGGGTCAGCGGGTCCAGAACGACTTTCAATCCGTCTTTGACAGCGAGAAAGGCGTCTTCAACGCCGCGCGTCATGTCGCGGGTCCGGGCAAAGGATGGGCAGGCTTCGTTCAATGCGTCCATCGACGGAAATGGAACGTTCCAGACATCGGACCACGACAGGCCCGCCTCTGGGTTCTGGGATTTTCCACCCGCCAACAGCTCTGCCATTGTCATTGGGGCGTCGCCTGTCACGCGTTCGCCGCACCAGTCCCCCAGGCCAAGCCGGTCAAATATGAAATCATATGTCGCCATGTCTGTGCCTCCGCCCTTGTGTTCGCATTGTGTGTTGGAAATAGAGGGCGGCCCGCAATGCGCCGCTCTCCCGATCTTAGGATTTACGGAAAGATCGCGGCCAGCTTGGCGGCTGCATCTTCGTTGGCCCATGTCATCCATGTGTCTTTGTTCTGTGTCAGGTAATAGACAGCAGCCTCTTCGGCTGATGCACCGTTGTCGTCCTGCCATGCCAGCAGGGCGCTCAGGTCCGCAGATGTGAAGGTAATGTTGCTGACCAGATCAAAAACGGCTGGCTGACGTTCCGCAAAATCAGAGGTCACAACAGTCAACACGGGCGCTGCCGGGTAAGACGAAATGCCCGGTGTGGCGCAGTCTGGTGTCTGGTTGCACGCGTGGGTTTCGGCGTTGTATGGCCCCATATCGACAGCGACCATGTTGTAGCGACCAAGAACAGCTGTTGGGCCATAGTAGTAGCCAAAGAACGGTTCTTGCTTTTCGTACGCCGACGCAATTGCCGCAGCCAGAGTTTCACCGGACCCGTGGTTGAACACCTCCATGCCTTTGCTCGCAAAATCGAAGGCTTTGATCAGGTTGTCGTTCGCAATGCGGCAGCCCCAACCATCAGGGCAGTTGTGGAACGTGCCGCCAACCAGTTCGGGGTTGGCAAGAATACCGTCGATTGTTGCAAGCTCTGGGTGTGCAGCAACAAGATAGTCAGGCACCCACCAGTTTTCCGTCCCACCATCGGAAAACACGTTCGCCGCGGTTTTGGCTTTGCCTTCGGCTTCAAGCTCCAGAAACAGCGGAGCTGAGTTCACCCAAAGCTCTGGCACGACGTCTGGTTCGTTGTTTTCAGCCAGCGATGTGACGGCAGTTGTCGTGGCAGAAGGGACCAAGGTGACTTCGCAGCCGTAACCTTGTGTCATCAGAAATTCAGTCACCTTCGAAATGATCGAGGCCGAAGCCCAGTTCATTTCCGCAACTGAGACTTCACCACAGTCTTGAGCAAAAGCCGGTGCCGCCATAACGCTTAACGCGGCTGCCATAAGTATCTTTTTCATCTTTCTCTCCCGTTTGGTTTTCGTTCGTTCGTTTGGTTTCGTTTCATATTCCATCCCGCAGAGTTTGCGAAATGGCGTGGGTCTAGTCGTTGTCAGATTGTGCCGCCCCGGCACGCGCCTGTGATTGCGCGGTGGCGGGGACGGTCATGCTCAATGCGAGTGTTTCAAGGCTGGCATAGGCCGCCTTTGAGACTGCTCCGCTTTGCACATTCAGCAATGCAGAAAAAGACGGCGCTTTAGCCGCTGGTCGAATGTCTATCAGGCCTATGGCGATATGGCCTATTTTGGCATCGGCATGCACGCGTCCGATTTTGTCGAAACTTGCCCAAAGATCGTCGTCCAGCATCACATCAAGTGATGATTGTGTGGCCTTTGCTGCGCGCGCAGCGAAGGGCAACAGGCAAAGGGGATCGTTGACAAGACCGATTCTCACACCGTTGCTGCCGGGGCCTTCGGGCAGTGTCGCGAAATCTGCCAACGTCGCCCCTGCGTGCAATCCGCAAACCGCGCCGTTGCTTGTCCATTTCGTCGCAGCAGGTACGACACGCGCCCCACCTTCGCCTGTCAGTCGCGCCAGAATGTCTGTGGACCAATCTAAACCATGGGCCGCAAGCCAAACAGCCGCATTGCCGCATTCCTCGGCCATGCCCCATGTAAACCCGGCACCCCGCGCGGCCCGTAAGACCAGCGCATTCACTTCAGGCAATGACAAAACAACGAAGGCCCGGTCCACGCCGCCATCTTGATCCGCCGCTTCTACCGCAGCCATCATCACAGTCCCATTTCCACAGAAAGTTCGTGGGGATAGGGGCAGTTCTGGAACAGACTAATGCGGACCCAGCGATCTGACCGCGGATCGAACCTGTTTGCGCCAAAAAATGCAAGTTTGCATCGCAGCATATCAATGGGAAGCAGGTCAGCCGAAAGCAGATTGTCGCGGATTTCAGCAAACGGACGCGCACGCGTCATTTGCACACGCCGCGCCATCGGGCGATGGACCGGTTCCTGAAGCAAAAGGTGCGCGACAGGCTGATCGTTCGGCCGTTGTTCAAGTGCTGCATACAGCGCCGCAGCTTGCCGCCCGATGTCCAAAGGCAGCTCGCGCTCTCCTCCAGGCTCATCAAAGCGTTCGCCAAGGCGTGGTTCGAGCTTATCCTCGGACACATACCAAAACCGCGCGCATTCATGCTGCTTGTCATAGTCACAGGCGCGCGCCCAAGCGTAATTTTCCGCCATATGTGCGCGCAATTCACCCACCGTCATGCCGCCGTCGATATCAAAGGCCTCTGCCTCATCGCTGCTCAGACATTCGGACAACCCATCAACCAAATCACCATGCGGTTCCAATAGCAAAGCCAAAAGCGCCTCTTGCGCCTCGAACGGCAAGGATTCCTGCGCCCAAAGCCAAAGTGTGTTCCACGGACGTTGACCGCGCGGGTCCCATGCCTGCCCGACGAATTGCGCGAGCGTAACAAGGCCGCTGCGTAAGTCAGCAAGCCGATCAATTTGGACAGGATGCATCGTGTTCCAAAGCTGCGCATTGTCCAAAGCAGCATCAAGTGAGGCATTGAAGGCACCTATCCTGGTGTCATCGGTAACGGTTTGGGCGCGCACCCGTGCCAACGCCTCTTCGCGCACCATGATCCAGTTATTGAGCAACATCGGATGGCGGACCAGAAACGGCGCCATGCCCAGACCGGTCGAATTGCCAACCCCAAGGCCGCGCTTGAGGGCTGGATCAAGCGGCACCGCTACGTCGCCGCCGCGGCAGCGCGCCATATGCTCCACCAGATCGACCGTAAATGTGCGGATCAGCCAAACCGTGAGCATCTCGGCCTGAAAGGGCGCTGCGACTTCGGGGCGGTGGGCAATACTGGCATATGACGCCGCACCAAATTTCCCCGATCCGTAAACCGCCGTCGTGCGCATCAAATAGCCGGTCTCGGCCAAAGCCGCAGCATCTGGCTGGATGCCCGACGCAAGTGACTGCACAACATGTTCAAACAAACGCACCGACCGGTTCGCACGGCTGAGTGTCAGTTCTTTTGCCGTCACCCGACCGGCCTCTTGCACAGGTACGTTGCGGGCCAGACGGTCCAAATCTGCTGCATCCGGGATACCGTCAAACAGCGCAAAGGTTGCATCCCAAGCGGTCGCAATCACACGGTCCGACCGCATGTCCGGCGGCAAATCATGTCCAAAAGCCACGAGGCTATAGGTCTGTGTCGGGCCCTTCGCACAATAGACCGCGCGGCCCACACCCTTTGCGTCAAAATCAAACACAGGACGTTCAAACTGCCAGCCCTCGGTTTGCATCCTGCGCAGTAGGATCCGCAAAAACGATAGCCTTGTAGGATGGCTTAACCCAAGCCGGGACAAATGCATCACATCGGCCGGGTTCCGGCGATAGTTTACGGCTTCAGGCACGGGGGAAAGCGGCGCGCAGGTCATTCCGCGACCTTTTGCAACGCCGTTTCGCGCGCACCAAAATTATCACGGAAGAAACGCACCCAGTTGCCACCCATTAGATCCGCGACATCTGGCTCTGAAAACCCAGCAGTACGCAGACCCTTCGCGATGTTTGGGAAATCCTTATTCCCGTTAAACCAGTTAGGCATATCCGGGAAACCACGTGCCGCAGCGCTGCCTTCGCCAAAATCAATGGATTTGGTCCAGCTGCCCGACCGCATCCAATCGACGACACTATCAGGCTGATCCTGACAGAGGTCGCTTCCAATGCCCAAATGCGCAATCCCATAGGCATCAGCTGCGCGGGCGATCATGTCGCAAAACGCCTCGAGGCTGCATGCGCTGCCATCCTTAAGGTGGTGGGGATAAATGGAAAAGCCCAACATCCCGCCGCTTTGTGACAGATCACGCAGGATGCGATCGGATTTGTTGCGCAGGGCCGGGAACCACGTCGCCGGGTTGGCATGTGTGATCGCAATAGGCCGGGATGAATGGGCTATCGCGTCGCGGGTTGAACGTTCCGCCGAATGGCTCATGTCCACCACAATCCCGACACGGTTCATCTCGGTCACAACTTCGCGGCCCATGCGGGTCAGGCCTGTGTCTTCGGCCTCATAACACCCCGTCGCGAGCAGTGATTGATTGTTGTAGGTCAACTGCATGAACCGCAGGCCAAGGCGATGCAACACCTCGACGAGGCCGATATCGTCTTCGATGCAAGACGGGTTTTGCGCGCCAAAAAAGATCGCCGTGCGTCCGGTCTGCTGTGCCAGTGTAATGTCGTCGGCGGTAAAGCCCTGAAAGATCAGATCGGGGTGGTTTTCGAAAAAGCGGTTCCACGTCTCAATATTACGCACGGTCTGGCGAAAGGTCTCGTGGTAGGTGATGGTCGCATGCACAGCGTCAACGCCGCCCGCGCGCATTTCCCGAAAAATCTTTTCGGACCAATTTGCGTATTGCAGACCATCAATCACTGGCGTCATGCGGGTTCGCCCCCCGCGACATAGGTGGTTTTTACCGTTGAATAGAATTCTACAGCATATTGACCCTGTTCACGCGGTCCAAAGGATGACGCGCCGCGCCCGCCAAAAGGCACGTGATAGTCCGTGCCAGCGGTTGGCAAGTTCACCATCAGCGTGCCTGCACGCGCGTTCGCGCGGAAATGTGTCGCCCGCGCAAGGTTCTGCGTCATGATGCCTGCGGTCAGCCCAAATTCGGTATCATTTGCGGTGGCCAGTGCTTCTTCGTAGCTGCCGACCTTAATCACGCAGGTGATAGGACCGAACATCTCTTCGCGGTTGATCCGCATGCCGTTAGTGGTGCCTGCAAATACAGCAGGCGCCATATAGTGACCTTCGGTCCGGCAAGTTACAGGCCCGCCGCCGTAGATCAGCTCTGCGCCTTCGGATTTGCCGATTGCGATGTAATTGAGGTTGCTGTCCAACTGCGCCTTACTGACGGCAGGCCCGATTTGCGTGTCGGCGTCAAACGCGTGACCGACCTTAAGTTTGCGTGCCGCATCCGCTAGTCTTTCAACAAAGCTGTCGTGGACGGCGTCATGCACGATCAGCCGCGACGCAGCGGTGCATTTCTGTCCGGTTGCGCCAAAGGCCGCACCACTGCAATGTGCAATAGCAAGGTCCAGATCGGCGTCGTCCATCACAATCATCGGGTTCTTAGACCCCATTTCCATCTGCACTTTGGTCATGTTGGCCATTGCTGCCGCAGCGATCCCGCGCCCGACGGGCACTGATCCGGTAAAGCTGATGGCATCAATTCCGCGATGTTCAACAAGACGCTGGCCGATTTCAGCGCCGGGGCCTGCCACCATTGACAACAGACCTTTTGGGATGTCTTGCCGATTGATGATATCGGCCACTGCCGCAGCACTCGCCGGGGTCAGGTTTGCGGGCTTCCAGACCACAGCGTTGCCAAAGGCCAAAGCGGGCGCGATTTTCCACGCAGGCGTTGCGACTGGGAAATTCCACGGTGAGATGATCGCAACAACACCGACGGGTTCGCGGCGCACGTCGATTTCGATCCCCGGGCGGACACTTTGCGCGTGGTCCCCGATCTGGCGCAACGCCTCGGCTGCATAGTAGGTAAAGAACTGCCCGGCGCGGTAAACTTCACCCTTTCCCTCGGCAAGCGGTTTGCCCTCTTCGCGCGACACAATCGCGCCGATGTCGGCGGCGCGCGCCATCATTTCTGTGCCAATCGCCATCAACACGTCATGGCGTTTCTGGATACCCGCAGCCCACCAAGTCCTTTGCGCGATCTGCGCCTGCGCAATTGCCGCATCAAGCTGATCAGCGCTCGCCTGCGCGTGATGCCCGATGATGTCGGATATATCTGACGGATTCACATTCGCGATTGTGGACGGGCCTGCTTCCCATTGGCCGGCAACCAGATTGCGGGTTTCGATTTCAGATGTAGCTTCGGTCATGTGTGCGGCTGTCCTGCTAATTGGATGCGTGCCATCAAATTCTCATCGACGCTGACACCTGATTTTTCGATTTTCGCGCGATTGTCAGCGCGACGTTGCCCCGGAAGGCGTGCGCCGTCTTGGTCAGTAATCGACGCCGCAAGGCGGATCATCGCATCATGGAAACTAGCCCCGCCGAACCCAGGTGGATCAATCGCGATAAAGAACTGACCCGTTCCGGGAGGCCCGCCCTTTGGTCCCGAAAACGGGCTTGCTTCTGTGCTTAGGTTTGCGCCCGAAAGGGCTGCGGCAAGGATTTCCACCAGCAGACCAACACCAAACCCCTTGTAACCGCCAGATGGCAACATCGACCCGGCAAGCGCGGCATCGGCGTCGGTTGTTTCGTTGCCTTGCGCGTCAAGCGCCCAACCCGGCTCAATCGCGCGCCCTTCGCGGCTGCGTAGCAAGATCTCTGACTTCGCGATGGCGCTTGCCGATTGATCGATGACCAGCATTGCGCCACCCTTGCCATCAGGCACCGCAATCGCAAATGGGTTAGTTCCGACAACCGGTAACTTGCCACCCGGAGGCGCGATAGAGGCCGGGGCATGGGTAAAGCACAGCCCGACCAACCCGTCGTTCGCCAACCGCTCTGCATGGTGGCCCAAGACGCCGCAATTGTAGGAATTATGTATGCTCATCGCCGCAATGCCATGACTGCGGGCCGCTTGGGTAAATGCAGACCAACCCGCATCGATTGCTGTATGTGCAAACCCATTGTCCGCATCAACCCGGACGGCGGCAGGGCGTGGTCGGGTGACCGTTGGTTCTGCGGTCTTGGAGACCTTACCACATGCGAGATGTTCGGCGTAGATCGGCAAATACAACAGTCCGTGACTGCGAATTCCATCTCTTTCGGCCAGACGGGTCGAGCGGGCCACAGCTGATGCAGCTGCATCGGTTGCCCCGGCTGCGATCAAAGTCTGACGGGCAAGATTTTCAACGTCGTTGAGTGAAAGCTGGCTGTTCATGAAATCCCCTTCGGGCCACCTAACACGCGTTGCACAATATCAATCAATCGAATATATCTTAAACCAATTTAAATTTTATTGAAACGGTGGGATATCTTGGCGAAACTCGAAGTGATCCGCGCTTTTGTCGTTGTCGCAAAACATGGGAACCTGCGTGACGCTGCCGAAGAACTTAGTCGGACACAATCGGCACTCTCCATGTCGCTCGCCCAATTCGAACAGGCATTGGGCGGCCGGCTTTTTGAGACGGACCGCAAGCGCGACCTGACCGACCTTGGGAAATTTGTCCGCATCATCGGCGAAGGGCTGATCCGCGAAAACGACCGGGTACAAGACCTGATTTACGGCTATGCCAAGGGACAATCAGGCCAGCTAAGTATTGCCTCAGTGCCTTCTGTCGGCACGTTGATTTTGCCCGAAGTCATTCACAAATTTATGGAAAACCATTCCGGTGCACAGATCGATCTGATGGACAGCGATAGCACCAATGTCAGGACCATGGTCGAAGCGGGAAACGCTGATCTTGGGATCGCGGGTCCAGCACCAATCGGTCAGGGGCTTTTGGCCACGCCATTGTTTGTGGATAAGTTATTCGTTGTTTGCAGCAGGGACTCCCCACTTGCGCAAAACAAAGCTGCGCTGCAGTGGCGGGAACTTTCTGAGGCACCCGTGATTTTCAACGAAACCCTCCTTGTCCTCAAAAACACCGAAGCCAGAGACATCATCGCAAACTGCAAGCTATCGGTGCGCAATATAGCATCTCTCTTTGCCATGATCGAATCCGGGATGGGCATTACTGTGATCCCCGGCCTCGCAACTCGGTCGCTGGGAAAATCTCTTATCGCGATCCCTTTGTCGGGGACCAACAATACGCGCACCATCAGCCTACTATCCCGCAGCGATCGTACCGAAAGCCCACTTGCAACGGCCTTTCGCAAAACGCTGCTAAAAGAGCTGCCAGACATCGTTGCGCGATTTGATACGGCTTTGCCGCAATTGCCGAATTGAGAATAGCCAGCGGCGACCCATGATCGGCATGTTTTCAAAGCATTGAAGAACCTCATCGCTCATCGGAAATGGGTTTTTTCGATACCCGACATTCGCGGCGGCACTGAAAACCGGTGATTCGGGCCCACAGCGGCCACCCGCTCCGCTGCAGTTGAGCGCTTTGAGGCGTGTCCGAGAGCTGCCATTTAATTTTCTTGGTAGAATTCGCCGGTCGACGCTTTGTCGACGTCTGGGTTGGAGGGACGGATGGAGGAAAACCCAGTTCCAAAATCCAACTTCCCGCTGTTAAGTCAAAACGCCGACCTTGGAGCAAGGGACGGCTGGTTGGCCAAAAACGACCAATTCTCCCGAAACAAGTCTGGGCTATTCGTGCTCGACTTGAACTTGCGGGCAATCTCCGGGGCTTGGCGCAGCTTAACCTCATTATCGACAGCAAATCGCGAGGCTGCGATCTCGTCCGGCTGAAAGTCACAGATCTCGTATCCAATGACAGGTTTCAGACCCGTGTTTTTGTCATCCAGAGCAAGACCAATCGACCAGTTCGGTTCGAAGTTTCTGAAAGCACGCGCGATTCTCTGTGTCATTGGGTATACCGTCCGGAAATGGTGGGGTGCAGTTTCCTGTTTCCGAGCCGCTTTCACGACAGGCCGCACGTTTCGGTGCGGCAGTATGGGCGGCTTGTTCGCGATTGGGTGTCGGCGATTGGTTTCGATCCGAGTTGATATGGCACGCATTCGATGCGGCGCACAAAGGCCGCGCTGATCTACCGTATGGTGGCACAGGTGCGCGCACTTGGCATGCATCACGTCGATCACATCGCGATCTTCAACGACATGCGCCATTGGGAAACGGCCGTTGAATTGATCCGACCGCAAAGCGGCATTGTCACGATTGATGATGCGGATTTGCCAATGCCAATGGGCGGGATGAAGATGAAGGCGGCTAGCCTCCACTGGGAATTTATGTTTGCGAGGTCAATGCATCAGACTCCTGATATGATTGAGCAACATAAGCTGCTGACCTATGTTGACAAAGACATCGGTGCAGGGCGCATTCGCACGACTGTGTCTGAAGTGCTGGCGCCGATAAACGCTGCGAATATGCGTGAAGCGCATCGTCTGATCGAAACTGGAAATGTGAAGGGCAAAATTGTGGTTGAAGGCTTCTAAGCGTCAGTCGGAAAATCATCTAAAGCGCTGGGTTGCCGAGTATTTGCACGCACATTTTGAGCTGAGAATGCAATGAGTAAACGGACGCTTTGCCCGCGTCTTGATTGTAGAGGCAAGCCGCAGCGAATAGTCAGCTTGGATTTGACCCGTCTGATGGGATTGAAGGACCGGTTTGGGAAAAATCTCCACAACGCAGGGATCCTTGTGCTGCAAGCGCTCAGCAAATGCTGCGACAGCAATAGCTGCACCAGCAAAAGGCAGCTAAGTCCCGCAACTCGGTCGTAGACCCCTCGGACCTCGCTGCGGTCGAGCGTTCAACAGGTCCTGCGATTTTGCCGATTTATGGGTCGCCAGATTGTCGAGGATGACCACATCACCGGGGGTGAGTGTCGGCGCAAGCTGGGTTTCGATGTAGAGATCGAACAGGTCCCGATCTATTG
>Ga0208544_10000614_pt1 | contig 27197 bp, 15 predicted proteins | sample DEB08_DNA_9_FD_184526 | JGI IMG/M metagenome (GOLD analysis project Ga0208544, IMG submission 184526) | Aqueous microbial communities from the Delaware River and Bay under freshwater to marine salinity gradient to study organic matter... | ecosystem: Environmental > Aquatic > Marine > Coastal ... | reverse complement strand
TTAAATATTATCTATAGTATTTAAATATTATCTATAGTATTTAAATATTATCTAATACTCCATATAGGGCTATCTATACCCCCCCCCCCTAGACCCCAGTTATAGACACGAGAAATTCCTTGGAGTTTAATTAACCTAGAGTTATTTTAGGAAAGGTGGCCGAGTGGACGAAGGCGACAGACTGTAAATCTGTTAGTTAATAGCTCACGTTGGTTCGAATCCAACCCTTTTCATCTATGCGAAACCTATCTCCATCCCCAAAACATCTCTCAACAGACTTCAGGTTAAATTCCAAGAAAGCTCGTCAGCTGCGGCTCTTGTTGGAGGCTGGAAAAGTTAAATTTGTAAAATCTCCTTCACCCCTAAGTGAGCGTGGCGGACTACAGTCCCTCCAAAAGTTTAGTCAGTTTGCGTCCCCAACCCATTTCCCGAAATTAGCGATGCCGATATCGGTCCAGGTCGTGGGCAAGTCAAGTAAGTTTAAGGGTGCTGAGTATCTATCACCACTCTTTAGTTTAGGCGGGGTTCTACTTCGGAGGGCTCGGCTAAGGAAATCCCTGCTTTACCGTACCCGTTTTTACAAAGCTTTATTAAGTAATTCTAACCGGGTTAAGCACCTAGGCAAGTCTCTTTTGCAGGCTCGGCTCTTAAGGTTGAGGCACAAACTACGTCGAAAGAACGTACAGCGCCTTAACGAGTTAGTGCTCCTCCCAGTTATGTCCGACAACACAAGTCCTAAATCTCGGAGGTCAGGGAGCTCAGGTCCCATAAAATCCCATATCCAAAGATATGTTACCAGAACCTACAGCAATTTACCTAAAACGCTTTCTTACGCCCTAAGACGTTCCTCAGCTCCGCTGTACGGCTCGTTTGCTAACTCGTCACGCCAAGTATTAACTCGGCAATCTTTAGCCGTCTCGAACTGAATTTTTCTCTGATCAAGGTTAACTTTTCTCTATATCTCCTTTTCCTTGTTACCTTGTGTAGAACTTTACTTGAGGCGCTGGAAAGCCCAGAAACGGGTAGTTCGCCATCACCTCAGGTTTCGATTTAACCGCCAAAGGCTGATGTTGACGTTAGCAGATGAACCAACCAGGTCAACACATATGTTTATATCCCCAGGACTTTTTTTAAAATACTTTCAGCGCAAGAAGTCGCTAAAAAAAAACAAATCCATGAAATTTTTAATGGTAAGATTTATGCGGAAAGTGCTTTTAGTTTTGCGAATAAAGAACGTTGTAATTAACTCACGCGGTGTCCCAGTACACCTAAACTCCCTACTCTCAGTCCTGTTTAGGCCGTTTTCCCATCATTTTGAAGACCCACTAACGTCAACGGTTATAAACGAAACCGAAGGCCAACGCAACATCAACGTGTCAGCTATTATGTTTACATCCCCAAGGCCGTTTGGGTTTCAGAAGACCCGAAAAATGGGTCGAGTGAAGCGCAAAATAAGGAGACGTATTACTAGACTCGGAAACGTTATCGATTAGAAATTGCAAAGCTTTTTGCAACAAGCACCATAATTATGACAGTGGATTATACTTTAATTAAGCATCATGAGTTTGACTCTGGCTCTGAGTGAACGCGAGCAAAATCTCTTGACACATGCGAATTTAACTTAGTTAGTTTTTTAACTTAGTAGTGTAGGGGTGAGTAATGTACGATTTAGCTACCTAAGAGATTACCTCAATGGTAAATACCGCGGACATGCGACTAGAGAGGAGTTTGTTGATGATAAGACCTAGTTTAGCTAGAACTTAAACTCACCTTCACCCCCAAACTTAAAAGCGCGGAGTTTTAACATACCTCTAACTTTGCTAAGTGGACTACTTTTAACCGGTACTGGTGTTAGTTTACCTTTACTAAGGGATCTGTACGAATCTTTTAAGACGAAGTTAGCCGCGAAGTTACAGTCATTAAGCGGGAAAGCACGAACGCTTTTAGACGCAATTGTACTAGAGTAGGTAGTTGTTAAGCTAAGATTTAACAAGCCGTCAACTTTTAGCTGTATTGAAAGATGAATCAGTCACACGGGGAATGAAAAATACCCCGCCGTCGGCAGCAGTGGAGAATATTGGTCAATAGGCGAAAGCCTGAACCAGGGTTTTGCGGGGATGAAAGATTACTAAAATCGCGAAGGCTACGGTAGCCGTAAAGTTTGTGCGCGGGCTAGAATAATGATATCAAGTCTGAAGAGAATCCCGGGCTAACGACGTGCCAGCAGCTGCGGTAATACGTTGACGGGGGAGCGTTACTGGTCATTACTAGGCGTAAAGTGCGGCTAGGTCGTTTAAAAAATTACCAATTAAACCGAAGGAAAAACGAAATTTTTGGTAAAACTTTAATACTAGAGAGAGGGGGAGGTTGGCAACACGCATGACCTAGAGATAAAATTCTAAGAGGTTATGAGGGTTCTCAAATGCCACGGCAGCTAACTATCCCTTATCTGACTCTGAACCGCTAAAGTACGAGTATCGAATAGGATTGGAGACCCTAATAGTTCGTACCCTGAATCAATGGGCATAACATGTCAGGACATTAATCCTGGTGTGTCAGCTAACGCGAAAATGCCTCGCCTGGGGAGTAAGGCTGCAAAGGCAAAACTTAAAGAGATTGGCGGGAGTTTGTATGAACGGTGGAGCGTGTGGTTTAATTCGATAATCCGCGTGTAATCTTACCAACGTATATAGTAGCAGATTAAGTTACGGTTGATACTACTTGACGAATCTGTTACTTGGTGGTACTGCATGGCTGTCGTCAGTTCGTGTTGTAAAACGTAATATTCAGTTATTTAACGAACGTAACCCTTAGCTTAAGTTTTCTTTTTTGTAGATAATTAAGGATACAGGTTTAAACCCTGCCTAATAATACGGATTAGCTCTTATGTTACTACTAAGCAGGTTCGTACCCCTTAATTTCCGTACTTAAATTGGCGTATTTCTTTCGAAGTATTACCGATTATAAGGTGACTTGGGTGGATGCGAGGAATCTTCAATATGATAACCCCGTGACGCCTAAGTCAAATACCGGGCGCTACAGCCCTACTGTCAAAGGTACTGGAGGTAGCGCTAGTCGGATTTAAGGCTAACTGGCTTTGTGGAAGTTAGGGAGAAGTCAAGTCATTATGGTCTAAATATGTTGGGCTACACATGCGCTACAAAGGCAAAAACAGTGGGACGCGACGGCGAAATCCGAAGCAAAGCTCAAAAAATTGCCCCAGTTCGGATTGTAGACTGGAACTCGTTTACATGAAGTCGGAATCGTTAGTAATCGTAAATCATGACGTTACGGTGAATGACCTATCAAACTTTGCACACACCGCCCATCACGCCCGGAGAGTTGTGACGGCTGGAAACTTTATCAGAGGACAGAAGGGCAGTCCTGCGCCCTATACAACTAATGTACTTGTGCATTGGGGGGACCGGTTCTTTGCGACTTTTGACGACAGCGGAATAGCCTTATTTCAGGAAAGATGAGGTCCGTCGTCCACATTAGCTCCCTAGAATTCCAACCTAGCGACGCTTTTTTACGTACTAGGCTTGGGGGATTGCCCGCTCCAGTTAAACCACTTTACTGCTAACAGAGTTTAGCTCAGCGGTAAGAATACTTAGATAGTTCAGAACATCACGTTCCTTAGGTACGCAGTGTTAGACGTTCTTTTTGAGGGCAGTTTTTTAATGTCTGGCCATTTGGTGAGTTAGAGACGATATGGTAATTTGGGCGAAGTTGACACAAGGTAATGGTAGGGGAACCTGTTGTTGGATTACACATACACTATAAAAAAATTACAACAGCGCTTATCCGTTCTCGAGATAAGGCGCAGTTGCGCTCATTTACCCACAAACGCGTTTCATTTGGCGCCAACGTGCGTTAAATTTTACAAAAATGTTCTTAGAGAATAAGGATCGTCGCATTAAGTGGATACCTTGATATTAGGCTAGGTAAGGTGTGGAGGCCTCTTTATTAGCTGTGAGTACCCGGCACTACTGGAATCAGCCATGAAAATTTATCTAATAAAAGTGAAGTGAAATATCTCATTAACTTTACAAAATTTAAATCAACTGAGAACTTGAAAGTAGCGATGAGCGAAATTTAGTCAACCCAAGTCATTATGCATTAGTCAAATATTGTTGAACCAATAACCATAGGGGTGCTAGTCCCGTTAACGACCGATGACAAATTTTTACGTATAGGGATATAGTTTAATGGTAGAACAACGGTCTTCAAAACCGTCTGCGTGGGTTCGATTCCTGCTATCCTTGGTATCCTGCTAAGTTTAAAAAAATCTTCAATTAGACACAAGACGCTTACAACTACGCTAAAGAAAGTTAAGCTGCGGAAACCTGTATTCTACAGATCATCACACTCTACCCGAGGAAGATTTTTCGCCAAACTTTCAAGATACACCAACTCATCTTTAGGTTCGTCTCCTAAGCTGCTAATATCAAAATTACCTCTAAGGTGCAATTCTAAAATATCTGACAAGTTGTTCTTTCGGTTTATGCCCCAATCTGAGGTTATGAAAGGTCCGAGTCATCTCAATATCAGCGGGTTAAATTCATTTTGATTTGCTAAGGCCCCTTTACCGCGTACCCACATTAACAAGAAAGACGTCTCGCAGAGTTCTAGCCCTAACACCCGATACACTCCCAGCATGCTTTTCCCAACCACCAGCTGCGCAGTTTTAACCGCAAATTTCTATCCGAAATTGGATGCCCTTACCGCAACTAGATTACCCCAAATTACGTTCTTTCAAAAGCCAGTTTCCTGGTTAAAGCTGCTTACGCTACAGGACGCCGTTAGCGATGGCTTAGTGCTAGGGTCACGCGTAGTCTTAAAACCTATTTTATCTCTTCTAGCCCGAGAGTGAGCTGAGTTTCTTAGAACTCGATCAATGTTACAGTTCAAAAGGGGTTTGACTGTCGGTAACGTTAAGATAAAAAAAGCTAGCAGGCAATACTTTTCTTTCCACAACTACTTCAACTCTTCTAAACTTCTGTTTAGCGGACGAGTTAAGCTAATTGTCCCTGTCGCAACTCTAAATCTTAGGGGATCATTCTGGGGCTCCTCGGAGCTAACCAGAGTCTTACCCTGTCCTGTAATTGCTACGCCACAGTACCGGACTGCTCCGCAATCCACTAAGCAATACCGGATTCCGCGGTTACTAGACTCGGCCTCTTCGGCTACGGATCTTGTCAAACGCCGCCACCTCGGTCTGAGAACTATCTCTAAGTCATCCAAGCTTAGTTCACCAACCTTAGTAGTTTCAAAGAAATCAAAATCGAAACTTAAACTAAGGACAAAGCTGTTCCGTAAGCTTAAATCTCGAATTCGAAAGTTATCGCGCTATGTAAGGTTTCGATTGGGCCGCACAAGATGATTCTCGGTCAGACAGTTTAAAAGATCAAAATGGATTATAAGGCGATTAACTCGTCGGTCACGGGGCCTTTCCAGAAGGTTAAATCGGTACAAGGCTTTTGCAAGATTGTTAAGGAGAAGAAATCGCCAATTCCGCCGATTCAAAATGAACTCCCTAAACCTATCGCATAAAAAGCTAATCGCGGTGCATCCTCGCGGCTTTTACACACCACATAGGTCCTTTAGGGCCAAGATTCAGCGCATAAATTCCCGAAACTTCTTTCAAATACGAGGCAGGTTCCTTAGTGCCTTTGTGCACACGAAGCTGACCATGGGCAACGCGAACCCAGATCTATCCACTAGGCTACCAAACTTCCCCAAGTCCAACTCTCAGCAAGTGCCACAAGGCTTCACTGGGAATTGGGCACTTAACACGTCAACTCTGTCAGAATTTTGAACTAATCCTACGTTACTGAAGTACTTCCTAGCTACAGAATCTAGGGTTCAGCCGGGAACTAATCCCCTCAAGTTATCGATACTACAGGCACAGCATCAGCTCCACTCTTACATTTTCCCGTCAAACAACAATAAGATAGTTCGGTCTAATCTTTGATTAGTGCCCTCTTCAAATTATACCTTAAGAAGGAAGTTGTTACGTTCAACTTTTAGTTACCTCTTCTCGTTTAACTTGTCCATGTGATATTACAAGTCACTAATCTCCTTTATCGAAAGCTGTTCAGGTCGCAAAGTGTCTCTTCACTTTGGCCCCTTCCTTGAGGGTGCTCTCACCTTTGAGGACAAAGCTCGTTGTGTTCTTTGGGGTAACCGTGTAATGGGATTCCAACGGATACTAGGCCATAAGATCTTCGTACAGGAGGCTCTCATGCTTGTCGCCCTTTCTTTAAGGCTAAAAGACACAACTTTTTTAGCAAACTGAATTAGAGGGATGCTAAAGCGTATGAGTTTCTGAAAATACCGTCTCCTTTTTCGGTACCTTAAGTTTCTTTTCCAACATATCTTCAGGCCCAACTTCGGCCTTTTTAATTTCCGAGGTCTAAAACTTCGACTGAAGGGTAAGATAAGTGTCGCGGGTAACGCTCGAACCCGTACGCTCTTTTACCGAGTTGGCGATACTAGCCACTCTAAGATGAATAATAAAGTTTCCTACGACCTCAGCTACGTTAATACGTTCACGGGTGTTATGGGTTTCAAGCTTTGGTTCTTTTACTAAAGCATTTAGCGCTATGAAATTTACCTCAGAATACAATTGATATACCTCTTACGTAGACACAGATATGATGTGACTGGAGGACGCCATGAATTGAGATGACGTTTTCGAATTAGCCACCTCAGAATATAACATCTTTGGAATCTTCACTACCGCCTTCTTCTTGAATACCCACCACTTCCTAGACTGGTTTGTAAAGCTCTCGACCCTTGACCTACTTTTCATGTACGAAGTCGATGGTGAGCTGCGTGTAAACAAGCTCTTTACCAGTATGATCTGGGATCAATCTCTAACCTTCTCTAACGTGCTCTTCTCTCTGCCCTCGCTATTCTACTCTGATTTCCAAGACCTAATTACCACAATAGCTTACTACAGCCCTGAATTAATTTTTGGAACTCGAGATTCCATCTCAACGTACTGGCTAAACTCCGCAGTAAGTCATTCACCTGCAGCCTCCTTCGACACTTACCAAGATCTCACTGGAACCGCGTACTCGGAATTTACCGACTACTTAACGTCCTTCTTGGCATTTGTGGCCTACACCCTACTCCTAATTACATTAACCCGAATTGTCGCCTTATCTAACGCCGTAGACTCTTACGCATCTCGAGCTTACTTTTATCTCTACTCAATCTCGACTGAGGTGCGTTTTCAATTTGAGGCTGGGTTACAAGCCTTCTTCTTTGTTTTCCTTTATACTTCTATGATGATCGCAACCTTTGATGACGACCAGGAGGAGTTGCTAGAGTTTTTTAACACTATGTGTTTTTACTTTTTTCTGTTTACTCTCGTGTACTACTTTTACAAGTATTCTATCCACTATTTCTCATTCTTAGAAGCCGCAAAACGGGATACCAAGGCAACTTCGCCTTTCTCACAGTTCCTATTCGACTCACTTAACATTATTGCTTTTATCCTACGGTTCTTAGTTTTAATGGCTCGTCTTAACATCTATGATGGGGTCGATGACGTACTAGACTCGTATTATATCTTCATGGCCGACTTTGAGGAAGAAGAGTACTTTTCGGACGCCTTCTTCTCCCTTTTCTCTGTAATGTCATTTGACACTGACGTTAACGATGACCGCTCATTCCTTTTTGAGGACGAGATGGATTTCTCCGCAGACCTCTTCACGCTGTACTTTATAGTCTGGGGAAAATTTGCCTATTTCTGATTATTTATCCTAGAAGAAATCGCTCGGGTAAGCCTTGCTCTTTATGTTACTTACCTGGTCTTATTCGAAATCAACGCTGTTAACCGTTCCTATTCGGAAGACAACTACCTAGTCAGTAAACGATCTAACTAATCAAAATAATTTTGTTTTTTGGTGATACAAACATCCTACTTTTGCTTTTCCTCTTTTTACTAAGTACGCTAACAACCAACACAAACACATCACTGCATTTATTGTTGACGGCTGAGCTCCTTTGAATAACCCTGTATTCCTTAACCCTCCTAATTGGCCTTGCGTACGATAACCTAAACTTACTATCATTAACATTCTTCTTCCTAATTTTTTCGGCTGTTGAGTTCGGAGTAGGCTTAGTTATTATGCTTCTACAGCATTTAATTACTAGAAGCCTAAATTTGGACGTTTCCGGAAATACTCCCTTTAAGTTTACTACCGGCTCATCGCAGTCATTACTTGTGAACCGCCTAAACTGAAAAGTTTAATCGACCACGCTAACCTAATGTTAAATGTCTGAACTATTGTCCTCAGCGTCTTCTTAATTATGGTCTCTTATGCATTATATTTGTCATCCTATACAAAAACCCTACCCGTCGGACCCGGCATTTCTAAGGAAGAACAGGACAGAATCTCGTTCAAGAGTCAGAACCCCTTCATTCTCCTTTTCAACCTTGGTCTGTGAGTTAAACTAAGAATTATATACTACGTAAACAACTGAGTCTATACCACTAATCACAAGCGTATCGCTGTCAATTATTATTGATTTGTTATATTCTCCGGTATTTGTGGTATGGTACTAGCTACTATCATTAGACTTGAGATGGCTTATCCTGGAGTAGGAATCTTAGCAGGAGACAGTCTACAGTACCTAAGCGTTGTAACTGCCCACGCTGTTATTATGGTTTTTTTCATGATTATGCCCTTACTCTTCGGTGCTTTCGGTAACTTCTTGCTTCCTACCCAGCTTGGGGTGCACGACGTTGCCTTCCCTCGTTTAAACAGTGCTGCCTTCTGGTTCCTACCCGCAGGATTACTAATGCTGGTTCAGCTAGTTTGTCTTGATCGTAGGTACCAAAGAATGAACTGTTACAACATCCGCGAAATCCAAACAATCCTTAAGTCTAAGTATTCACCTAATACAACCGACGCGGCTGACGTCCATTTTGGACTTGACGAAACGGTAATTGGCCTTAGATACCAAATCGGAGGGGTCGACTTTATTGACACCTCAGTTTTTACCTACTACAAAAACGCACTCCTGTCTCACCCCCGTTACCGAGCTCTACACGAGTTTTTACACAAACCTATCGTTGAATTCGATTCTGTGAAACTTTTTATGAGCCGTTGTTCTTTCATGTTTAGCGTACTTCAAATGATGTATGAGGACGAGTCTTTAGATATTCGTCATCTATTCGGTTCGATTAAGTCAACTGCAGTGAGCGGTCCCACCTCCCTAGTTAACCAATTTTTACCTCAAACTTCTCATACCCCCGTATCTCTTATGGGGCCTGTCGGTGAGATAAGCTTCTCGAACGCTCAGCTAATAGCTTACTCGTTATCCCCTAGTAATGCGCTTAGTCAGTTAGTTTCTCCCACTTCTTACCTCTTGAATAGTTCTATTCAGCCCTCCACTCACGTACTGAGAACCTTTTCCTTAGGTTGAGTAGACTTTTGCTTACACCCCCTTAGGTTACTAAGCACTTCCCCTTACTCTATTGACGGATTTAGTCATCATGCAGTTTCTTGCATATCCGGCCTACTTACCTCGTTTAAGCTTCCCTCTCTCTCCGAATCCTACACCTTTTTAGCAAACGCCCCGTTGTATGCCCAACTTAGTTTAGAGTCTAACCTCGGATTAAACTTAGGTAGCACCTCCCTAAACTCTAACTACTCAACGTCAAGCTTAAGCTTGTCTAGCGTTTCTGAAAACTCAGCATCTTCTTCTCAGGAGGACTCGTCTGACCAACGGTTTGTACGTTTTATGAACCCCGTCTTCCAGTACGACTTCAAAGTTGGAAATTATATGCCCGATGAGGCCAAAAAAATGAACCCCCACCTATTTAATACCATTAAAGACGTGACAACTGGTATTCGAAAGTCGTCGTGGTTCACTTCTTCTGACTACTCACGATTACTTCAAAGTAACATCTCATCCCACATGCTTTACTTTTCCGACTGTCCCCTTTATGGCCCCGAAGCTGCTAAATTCGCCGCCTCGACTGCCGATCTCGACAGCACATTTTCTCCTAACTCGTACCATTCTACGAACGTAAGCTTTACTGGAGGATTTTACAATTTTTTCGTGCTGTTGTCTTCTTCATCGGAAGTTTTAAACTCGCGATGACTCGCAGTAAACGCTTTAGACCAGAAATTTTATAGAATGTTTGCCACAAGCTCTCTACAACAACGAATTCATGCAAATTGACGGCAGTTAAAGTTCACGCGAGAGGCTTGACGTTGTAAACTACTTGCTGCAAGACACCAAAACACCCTCTATAAGAGGTACCTCAACGAGGACTCAGTCGTTTGAGCGGTTGAACGAAACGCAAAGGATGTTCTACCTGGTTGAGCTATGATTACTCCATTTTCAGCTCGTTCAAGGTTCACTGCTATAGGAAAAGTTGATATCGGTCTTATGGGTGTTTTCCTAGTGCTTAATTCCTCTATCGTAAGTTCTGCAAATTTCTTGGTTACTTATCGGTACCTCTCAACACTAAACAACCGTAAAATGCGTGATGCGCGATCATTTTTTACTGAAGGAGTGATGGTTGCATCTTGAATGATGATCGCTGCAAATCCTATGCTTGCAATCGGAATCTTAATGCTACTCTCGGACCGTCATTGACAGACTTCCTTCTTCGATTATTCAGGAGGAGGAGATACTGTGCTTTTCCAACATATGTTCTGATTTTTCGGACACCCCGAAGTTTATGTTATTATGATTCCCGCCTTCGGATTCAATAACACAATCTTATCTTTTTACCTGAGAAAGCGAGTCTCTGCTAGAGCTAGCCTACTTTATTCAATGTATACTATTGCATTTCTGGGATTTTTCGTTTGAGGTCATCATATGTACATGGTAGGTCTAGCTCATACAACAAGAATGCTTTTCAGTACACTGACTGTCATGATCTCAGTACCTGCAGCAACAAAACTTATGCATTGATGCGTAACTCTAGTAAACAGTTCATTTGTCCTAGAGCTTCCTATGGTGTTCCAGCTTCTGTTCATATTCTTCTTCGTATCCGGTGGAATTAGTGGGATGGCTGTTGCCCACACCGGAATGGATATATTATTCCATGACTCCTTTTATGTTGTCGGTCATTTCCACGTAATGCTTGCTGGAAGTGGAATGTTTGCTTCCTTCGGAGCCTTTTATTTTTATTTCCCCGCAATTTTTGGCGTAAAATATAGCCGAATCTACGGGTATTTACACTGCCTTTATTACCTTATAGGTCAGTTAATGACCGTTGTACCTATGTTTTGACTCGGTTACGCTGCTATGCCCCGCCGAGTGCTTGATTATCCGGCAGCCCTTGGGGGCTGACACGCCGTAGTGTCATCTGGTCACATGCTAAGTGTTGCAGGTATGATGGCGTTCTTTATTATGATTTTTGACAGTATTCGTCAAGGTCGAGCTGCAACACGAAATTCTTTCGGTGTAGCCCGGTTTAACACCCGATTAAACTTCTACATATATGAAGGTGCTCGTACTTGATTCTTACAACGTAAAGGGTGATACCTCTCAAGGTTCAACAGGCATAACTCAGTTCGGATGAACAACCTAAATTATGTAAATAACGAGTATCTCGAAACAACACTATACTCTTACGTAATCCTTAAGAAATAACACTACTAACTTAATTGCTAAGCGAGACATTAATCTTACAAATACTCATGATCATAACGCTATTTTACTTCGTAAACACCTTTAACATCTTAACTATATGATACCTTGCTGGAATATACCTAGTTCTTTTAGGTTGGCTTCTGTTCTTAGACGACGGTGATATCTTTGTAGGCTTTTTGTGAGTTATCGACCTAGGTGTGGGCCTAATATTCTTTATGTTTATCTTACATTATTCTACCTTTTTACATCAAAAATCTAACCTAGACAAGACTAGTAGGGAATTTAGCTTCTCATTCTTAGCCCTCCTATCCGCTATTTTTACGTTTTTCCTAATATCTTCTCCAACAGACAACACCCCTACGTCAGTCCTTACCAAAGTTTGATTCTTTTCAATTAGTTGATATGACTACTATGACTTTTTTTATTCCTCAACCGTCACGGATTTAAACTTATTACACGAAATCTATTTTACTAGCAACAGTTTCGAATTCTTCCTAATTAATTTCTTCCTCCTGTACGGAATAGTAGCTAGTATTCTGCTATCGTTCTTAATTAAGCGAATTTTTAATGTCTTGAATTTTTCACAGTTAAAAGACCAAAATTTTTTACAACAAGCTAGGTCTACTTACTTCATCCGTAACCAAGATTATCTTAAACAGCAAGCTACTTCGGCAGGTACTAGGGTTTGATTCAAAAAAAAAAACCCCAAAATATAAATGATATCTAAGCAGACTTGACTTTTTGCTTCTGACAATACAAATGTGCGGTGACTTAAAACTTTCCACCTCTATAAAGGTTTTCACCGTCGAGCCACAACTGTGGGATTCTTTATCAAGGGGTCAGCCCGTATCGTGGAGCCCCCTAGGTTAGAGTACAAAGGATTCAAATTCAAATTCAATAAGAAAGGAGATGTCTGTCGAATGATTCTGATAAGGGTTGCTCGTACTCTTCGACGCATCGACGGGTCGTCTACTTCTTTCGCGTCAAACACAGGAATCCTAATTAAAAAAAAACAGAATGTAAAGTCCAAATATTTACAAGGTCCCTCAACGTATCACATTAAGCGTAAAAAGTTCAAAACGTTGTACAGGACACTCGTTTAGCCACCCTGATGTGCTACTAAGGTGAATATAGCCCAATTGGTAGAGCGCTGGATTGTGGCTCCAGAGGTTGTAGGTTCGAGTCCTTCTTTTCACCCCCCAATAAGCCTTATGACATACTTAGCTCTCTATGACTTACTTAACTCAGCAAAAACTTCAACTCCGACCTTTACAAGCTCACTAGCAGATGCAAGCGCTCCAACTTCGAACGTTGCGAGTCTACTGCAATTCACGATTCCTGACGGTAAGTTGTTTTACCCAGAACCTTTTATCGCCTCACCCTCCTACCTCCACTCTGACATCACCTACTTACATATTTTTCAGTACTGATACTGATTATGATTTATGTTCATATTTCTGATCTGTTTCTTTTTTATCAGTTTCTTGTGTACTATTCGTTGGTGTACCAACCGTGTGCGGCCCCGTCGTGAAACTCGAGGAGTAAGTAGGTCAAAGTGTGGTGATCTTATCACTGCCTGTGTCCCAGTCTCCTGAGCAATATCTATTATCGTTAACGAGTCAACGGACGCTACCGACCTTAACGACGGTTTCGGGACTGCCGAACTTGTTGTCGGAGTCCGGGCTTACCAATGGGGTTGGGAATACTACTATCCCCGATCAATTGACCTTAACTACAACGTGCGCCCGAGTTATTCATCTTTCGTCGGAAACTCACTAAAGTACAACTTCTCTTCCGGTAAGTCACTTGCGACTAATAACCTATGAAGAATGTATCAGAATAAACCTGAAGATAGGGTCATAACTCCTGCCCACCTAATGTTGATTCCCCTTGACTCTGGTTCTATGACAAACTTCCTTAACTTTAAAAATATAGGAGTTAACACTCTCCAAGAGTCAACTGCGTTTTCAAAAATCCGAAACGCAACGAAGGTTTACAACTCTCACCTAGTTCACACCCCTTCTACCTTTACAAGTAAGTACTACTCCCTAAACAACATGTTTTCTGATGAAAACGACTACTTAACCACCTCCTCATTTGGGGTAAAAAAGCAGCATAACTTAAATTCCTCTTCGTCGTATGGGAACTCCTTCGCTTCCACTACTCTGGACTTAACAAGTTTCAACAAATTCTTAGACGTTAATTTGGGTCTAAGCACATCCGCTCCTATCGAAGCTGCCTCACCTCTATCTCTACAAAAGGAAAATGTGTTAAGTACTCCGGCAGACGGCCTACGAATCTCCTCAATGCTCTCTTCCACTTCAGTACCCGTTTCATCGTCCGCTGAGAAATTAATGTCTTATCCTACGTTACTGGAGAACATTAATGACGACAGCGATAAGGAGGGTCTCTCCTATCCAATAACTAAGTTATACCACTCGAATGTTATTAACGGAGAATACCGAAACTCAGCTACGGCGTTTAGTAAGGGTCAACTTGACAGTGGTTCTTCAATTACGACTGACAACAGCTCATTGACAAACCTTAACACTTCAACAACTTCTAAAGTCTACAACCTTAACGGGCCAAATTCTAAAGTCTTACTTGGTGAGCAGTCTATTCGTTCCCACGCCGACCTCAAACCGAGCAAGTCCAATTACAACTTGTCTTCTAACGTAAACACGATTTCCTCAAACTCACACTTTTCAAATAGACTAGGCCGCCCCGAAAATTTATTTCAGGGAAGCTTGTCCGCCGAAACCGACTACGCCGATTACGCTCTAACCGGTAACTTAGCCAGTTCCAGATCCTTTATTTCTGAGTCTCATCCAGCTGTCCAATCCTCTCTTCCATCCGGTTCCAACTCACTAAACTATGATGCTACCACAGCAGCTTCAACTTCGACCTCTTACACCCTTAGCGGAGAGTTAGAGGAAACAACTTCATCCCAAAAGTCATCCGTTGGTGACGTTTTTGTTGGTTCTCGTGAAAAAACTCCGAGAGCTATTAATACCGCGTATTGATCAACTTTCTGAGCCACTACGAACCCTAACCACCGAGCTTCATTGGTGTTGAGGGCGAACATTGACAGAACAAACTTTTACCTACCAACCTTCTCTAATTACGCAGACTACGACTTCAGAAATGATCAAGCTATTGATATGCTCGAAGAATTATTTTGGGAAACTAGTTACTCTGGATACAATTTTTATGACTATATGACTATGAGTAAGGATCAAAATTCTGCCCAATCAACTTCGCCTAAGGACTTTGGTCTTGAAAAACAGTTTAGTTCCTCAACCCTCGGTCTAGACATGATTGATAAGCCTCTAACGGCAAAAATCTTAAAAGACTTATCGATTAGCGGTTCTTATTACGGAAATAGTATTCAGATGGAAGACTACACGCTTAAGCCTTCCCAACTTGCCTCCTATAATTTCGCTTTACTACCGTTACACGCTGACCTAAGCGAGTTAGACGAGTCCTTCTCGACGTTTAAGGGCCTAAATAGCCTCTTTTCTAAGTTCTCAGTCGCCCCTCTTGGTTCTTCAAGTTTAGGCCTCTCGCCCCGATCTTACATTTCAGTCTTCAACCACTTTAGAAGTGACTACGAGGATTTTAACTGATCCCGATCAACTAATAGTCAACAGGGAACCAACGCCCTAGCAACATCTCTAATGGGCCTAAACCCTGGGTTAGCTAATTCCTTAGCGTTAGCTGAGGTTTCCAGCTTGTCTATGTCTGATGAAGGATCACGACTTGGTTCTGATTTACGACTATCCAACCCCGCCACCTTACGCTCATCCGTACGGAATTCTATCGTAAATTACAACGCTTTCCAGAAGGTGTTCAAGCCTAGACTTGATGAAGGCCGTTCGCACGTTAATAGTGGGTCTTTCGCAGATCTCGCTTTGAAACAACCCTTCTTATCCGATTCTAAAGTTCCCTATTTACAGCTTTTAGGTAAAAATCGGGACAGCTTTTTTAGTACACCCCTTTACTTTAACTCAACACACAGGAACTTCAATGCAGCCTCGTCCTTAACTGACTCATTGAACACTCCAATGTACGATTTCCCATTTTTACTTGCCCGTACGAGCGACACGATGAGATTTACATGGGTTGATTGGTTTTCGAAGTGGAAACACGTCGAAGTTCAACCATCTTCAATATCCCGCTACTCGACCTTAGGAGCTCCTTATATGCGAAAACCGTTCGATTTTAACAGTACCACTGGGGACAAGTTTCAGGATACTGAGCTTTACTTTACACGGGTGGCATGTTCCCGTCGAAACTTCCTAACTAATTGATCCTATTCTCCTTACATGTATAACAGGGCTTATGTTTGAAATGCTGAATCCAATTTCGATTCGGCCTTCCTGAACACCTACGAATCTTTATCGTCAGCCAAGTTGGCTTGCGACTCGATGTCATGATATTGACTATCGCCTGCCTTTTGCTCAAATACCTCAAACGTCCTGAATTTCTCTTCGTCAGGTAACGATGTTTACGGGAAATCGACTTGACGTCCAACGAGCTCGATTGCCTCTTATTATTACAATACCTCTAAGCTAGTCGACATTCTTAGTAAGAGAGAATTCATCTATCGGCAATACTTAGAAAACGCCCATTCCGTGGTGCATCTACCAAAATCCTTGTGTGCTACTCCTAACAATCCTATTTTAGAGGAGCTAAAGTCTTCTTTCCTATTTAGTGACCCCTCAAACTTTAGTTCGGAGTATTCACGTGACCTCCTTTACACGGCTACTCCCTACTTCAAGTTCGTATACTTGAAAAGTTTATCGCAACAAGCTTCGAATTTAGCCTCCTCTCTGCCCATTAACTCTAGCTTACTAACCAATTACGCCCTCTTCTACTTTTTCGGGACTGATACGAGCGAGATAGGTAAAAATTCTGAGCTCTATAAAAGTCAATTTAGGCCCCTAAAGAAGGGTATAAGTAGTATGTTACGTCTTCACGCAACCGGGGCAATCGCTATGCCTATAGAAATACGACTTCAAGTCCTTGCTTCGTCTCGAGACGTAATTCATTCATGGTCAATTCCCTCAGCTTGTGTAAAGATTGATTGTGTACCCGGTTACACCTCACACAGGATGATGAAGTTCCTCTTAACTGGTGTTTACTGGGGCCAATGTCAAGAGATCTGTGGCCGTTACCATCACTGAATGCCTATCGTAGTTTACTTTATGAAACGAGACCTCTTTTTCTTATGATGTACCCACTTCGTCTTCAACCCCGAACCCAATTCCACTTGAGATATTAGTGACCGTAGGTTCGCTGATTTTATCCGATTCGCTTCTTATGATAAGTCCTCTTGACTAAGTGAATACGGGTCCTCCTATTAACACAAAAAAAAAGCATTAAGCACAATGAAATTCTCCTTGGAATTAAACGTTAAACCACGCCCCTGTAAAACCCTCTCAAGCGGGCTGAGTACCTATCGCACACCTAGTCGTATTTGAGTTAGGTCCCGCTTAGTCAAATCGGAACGTCCAGTACTTACTCCAATCTATCAAAATATAAAGCGTATAGAGCTTGCTACTCGAGTCCCTAAACTCGGCTCGGGGTTAGCGTTAAGCCCTCGAACACTTCTCACCTTAAGCAATAAAGCAGGCATGACTCTCGCCGAAAAAAAAGAACTCCATAGGCTAGCTGTCCTATCTTTCCTTATTGATCAGATAAATGTCTTGCTCGGTAAGGTTGTACACGTGCAATCAGGCCTTTTCTACCTAAACTTGTACTCTTACTCATTACGTCGACCCCTATTCCGCAGTATTACAGTCCGTAAACTCTCGCCACAGCGGAGTATTGGGGTCTTATCCACGCATCTCACTACGAAGCTATAAACATTATGAAATATCCTAAACACATAATTTTAGACTTAAAAACCACCAACTCTGACTATCTTGTCTCAAACTGGGAGGGGGAATTCGCAAGAACTACCGACCTATCTCTAGGTTTTGAGCTTTCAAAGCTGGAATTAAGAGCTACTCCTAGACTGTTGAGCTTATCAAACTTTACCCTTAAGGGAACATCCGTGCCGAACTCTCTTACCTCCTCAATTTTTGATATCCATTTCCTGCGTAAAGAGAGGCTCTACACAAAACTAAAGTACTCAAGGTGTCCTCAATACGATATCGTTTCTGGGGGGTTTGCCGCCCTATTAGCTGGGTTTATCGGGTTCTTAATTAGTGAGAAGTTCGGAATTGAGCTGGTCGACTCGGGAGACTTTTATAACGCTTTCATGTACGGAGTGTTTGGAGCATTTGCAATCCGCCCTCTTCTACGTTCGTACTCACAGGATAATACCCCCTACAGTCCCCTTAGTCCTAAGTACCTGTTAATTTTTTCCCGCGATCTCCTTATCATCCTAATTCGATCTGTAGGTTTGTCCATGCGGTCCTTTAGGGGCTGAATTACCCGGTAGCGCCCTTAGGATTATAGGATTAGCTACGCGCCATAAGACAACGAGCGTGGTGTGTCTAAATTGCAGATCTTAATTCGGCATCCAACCCCCAAGCTTTAACGGCCTAGATAACGTCAACAATTAGATTCCAGACCCTACCTACCTACTTGTAAGCGTCATCCTTCCGCGACCCAAACTGTTCATCACCTAAACGTACGCTGACTCTTACGCCTTACAAATTTTCAGTTTTTTCGTATAGACGCTCTAAGGATCTAATCACAAACGAGAGTCTATTCGACTTACCAGCACGCCCTCTTACAAGAAGCTAAGCAAGGCTTGGGTTCACGAGTAGGGAAGTTAGGCCAAGCGCCTTTTACTACGAGACAGTTATGTTCAAACTACGCACCTTAACCTGACACTCAATTCCCAGTTTTAGCGGCCTAGACGCCATTAATAACTGGACGTGAAGTCTTATCTACCTAAGTGGAAACGTCATCTCTTACATGAACCACTACGTAAACAAGCTCCTCCTACCCTTTTCTAGTACAACGTCTATTATCGGTTTCATGCTCCTCCTAACAATCATGATGCAGCTAGTCTCCGGTTTCTTCCTTGGTTGATACTATATTCCTGAACCTGGGCTTGTTATAGAGCTTAGGGAGGAGATGTTCAACGACACTCGATTCGGCGTAGAAGTCTTCTACATGCATGTCCGCGGAGTGGACGTCCTAATGGTCCTAACCTACCTCCACATCTTAAAGAAAATCTTCATCAAAAACTATATTGTTGCCGAGTCTGACGGTTGACTTCTTGGTGGCTACGCCTTTTTTTGATTCCACATCATTGTCTTCTTCGGTATCTCACTTAGCGCAACCCACCTAAGCGACATTACTCTAACTATCGGTGCTAATATCTTTTGATCAGTACTAAACTTCGCCTACAAGACGTACTACATTATATTTACTAACAAGCATCTAAACACCGACCAGCTGACTCGCCTAATGATGCTACATTACTTTACCCCCTGGTATTACCTCTATCTTGTCCAGCTTCACGTTATGTTTTGTCACGAGTCCTGGGACACGGACAGCGGTGAGAACACAGTTGAAGATAAGTCTGGTACCTATGTCTCCTGGTTCTACGATGCCTTCCTAAAAGAGATTCAAGACGCATGGTTCTGGACTCAGTTTGTCTTTGTTTATTGAATAATGCACCACTTCCACGTCTCCACAGTCAACTACCACTTCTTTGAGCGGTGAAATATCTCTGAGCTTGACGAGATACGCTTCTACGGGGTCGCACCCCACTGGTACTTTAGGCCTCTAATGGGCCTCCTAACTATTACACCAACCCACTACGAGGGCCTCCTTTGAATGGGAATGTGATTTGTCCTAATTGCTGCCCTACCCCTAATCAACGCCTTTTACAACTCCGGCCTTCGCTACGTACCTGTAATTCCCATGCAGTCATCAATCGTACAGACCTCCGCCTTCATCCTCTTCATGCTCTCCATCTACTGTGCGTCAAGCATGCTTCCTTGTGGGCGATACTACTATGACCCCGAGGGTGGATATGTTGGAAACCCCTGAGTTAAGTTCTCCTACCAGTACTGCTACCTCTACATGGCCTGAATCGTCCACCACCTAGACGTACTGGAGCACTATGCCTTCCAATACGCCAACACTTACGTCCTACGTGCTTCCAGCCTTTACTCACGGTCGTTCCAAAGATCCAAGTCCATGGCTGCCACTAACCACAAACGAGAGTCTATTCGACTCACCAACACGCCCTCTTACAAAAACCTAAGCGAGGCTTGGGCTCACAAGTAGGAAAGTTAGGCCAAGCGCCTTTTACTACGAGACAGTTATGTTCAAACTACGCACCTTAACCTGACACTCGATTCCCAGTTTTAGCGGCCTAGACGCCATTAATAACTGGACGTGAAGCCTTGTCTATCTAAGTGGAAACGTCATCTCTTACATGAACCACTACGTAAACAAACTCCTCCTACCCTTTTCTAGTACAACGTCTATTATTGGTTTCATGCTCCTCCTAACAATCATGATGCAGCTAGTCTCCGGTTTCTTCCTTGGTTGATACTACATTCCTGAACCTGGGCTTGTTATCGAGCTTAGGGAGGAGATGTTTAACGACACTCGATTCGGTGTAGAAGTCTTCTACATGCATGTTCGCGGAGTGGACGTCCTAATGGTCCTAACCTACCTCCACATCTTAAAAAAAATCTTCATCAAAAACTATATTGTTGCCGAGTCTGACGGTTGACTACTTGGTGGCTACGCCTTTTTCTGATTCCACATCATTGTCTTCTTCGGTATCTCACTTAGCGCAACCCACCTAAGTGACATTACCCTAACTATCGGTGCTAATATCTTTTGATCAGTACTAAACTTCGCCTACAAGACGTACTACATTATATTTACCAACAAGCACCTAAACACTGACCAGCTGACTCGCCTAATGATGCTACACTACTTTACCCCTTGGTATTACCTCTACCTTGTCCAGCTTCACGTTATGTTTTGTCACGAGTCCTGGGACACGGACAGCGGTGAGAACACAGTTGAAGATAAGTCTGGTACCTATGTCTCCTGGTTCTACGATGCCTTCCTAAAAGAGATTCAAGACGCATGGTTCTGGACTCAGTTTGTCTTTGTTTATTGAATAATGCACCACTTCCACGTCTCCACAGTCAACTACCACTTCTTTGAGCGGTGAAATATCTCTGAGCTTGACGAGATACGCTTCTACGGGGTCGCACCCCACTGGTACTTTAGGCCTCTAATGGGCCTCCTAACTATTACACCAACCCACTACGAGGGCCTCCTTTGAATGGGAATGTGATTTGTCCTAATTGCTGCCCTACCCCTAATCAACGCCTTTTACAACTCCGGCCTTCGCTACGTACCTGTAATTCCCATGCAGTCATCAATCGTACAGACCTCCGCCTTCATCCTCTTCATGCTCTCCATCTACTGTGCGTCAAGCATGCTTCCTTGTGGGCGATACTACTATGACCCCGAGGGTGGATATGTCGGAAACCCCTGAGTTAAGTTCTCCTACCAGTACTGCTACCTCTACATGGCCTGAATCGTCCACCACCTAGACGTACTTGAGCACTATGCCTTCCAATACGCCAACACTTACGTCCTACGTGCTTCCAGCCTCTACTCACGATCTTTCTGAAAGCTGAGGTGAAGCGTTTATATGAGAACCGTCAACAACGTAGATGATAAGTGGGCTTCGTCCAAACTTGTACACTTCAAATCGTACAGGAACCTAGGCGAAGCCTGATCACGAAAATAAAAATTAAGCCACGCGCTTTAGTCCTTTACAAGAGACATATAATGCTTTTTAGTCGAGTCTATAACTGAATTAAATACAAAACCTTACCCCCCTCCGTCCTCTTCCTTAACAGACTTTTCGTTGAGCGAGATTCTAAACACCGTCGCGTAACCTCTAACCTAGGTTTAACTTTCAGAAGCTCTAAATGATCGACATACGCGCGAGTCAACGTAAACTTAAACAGCAAAACGAATTACTTTCAAGCAGCTTCGAAAGCTCTCGTCGTTGCGTTGCTAGTCTCAAGCCTTTACGCGTTTTCGTCTTATTACCTCACCTCACCGCTTTCCAATTATGGATACCCTCTCGTGTGATTTTTATTTGATGCCGACTTGTACCTAAAAGTAGCGTTCAGCTCATCCCTTCTCTGCACCTTACAGCTTATAATATCTTCGTTACAGGGCCGCCTCCTGAATCCATTTGACATATCCAATTCTACAGAATCTTTAACATGCCAATCTTCGGACTTGCCTGTACAACTGCCTAAGCGACTGCACCGGCCAGTCCTATACGCGTGACTCACTTCTAGTTTATGCGAGGGGGACGTTTCGAACATGTTTAATGCCCCAGACAATTTATCTAGTAAGGGCACCTCTATTGAGATAGCTCAGCGACTATATCAACTCTCCGATTTACTCTCCAAGTCAACCCAATCTAACACGTCAACTAGGGCCCTTTTTGAGAAGTTAGAGTCTGAAACTTTATCGGGGGTTAACCGCTACGTTGCGTTAAGCTCCAACGTTCGCAATTCTGCAGTTTTAGAATACCTACTTTTAGGGTGTGACGGTAGTAAAAGTGCACCCTCTTATTTCAGAGAGTGCTCACATTGATCCCTTGACTCTATTCAGCGTGAGTTAGGTACTAGCTCAGAAACTCTCAAAACCCTTGAGGGACTTTTTTATTCTACAAGCTTCTCTTACTCAAAACTTAACAGCCTTTCAATCTCATTACCTGAGACAAGCGGTTTACGCCACTCGGTCGAAGATCAGTTATCTGCTATTAGGTGAAATAGGTGACTGTACAAGTACAACATCTTGCATCGAGCATCCTTAAAGAACACCATGTACTTAACGTCCGCTAAGAAATTACTTAGTTCAGGCTTCTACGGTTCGAGCCTTTCTACTAACAATATCTGAGCTGCCTCAACGATAAACACCTCATCGCAGGGTCAAGGCGCCGCGCAAAACTTAACTCAGGCCATATATGGAGACTTTTCACGAATCCATATGGCGCTAAACACTCACATTGCGCCTAATCCCGGTTTTTACAACTCAGCCCTACTTGGCTCATTGGGTTTCTATGAATTAAGTTACCATTGGTTTGTGCAAAGATTTTACCAGTTTAACACTCTCAACTCTAACCGTGTTGTTTCCCTACCGGCCATAAAGCTTCCAACAACCGCACTCCTTTCTGAGAACATTCGTAGGTACGAATCTTCGAAATTAAGTCTTTCCTTAGAAGTGTCGCAAGTCCTTACCTGTGGAGGTTCGGTGCTCGACTTTAGCCCAATGGCGAGCCTTGCTACGTCTCCAGTAGCCAACTTCTCGGACTCAGATGTCTATCTACATTATAACGACTACTCAACTCTTACTAAGCAACGAGTCGAAATTATCCGTAATCTCACGTCTAACTCCACTTCAAGTCTGCTAACCTCTTACGCACCCACACGGGTGGCTTAGCTTACGTACTGCTGTCAGTCCGGTCCTATAATCCCCACCCTATGAGTTATTTAATACAAAACTTCTCAAACGCCAGTTACTCTACACGCATGAATTTGAGGTCGAGATCGGCATTTATCGTCCGAAACTCAGTAGCAATTTATACTATGCTTGCGTCTTCGTCGAAAGCTTTTAATTTGCCCTCTTCGAGCTATGCACTCTCACGACAGATAAACTTTATCGGTAATAAACTCTTTTCTAAGCCAGCTAAAGTACTTTTTCCAAAACCTAAATTTTTACGCTACACCCCAATCGGAATTAACTATCCGATATCTGCTCACAGGGTAGCAATTAATGTCTTAGACAGCCTATTGAAGCAAGAGTTGCCTCGGGTTACTTCTTGGCAATTGCCCAAATCCCATCTAAAGTACCCCTATTTCGTAGGTCTACCGATCGCCATTACACCAATTTCGAAAAAGCCATTCTTCTTAGCCTTATACAAGTTACTTCGGATGTCCCTACAGATGTGATTTTACTGACCAAAATCTTACCAGATCACCACGCATTACACGCCGTTACACTCCCAGTGGCTATTCCTTAAATTCCTGAATAAGTACTATTTTAAAGTATACAATATCTAACTTTAAGCCACTAATCGAAGGCTGCGTAGTCATAAGTTTAAATCGCCTTCTTCTTAGATATATTTTCATTCTATCCAACGTTCTTAATCCTACACTGCACCTTCATTTTTCTCTTCAAAAAATGAATTGGCCCCGTGGGAACCTTCTACGCCTCACTGATAGTCTTTGGGTCTAGTCTATGCATTAACCTTAATGAGTTATATTCACTTGTAAGGCAGGGCCATTATTATTACATAGACTTAGGTCGATGATTTTTCTGTATGGATCTCGTAGACTCGCACCTAGTATTCTGCGTTGACAGCTTAGCTTTAACCGCCTCTGCGTTAGTGCTTACGCTTACAGCCTTCGCTCTTTACTTTGGTATCGAGTACATGTACCGGGAAGCCTTTATTAACAGGCTACTCTATCTGCTAAATATGTTCGCTACCAGTGTAGTTTTCTTATTTTTTTGTTATGACTACTTCCTAATTATGCTCTCATGAGAGTGTATCGGCCTTTTCTCCTTGCTTCTCGTCAATTTCTATTCAACCCGTATATACACGATTAAGGCGGCTCAGAAGACATTCGTGTTTTCACGTATTAGTGACATGTTTATGTTTATATCGTTCCTATTAACAATCGTAGTATTTAACTCAACAGACCTCTCTGTAATTTTCTTACAGGTCCCCTTCATGGCCTTCCACTTCCTATTTATAGGCTCAACCGCTTGACATTTCCTAACGCTCTTCTCAATGTCTTTAGTTCTTTCAGGTGGAATTAAAGCTGCGCAGTTTTTCTCACACGTCTGGTTACCGGACGCGATGGAGGCGCCTACCCCAGCTTCCGCCTTAATCCACTCCTCAACTCTAGTAGTAGCTGGGGTATTTTTGATTATACGGTTCTCAGTTCTATTCGAGTTTACGCTCTTCACGAACTACTTTCTAATTCTACTTGGGGCACTAACCCTATCATTTGGTGCCGTAACTGCTGTTTTCCAAAACGATATAAAGAAGTTAGTTGCTTACTCTACAATCAGTCAAATAGGTTACCTTGTCTGTGGGTGTGGATTCTGTTGTTACGAAGAAGTCTTAATATACCTTATCGTACATGCGCTTAACAAGGCGTTTTTATTCGTTTTAGTAGGGTATACTGTACATTTTTTCAACGGTAACACTGACATGCGTCAAATGGGTGGAGCCTACTCTTACTCTTTTGACATAACAGTCCTTTTACTCGGTGCATGTTTTAATTTAGCTGGTTTACCCTATAGCGCCGGGTTCATTGGGAAGGAATTTCTCCTGTTCCAGGTTTTAAGGGATGACTTTGTGTCTCTTTTTGTGCGAGGTTGCTGAATGGTAAGCTTCTTTTTCACCCCCATATATATGTTCATACTAGTCTTTATAGTCTCATTCGGGACTAAGAAGGGTACACCTGCAACTTATTCTTCCTCCTGGTCACCCACGTATTCGTCATCAAATTTTGCCCTGTTCCAATACCTTAATACTACGTGTACCGAGGTTAGAGTGAGGGACTTTATCAGGCTCCAGACTTACAGATTCCAACACACTGCCCTAACCTCAAGGCCTACCATATACGTACTAGTAGCTTTCTGGTGCTTCTTTTTCTTCTTTGGTGAGAGTCTACTGTTGTTAACTTTTAACTATAACACACTTGTCGACTTAATACCTTCCGGGTTTTTTGTTTTTACGAAGAGCCACGCAGTATTTATGACTGATAGCTCAAACGCTTTCCTAGGAGATACTATCTTCTTTTTTATATTATTCTTCACAACCACAGCCGGAGCCTTTCTACTAAACTTAAAATATACTTATACCTATAGCTACACAAAGTTAACTGCACTCGTAGATCTCACTTCATGCATATTAATCTTATATTTCTTTTCACCCTATCTCTCACTTACGTTAGTCCTAGTGCATCTTATACGCACGCTACGCACGCCCACAGCCCGATAACCACGATGAAGGAGAAGTTAAGGCCAAGTCCTCATCCGGTAAGGTAAAAAACGCCATACCTATCGTCACCGCCCCCCCCCCCGAGTTCGGGCTTTAACCTGTTAGGCAAGTTAGCTTAATCGGTAAAGCACTGGATTCATGGTTCAGCTTATCAAGGTTCGACTCCTTGGCTCGCCACGCCTACTATAGCCTACCTCGGGTCCTACAGTACTTACCTATTCCATAATTCAATTCTCGGAAAAGGGAACTTTGACTAGTTACTTATATTTTGCCGAAACTAATCGGTGAGTTTCTGTAGTAGTGTCGATAGTTGCCGGTACTGCCCTGGATACTATCTTGTGGGCACGCTATGCCTTCTAACACGCCAACACTTACGCCCTACGCGCTTCCAGCCTCTACCCACGATCTTCCTGAAAGTTAAAGGGAAGCGTTTATATGAGAACCGTCAACAATGTAGATGATAAGTGAGCTTCGTCCAAACTTGTAAACTTCAAGTTGTACGGGAACCTGGACAAAGCCTGATCACGAGAATGAAAATTAAGCCGCGCGCTTTAGTCCTTTACAAGAGACACATATGGAAACGTTCTCAATACAACTCTTTGAACTAACTTTCTCAACACAACTTATCTGTGAACTAACTTTCTATGTAAAAGACTTTTTATGCAGCAATTTAAGCAATCCCATCTTTCATGATAACTTTTGTACGGCTCGCGACGACACTCGCGCATTTTATCGATTCCTACTTAAGGACTTGAGCGTTTGACCAAACCACAAGTATGTCACAAGTGTCTATTCACCACTCAACGCTGATCCCCTGAGACAACTTGTTATACGACTTGGCCTCCCGGACAGCTGTGTCCCGGAATCAATTCTCGAGGGTTTTAGGGCAGAAGAAGATGCTAGGCGTTGAGATCCTCGATGGGAGGTAAGGACACGTTGAGGGGTTCAGAGTGAGCCGCTTTTCGAGAGGCGCCAGCCCTTCCGCACAACTGACGCACGTTACATAGTCCGCGAGATTAACAGCCGCCGCGCCCTGTTTGACCGACAACACTCCGAAGATGAGCCGGTATATGCTCCGATTATCTGTTACTAGGTCTAACCATCCTCCCAAAACTAAAGTTTACTCGACCCTTGAAATCTCTAATCCCGCTAGACGTGAATTACTGGTCTGTCCGTAATTAAGACCTTACGGAGTCGTGTAAGATAGTAAAGCGCTAAAGTGACACCCCCAATTTACCTCTACTAACCTCTTCTTCTCACCCCACACTTGTTGCAACAGTCGCGTCTCGCGTGCACAGTATTTTTGTCCACCGCACTCCAACATTTAAATATTGTAGATAACTCACCTGCCTGTTAAAGACTCTGAGGGCATTATTTTCGAGATGATAATAAATACAACCTACACCCTTTTTAAAGTAGTATGGGACACAGGATGAAACACCTACGAGCTTACCTGTAATCTAGGCGCGTACCCTCATGACTATTTATGTGTAAACCTACCCGACTACTTCCGCCATGATACACCTTCCGA
>Ga0208544_10000611_pt1 | contig 27246 bp, 26 predicted proteins | sample DEB08_DNA_9_FD_184526 | JGI IMG/M metagenome (GOLD analysis project Ga0208544, IMG submission 184526) | Aqueous microbial communities from the Delaware River and Bay under freshwater to marine salinity gradient to study organic matter... | ecosystem: Environmental > Aquatic > Marine > Coastal ... | reverse complement strand
CTTATAATTGCCGCTGGCGAATTGAAATTGTTTTCCGATGCTGGAAAAGTCGGTTAAAAATTGACAAAATCTTTGCTCGTAAAACTCGGTCACATCCTGCTACAGTGTGGATGGTAATATACCTGAGTCTTGCTTGGATAAACTTGTTTTTTACTAAAACTTATGCTTATTGTCAAAAACAAGCTTTGATGTTCCTCCAAAAAAAAAGCCGAACCAAACTGCAAGGCAATCTGGTTCGGCTGGGAGAATGCTGGCTGTTTAAAACAACCAGACTTATTCGTGGTAATTAACGCATTGTCCGTGTGAGGCCGCGGCTAATGCGGTAGGTGGCTTTGCCAATCAGCAGGCTCAGGGCGATACCCATGGGTAGGCCGATGATCAAACTATTAATAACCTGGGCAAAAATGAGACCCAGGATCAGGCCTAAAGCTATCCACCACGCAAAAACAGATTTGGGATTACTTAATCGCTGTAGCATTATTATTTTATTTAACAAGGGAGCCGCTGTAGCTCCAAATTTTATGAAAAATAGTTGTGTTACTTCCAAATAACATTGCAAATGTATGCTGGTTTAGAGTAGGAAGCAAAATTTTTAGTTAAATAGTGCACTTTTGGAACCAGGTTCAAACAGGGGCTTACCAATTAATATTGTGCTTTTTTTAAGGGCGAAAAACCAAAATTTGTCCCCTTTCTAACCGCCGAATGAGAAGTGGTTTCCAGGCTGCACAGCCAAGTTTAATTTTTTCCTTAAAAACCATTATCTTGTATGCTTAACCAATTAAATTTGACCAAATGAGCTTGAAAGATGATCTTAAACGGGTATTCTTTGGCGCTAAAGCAGTCGCCAAGTCAGCGGCGGATAAGGCCGCTGAAGCAGCCAAAGAAGCGGGCGGAGATTTAGCCGATAAAGGCAGTGTGCTTTTCGATAAAGCCAGTGCCAGGGCCAGCGAGTTGGGTGACGAATTACTGGAGAACACCGCCGAAGCGCGGGCCAAAGCCAAGGATACGCTGAGCGATATTTCGGACCGGGTATGGGACGAAACCCAACACGCAATGGACAAGGGACGCGAGTTGAAACAGAAAGCCACCGACTGGCTGGCGGATGAACCCGCCCAGGAAGAAAAAATACCGACTCCACCACCGCCAGCTACTCCGAAAGCAGCTAGCGGCCCCATCGATTTTGAAGCCGACGTAGCAGCGCCCAACGTGCCCCGTGAACCCGGTGCCATTGCTAAGGCAGGGAGCAGTGCCCTCGATGCTGCTGCCCGCACCGGTGCCCAGGCACTGGATGCCGCCAGCGTAGCCGGCAAAAAGGTGATGGACGTGTCCGAAGATGTGGGCGAAAAGGTCATGGACATCGGTGGAAAGATTTTGGGCAAAGCCAAAGAACTGGGGGGTGACCTGGCCAATAAGGCCGCAGATATGGTGGAGCGTGCACAAGATGCCGCCGACCGCGAAAGCCTCCAGAGCGTAGAAGAGAAAGCCGCCGAGCTGGCACGCCAGGCCCAGGAGCGCGCCGATAATGCCTTGAAAAACACCAAAGAAACCCTGCTGGATGGCAAGGACGATTTCTTTGCCAAAGCCGATCGCTTTGCGCGTGGCGATTACCACAACGAGGGTGGCAAGGAGATGACCATCAAAAAAGATGAAGACTACGTAGCACCTAAGCGGAGCGGCAAGGCCGCCGGCTTTGAAGATCTGGACGGCGACGGAGATGAACTAATCGACGATGCCGTCATCGACGAAGAATAGACCAAAAAAAAGAAGCCCGGAGGGCCTGCCAGCGGCCTCCGGGTTCAAAAAGGTTCTGTTCACTTGACCCTCGTTTATGGAGCTGCTGCAAATGTTGCGCGCAGTCCCCCCCCTTGGTTTGGGCTTGGCCTTAGCCAGGCTTGTCTTCCGCTTCCTATCCATCGAAAAAAAAGCACCACAACTACATGGAAGATCGCCCTCCACACTGGTTCCGCAGCCGTTTTGCCTACGGGCCCCACCTCAAACTATTCCAGGTGCGTTTCGACTGGATGGTCAATCCCCGCAATAACCACGAAGAAAAGATGATCGTCCTGGAAGGCGGGGACTCGGTTCAGGTGGTAGCCGAAACCGTTGAGGGGGAAATTCTGCTGGTTCGGCAGTATCGCTTTGGGGTAGGGGCCTTGCTGGAAGAGTTGCCGGGCGGGTTGGTAGATCCCGGAGAAGCCCCCGCGGTGGCAGCACAACGCGAACTGCGGGAAGAAACCGGCTACGTAGCCACCGAATGGCAGTATTTGGGCAAGCATGCCGCTAATCCGGTTTTTATGAATGCCTACGTCCATCACTTTGCGGCGCGCGGCATCAGCCGGGAAGGAGCGCCCCGGCTGGACAAAGGGGAGGATGTGAAATTAACCACCGTATCCCGGGAGGCACTAAAAGCAAGATTGCTGCGCAGCGAATTCCCCCATCCGCATACCGTGTGTGCCCTCTTGGCTTACCTGACCAGCACCGGCGATTTAAAATGACCGATCGAGAACCGCAAACAAGTACCGGGTACCAAAGGCCACTATTCCCTTGGAGGGGGAATAGTAAATCTCGAGGAAGCGATTGTCGAGGTACTGTCGTGCGTAACTCACTTCCGTGAATTCCCGGTCCAGGAGGGTGACGGTTCCCAGGTAGCGCCCGCCCGCGGTGCAGACCATCCGGTCCCGGATGTTGACGTCGAGCGCTGGAGCAGACAGCGCCACATCCCCGTTGTTGAAGCCAATGCCAGCTACCGTGAGGTGATCCAGGAGCACGTCTTCCGTGCGCAATTGGGGGTCGGTACAAATAGCCGGACGCACCACCACGGAAAGTTTAGCCCCTAAATCAGCACAGATCCAGTCGTAATTAAAGCGTTCGCCCACGTAGGTGTATTCTACTTGCTGGTTCCCCACGGTAGGGTGCGGGAACAATTGAAAGAAGCGATAAAAATCATTGTAAATCGGCTGGGTCAACTGAAAAGTATAGGCCTGGCCAGTAGCATCCTGGAAAACCAGGGTGCGCAAATTATCGTAGGGAGTGTAGCGCTTACCCAGGGGGGTGAGGGCGTAGAAACCCAGGTCGATGGATTGTTTGACGGGGTCCACCTCGTTGTCGACGACAACGGTATTGCTGCACGAGGCCCAGAAAATCAGGCTGCTAAGGAGTAGGATGTGTTTCATTAGCTGACTTTTTACGAAGTTAAGTCATTTAAATTTGCAAAGTTCAACCTGATAGTTTGACTTTGCAGTCAATTATTGTTTACCCAACAGTGAAGCAGCCTCTTTGATTAAACGGTTGTGTCACTCGTGCCTTCAAATTAATGGCAAAAGATACGGAAAAAGCGATTTTAATAGCTGCACAACAGCACTTTGTGCAAAAAGGATACGTCGCCACGCGAATGGAAGATATCGCCGCTGCTGCGGATATCAATAAAGCGATGTTGCACTATTATTTTCGCACCAAGGAGAAGCTTTTTGAGGAAATTGTCAACCAGACGCTGAATACCTTGATTCCCCGTATTGCCCAGGCCATGGATTCGGAAGGAACGGTACTGGAAAAACTGGAGAAGGTGGTGGATACCTACGTGTCTACGCTAATTGAATATCCAAGCATCCCGTTCTTTATTATGTCGGAGTTGTCGCAAGAACGTGAACATTTTGTGGGAGAATTAAAGAAGAGGGCTCACTTTTTGCCTGCGGTGCCAGCTTTTATTGCCCAAATGCAACAAGAGATGGCTGTGGGAAAGATCAGGACTTTCGACCCCCTGCATTTGTTTCTCAGCGTGGTGGGGATGTGTGTGTTCCCTTTTATGGCCAAGCCCCTTTTTTGTAATGTCATGGATATTCCCGAAGCCGGGTTCGATTACCTGATGCAGGCGAGAGCAGCGGAAGTAAAGCGTTTCCTGCAGGCAGCGCTGAGTCTGGAATGATTTTTTTTGCTTATTTATTAACTATAAAGTTAAACTTTAGAGATGAATAAACGAATAACCAACGGTCGGTTGATTTTACCCGTACTGGCACTTTTCTGGGGTTTCCCCCTGGCAGGATGGGCGCAAACCCGCACCCAACTGGATTTGTCGACGGCTTACCAGCTGTTGGAACAGCGTTATCCGGCACTGCAGGACGACCAGTTGCTGGCCCGTACGTACGAACTGGATGCCCAATTGCTGGCCATTGACAAGCTTCCCGGCATTGCCCTCAAAGCCGATGGGCGGCTGCAATCCGAAAGCACCCAACTCAATACCGGCGGATCGGAAATGGCCTTTGCCATTGACCAACCCCTGGTGGCTATCAAAACTTACCTGGAAGTGAACTACATCCTCCTGGACGGTGGTATGAACAAGGCCAACGCCAAGGTGCAGCAAGCGCAGTTGGCAGTGGACCAACAAACCATAAGGGTACAGCGCTACGCCCTGCGCGAACGCATCAACCAGCTTTTTCTGGCGATCAACCTGCTTCGCGAACAGGCCAAACTGTTCGAATTTACCCGTGCCGACCTGCAGTCGCGGGAAGCTGCCGCGCAGGCCAGCGTCGGGAACGGGGTGGCCCTGGTCAGTGACCTGGCACAATTGCAGGTGCGGCTGCTGGAACTCAATGGCCAGGAAGAAGAGGTGACCTACCAGGAACAGGAACTGCGGGCCTCGTTGGCTTACCTGGTGGGCGAAGACCTGCCCGCAGCGGTTAGGCTGGTATTGCCCGAGCTGGGGGAACCTGCTGAGGTGCCACCCATCGACCGACCCGAACAGGAACTGTACCGCCTGCAACAACAAGCCGTTTTAGCCCAAACCGACCGCCTGGCGGCTCAGCGTAAACCCCGCCTTTCGGCCTACGCCCAGGCTGGCGTGGGCTACCCCAATCCGCTGAATATTCTCGACAATGGTACGGCTCCCTACGGCCTGGTAGGCGTGGGGTTCAACTGGCCCATCGTCGACTGGCAAAAAGAAAAATTGCAACGCGAGCGCCTCAGCGTGCAAGTACAGCGCATCGACAACCAGCAGGCGACTCTGGCCTTCAACATCGAAGCGGGTAAAGCGGCTTACCTGCTGGCTATCGCCCGCCTGGATAGCCAACTGGCTAATGACCAGGCTATTGCCGAACTGCAGGCCACCATTCTGGCTCAGCTCGCCGTACAACTCGACGAAGGGGTCATTACCTCCACCGATTACGTTAGCCAACTCAATACGACCCTGCGGGCCCGCCAACAATTGGTGCTGCACCAGTTGGCCCGCCAACAAGCGCAGCTGAACTACTGGTACAGTAGGGGAGGGTTTTAGGACGTGTAAAAAAGGTGTAAAAGTGTAAAAGTGTAAAAGTGTAAACGGGGGGCGGGAACAGCGTCAGGCGTATCGAAGTGGGAAGTTTTCGAAGTCGGAAATCGGAGGTGGGAAGTCGGAAGTTTTCGAAGTCGGAAGTCGGAGGTGGGAAGTCGGAAATAGAAGACAGTGTAAAGGTGTAAAAACAGAAGTGTAAGCGTGGAAAGGTGTAAAAACAGAAGTGTAAGCGTGGAAAGGTGTAAAAACAGAAGTGTAAGCGTGGAAAGGTGTAAAAACAGAAGTGTAAGCGTGGAAAGGTGTAAAAACAGAAGTGTAAGCGTGGAAAGGTGTAAAAACAGAAGTGTAAGCGTGGAAAGGTGTAAAAGTGTAAAAGTGATGAGACAACCTTACCCCTGAAAAAATCTATCATATTAATTAAAAACCAACCATACATGAAATACATCATTTGCTTACTTTTCACCGGCCTGTTGGCAGGTTGCAACCAGACGGCACCCCGCTCCGACGCTTACGGCAATTTTGAGGCTACCACCACCACCGTCAGCGCCCAGGCCAATGGGCAGTTGGTGTTTTTGAGGGTAGCAGAAGGGCAGACCGTGGCCGCCAATACCCTGGTGGCGTTGGTAGATACCACCCTGTTGCACCTGCAGCGCCGACAAATCCTGGCCGCCATCAATACGTTGCCCCAAAAGCTGCGGACCGCCCTGGCCGATATCCGGGTGCTGGAAGACCAGAAGCGCAACCTGCAACGCGAACGCGACCGGGTGAGCAGGTTGGTCGACAGCAAAGCAGCTACCCCCAAGCAACTCGACGACCTGAACGGGGAGCTGGTGGTGCTGGATCAGCGGATGGCGGCGATTAGGGAACAGACGGCTACGGCCAACCGCGGCATTATGGCCGAGCAGGAACCGCTCCTGGCCCAGGTTGCGCTCCTCGACGAACAGATCCGGCAGGCCTACGTCTTCAATCCCGTGGCCGGAACCGTGCTGACCAAGCTGGCCGAGCCCGCCGAAGTGGTGGGAATGGGCGCTCCTCTTTACCGCATCGCCCAACTGGATACACTTACCTTGCGGGCCTACGTGGGCAGTGTGCCCCTGCAAGACCTGCGCCTTGGGCAAACGGTAACCGTGGTCACCGACGCCGGCACCGACGGCTCCAAAAATTACGAAGGCCGCATCACCTGGATTTCCGATCAGGCCGAGTTTACTCCCAAAAGCATCCAGACCAAAGCCGATCGCGTGAACCTGGTGTACGCCGTGAAAATTGCCGTGCCCAACCCCACGGGGCAACTGAAAATTGGCATGCCGGCGGAAGTGAACTTTTGAGTACTTTCTTTTCACCTCACCGTATGAACCATGATAGTAACAAACGACATCAGTAAATCCTACGCCGGCACCCCGGCGCTGGCCGGGATCAATTTTTCGGTGCAAAAGGGCGAACTTTTTGGCCTCATCGGGCCCGATGGCGCCGGCAAGTCTACCTTGTTCAAAATCCTGACCACCTTGCTGCGCCCGGCCACCGGGATGGCCCGGGTGGCCGGTTTCGATACGGTGAAAGACTACCGCAGCATCCGCAAGATCATCGGTTACATGCCGGGGCGGTTTTCGTTGTACCAGGACCTTTCGGTGTTGGAAAACCTGACTTTTTTTGCGACGGTCTTCGGCACCACCATGGCCGCCAACTACCACCTGATCGAAGAGATCTACCTCCAACTCGAACCGTTCAAAAACCGCCGGGCCGGCCAACTTTCCGGCGGGATGAAACAGAAGCTGGCCTTGTGCTGCGCCCTCATCCACGAGCCCCAGGTGCTCTTTCTGGACGAACCGACCACGGGGGTGGATGCCGTCAGCCGCAATGAATTTTGGATCATGCTCAAACGCCTCAAAGCCCACGGCATCACCATCCTGGTCAGCACGCCCTACATGGACGAAGCCAACCGCTGCGACCGCATCGCGCTCATGCAGGAAGGCCGCATCATGCAAATGGATACCCCGGAGAACATGGTCACCAGCTACCGCAAATCACTTCTGGCGGTGCGCACCAACCATTTTTATGCCCTGATCCAGGACCTGCGCAACAACCCCACCGTGGAACGGGTGGAGCCCTTTGGGGAATACCTTCACCTGACCAGCCAGGCGGAGATGGATCCCCAGCTTATCCACGATTACCTGCTCGCGCGGGGCCATACAGCCATTGAAGTGAAACCCGTCACGGCTTCCATTGAGGATGTGTTTTTGGACCTGCTGGAAGCAACCCCCGGCTGATAGGCGATGAGCCCGACCACGAAAAGCGTTTTTTTTTATCAAACAGATCTCCAAACCATGACCGCAGCTTCGCAACAACCAGCCATTACCGCCACCGGGCTCACCAAAAAATTTGGTGATTTCACGGCCGTCGATGCGATCACCTTCTCCGTCGCGCAGGGCGAGGTCTTCGGCTTTCTCGGTGCCAACGGTGCGGGCAAGACCACGGCCATCAAGATGCTCATTGGCCTGAGTCATCCTACGGCTGGCAGCGCCACCGTGGCGGGTTTTGATATTGCCACCCAGCGGGAACAAGTGAAGGAGAATATTGGCTACATGAGCCAGAAATTTAGCCTCTACGAAGACCTGAGTGTATTGCAAAATATCAACTTTTACGGGGGGATTTACGGCTTGAGCCGCCGCCAGATCAAGGACAAGAGTGCGGAGATCATTGAACGGCTCCAATTGGAGGCCCACGCCACCAAGGTGGTTGGCAGCCTGCCCCTGGGCTGGAAACAGCGCCTGGCCTTTGCGGTGGCGGGCGTGCACGATCCGCAGATCATCTTTATGGATGAACCCACGGGTGGGGTGGATCCCGTCACCCGCCGCCGGTTCTGGGAGATGATCTACGCCGCCGCCGAGGTGGGCACGACCATCTTTGTGACCACTCACTACATGGACGAGGCCGAATACTGCAACCGCATTTCTATTATGGTAGCAGGGAAAATAGCGGCGCTGGGCAGCCCCCGGCAGCTCAAGGACGACTACGAAGCGGCCTCTATGGACGAGGTTTTTTTGAAATTGGTGCGCGACTAAAAACGGAAAAAGATGCTTAAAATATTCCTAGCCTTCGTCAGGAAGGAAACTTTTCACATTCTGCGCGATACCCGCACGCTGGTTATCCTGTTTGGGATGCCCATTGCCCTGGTCTTGATTTTTGGCTACACCATAAGCAATGAATTCAAGGGGGCTTCGATTGCCATCGTCGACGAGGCCAGGGACGCCCTGAGTGCGGAATTGATCGCCCATCTTACGGCTTCCGGTCATTTTGAGCTGGTGGCGCAACCTCCGGATATGGCGGGTATGGAAAAGGCCTTCCAGACCGGCGAGGTGAAGCTGGGGATCGTTATTCCGGCCGGATTTGAACAGTCGTTTTTTCGGGAAAAACGAGCCGCGGTGCAGCTGCTGGCCGATGCGACCGAACCCAACTACGCGACCACCCTCACCAATTACGCTACCCAGATGATCACGGCCTTTCAGCAGGAGCAGGGCCGCGTGGAGGTGCTTCCTTACCAGGTGGGTGTCCATATTCAGATGCTCTACAATCCGACCCTGGTTGGCGCTTACAATTTTATTCCCGGCGTGGTAGCCCTTATCCTGATGCTCATTTGTGCCATGATGACCTCGCTCACCATCGCCAGGGAAAAGGAAACCGGCACCATGGACCTGCTTCTGGTCTCGCCCCTGTCGCCAATGGTCATCCTGCTGGGCAAGGTGACTCCCTACGTCGTGTTGTCTTTTGTCAATGCGGTGATCGTCTTCCTGCTGGGGTACCTGGTCTTCGACGTGCCCGTGCGGGGGAGCATCGTGTTGCTACTGGTGTTGTGTCTGTTGTACCTGATGGTCGCTTTGGGGCTGGGCGTGCTTATTTCAACTTTGGCGGCGACCCAGCAAACGGCTATGATGACCTCGCTCTTCACCTTGTTGATGCCCACCATGATCTTGTCGGGCTTCATCTTTCCGATTGCCAGTATGCCCACCGCCCTGCAGTACGCCGCCCACATTATTCCCGCTAAATATTTTATTGAAATCGAGAAAAATATTATGCTCAAAGGAGCAGGTTGGGAAGCCGTCCAGTTCTCTTCGTTGGTGTTGGTCGCCATGATGCTCTTTCTTTTTGCGGCGGCCTGGCGAAATTTTAAAGTGGTCTACGATTAGACAAAAACCGCCGCTGGCCACCGGAATGGGCAGCGGATCAGCCCAATTGCTATGCAACGATTACTATTCATTATCCAGAAGGAGTTTATCCAAATCTTCCGCAACAAGGGCATGCTGCCCCTGATTACCGTGGTGCCGATTGTGCAGTTGATCGTCCTTTCCTTCGCGGCCAGCAACGAAGTGAAGGACGTAAATCTCGCCATCGTGGATTTGGACCATTCGCAGTATGCCCGCGAGCTGGTTCATAAAATTGAGGTGGCTGACCGGTTCATCCTCGTCGATTTTCCGCCGGCTACGCGTCATGGCGATGAGCGGTTGCAGGATGGCACCGTGGACATCGTACTGACTATTCCACCGGATTTTGAGCAGGATTTTTTTAAAAACAAAGGTGCTGCGGTCCAGTTGTTGGTCAACGCCATCAACGGCCAGCAGGCGACCGTCGGTGCGGCTTACCTGAGTACGATTGTGCGGGATTTTAACCAGGAGATTCAGCAGGACGTGTTGCCGGTCCGGCGGTTAGCTGCCGGTGCACCCCGGATTGAGATCGCTTCTTCCAACTGGTTCAACGAGGAGTTGAACTACCAGTACTTTATGGCGCCGGGAATCATGGGCGAACTGGTCACCATCCTCGTCATGTTGCTGACGGCGATGAACATCGTGCGGGAGCGGGAGCTGGGAACCATTGAACAAATCAACGTGACACCCATCAAGAAATGGCAGTTTATCCTGGGCAAGATGATTCCCTTCCTAATTGTAGGGCTAATCTTGCTGACGGTGGGCCTGACGGCGGGTAAGTTGATTTTCGATGTACCCTTCCGCGGGAGCCTCTGGGTGATTTTTGCCTACTGCCTGGTCAATCTAGCGGCGGTTTTGGGGCTCGGGCTGTTCATTTCCAATATCTCGGATACCCAGCAACAGGCTTTGCTGACGACCTTCTTTTTTGTCATCATCTTTATCCTCCTGAGTGGCTTGTTTACGCCTATTGAGAGTATGCCCACCTGGGCCCAGTACCTGACGGTGCCCAACCCCATTGCGCACTTCGTGCACGTGATGCGGTCGGTGCTGCTCAAAGGGAGCACTTTTGGCGATGTGCTTTACAATTTCAAGGTGACGGCGGTGCTGGTGGTGGTGTTCAATGTGTTGGCGGTGTCGAGCTACCGGAAGGTGGTTTGACCTTCGAGGTGAACTACACTCACTCAATCACAATGCCATACTTGCCCAGCAGCCCTGCTACCCCCGAGAGCGAAAACTTCGCCTTGCGGATCTGGTTTTGCTCCGGGTCAATGCGATACGCGTAGGCGGTGCGGAAATCGGCATTTTTTAAGACCGTATTTTCAAAAACGGCCCGTTGCAAATTGCATGCTGCAAAAACGGCATCGGGCAGTTGTGCGTCGGTAAAATCGACTTCCTCCAACTGGCATTGCCGGAAGCGCGCCTGCTTTAGTTTTACCTGGTAAAAGGTGGAAAAATTGAGGGTGCAATCGGCGAAATCGACCGCCAGCAGGAAGGGGTTGCAATCTTCAAAACGGAGGCCCAGCATTTTGCAGTGCTGGAAGCTAACCGTGCGGAAGGCCGTTTCGACGGTCTTGGCCAGGCTCAGGTCGCAGTGTTCAAAGACACAGTCGGCGAAATGGCGGCCACCCAGGTCGGCGCCGGCGAAGCTGCAGTTGATGAAGGTGCAGTTTTCGTAAGTTCCGGTAGGCAAGGGTTGTGCGCCGTAGTCGACATCCAGGAAACGCTGGTCTTCGATGATGGGTTTGGGCATACGCATGGTTTAGGTGACAAAGATAAGGATAACCCAGCGCTGAACCAGCCCCAAAAAGTAAACACACGCTTACCGCTCGGGCCATCACCACCAGGGATGTCATTTGAATACGTTGTCGGGTGATGCGACCGGCAGGTTCATCCGTTGACCAACTTCATTTTTTTGATAATCCCAAATTGAGTACATTTGAGGAGGGATTTTACGTTACCTTTCTACGATTCAAGGACAACCACAGCGAAACCGTCAGCACATGCTCAGCAAAATAGCAGAAAAGTTAATCCAGGAAAATTTACAACCGGTATCCGGCATGGATGCTACCTTTTTATATACCGAAACGCCTACCAGCCCCATGAATATCGGCTCGGTGGTCATCATTGAGGGGTCCATCGATTTTAAGACCTTCCGGGATACGGTGTATTCCCGCATCCATCATTTCCCCAAGTTGCGGCAGCGCCTGTTGTACGTGCCCATGAGCATCGACCACCCGTACTGGGTCGATGATCCGAACTTTGATATCGACCTGCACCTCCGGCATACCGCGCTGCCCCAGCCCGGCAGCTGGAAGGAACTGCGGCGCACGGCTTCCCAATATTTTAGCGAACCCCTGGAAATGAGCCGACCCTTGTGGTCGATGACTTTTGTGGAGGGGCTCGACGAGATTCCGCAGGTGCCCAAGGGCTCGATCGCCATTATCAGCAAAATTCACCACGTGGCCGTCGACGGTATTGGCGGTGCCGGATTGCTGAGTCTGTTCCTGGACTTTTCGGATAAAGAGCAGGACATCCCTGCTCCCGAGCCCTACCACCCGCGCCCCCTGCCCAACGAGCTGACCCTGCTGCTCAACAGCACCCTCAGCTTTGCCAAGAACCCGTTGAAGCTGCCCAAACTGTTTTCGGAGCTCGTAACGGCTACGGTTAAAGCGGGTTTCCTGACGCGCATCCAGAAGACGGCCCTCCCCACCGCACCGTTTACGGCGCCGGCTACCCCGCTCAACGGCATCATTTCGGCGCGCCGCCTGTGGAATTCGGCCATCCTGTCGCTGGACCGGATCCTGAACCTGAAAAAAATCATGGGTACCACCATGAACGACGTGATGCTGACCATCTGCGCCGGCGCGCTGCGGCGCTACCTCGACGAGAAGGGAAAACTCCCCAACAAGTCGCTGGTGGCCATGGTGCCGGTGTCCATGCGCAACGGCGACGATAATGGCTCCGGTTTTGACAACCAGATTTCGGCCATGCTGGTGCAAATTGCTACCCAGATCGCCGACCCCATCGCCCGCCTGGAAACGATCCACGAAAATACCAGCCGCGGCAAGACCTACCAGGGCGGACTGAGCGCCAGCTCCCTGGCGAAGATGGCCGAGGCCATTCCCTTCGGCATCGCCAACCAGGCTGCCCACCTGTATTCGCGCTTCCACGTGTCGACGATGCACAAACCCGTGTTCAACGTCGCCATCACCAACGTGCCGGGACCGAAAATACCGCTCTACATCAACGGCCACAAGATGATCGCCGTGATGGGCTCGGCGCCCATCATCGACGGCATGGGCCTCATCATCACCATCCTGAGCTACAACGGCTACGTGACGGTGAGCCCCTTCTCCGACGCCAAGTCGATGCCCGACCTCGATACCTTCACCCGCTACATCTGGGAGTCGGCCAACGAACTGGAAGCCGCGATCCTGGCGCACCAGGAAAAACAAGCTAAAAAGACGCCCACCCGCCGCAAGAAGCCCGCTTCGGCCAAGCTCTTCACCGATTTGGGCAAGTTCCTCAAGGCTATGCCCGACAACGGCAAGCCCAAGAGTGGGGTCTTCCAGTTCCGCGTTACGGGGGACGTAGCATCCGAATGGATCGTCGACATCAGCCAGTATCCGGGTAAGGTGACTGCCGGAAAGACGCCTGCGCCCGACGCCACTTTCACCATCGCCGAAGAACACCTCCTGCGCATCGCCGCTGGCGAACTGGACGTGCAAACGGCCTTCATCCAGGGCCGGCTGAAAATTGACGGTGATTTTGACCAGGCCATGCGCCTGGCGAAGATACTGGGGAAAATGTTGGCGGCTAAGGGGTAAGGGGCCCACTCCGGTGCAAGGATTTTCTTAACGCCAAATTGACAACGCCGATGAAAAACCCGAACTTCCACTTCAAGCCTGCTATCCCTCTCAAGGCGCTCATTAACAGCAACACCCCTAACCGTTTCATCAACTCCCTACGTTCACAGCTATAATCCGGGGGGGGAGGTGAATCGGCCTTATGCACGGTAGTGTAGTCGGTATTCAAAATCCGTTAAGCACAAGATACTGTTTGAGCACGCCTTAAAGCGTGCGAGTTTATCTTGGGTAGGATTTTGGATGCCGACGCAGCGTTAAGCCGGGCATACCGCCTTGACTTTTTTTGTTACTTTTTTGTGTCAAGACAAAAAAGTAAAGCAAGCGGCTTATGCGGTTATCACCGAAGGTAATCAGTTTGCAAAATTTTTAAACAGGCTCTAAATTTGTAATCTTTATTCGAAAATATCTTTAAACTCATCTAGCTGGCGTAGCTTTTTCTTCGCATCTTCAAACCAACCCGCTTTTACCTCTTTCGATAATTCAGCGATATCTTCTTGAGTGGCCTGACTTCTACTGACTACGTCCATAAATTGGAAATATTCTAATGCGTGCTGTATTTCTATTGGGTCAATACTAAGTGGTAGCTTTATAATAAACTCATTATCAGTTCTTTCAATTGTAACAGCCATAAGGATAAGTTTTTTGAAAATAACAAACCGTTGCGAAAGTTAGTTTCAGAGGGCAGTCAAAAAAAATGCTGTAACCACAAGATAGGTAAATAATTAGCACAATGCTACACCTCTTTTACCCGCGCCCGATGCCACTTTCACCATCGCCGAAGAACACCTCCTGCGCATCGTCGCTGGCGAACTGGACGTGCAAACAGCCTTCATCCAGGGCCGACTGAAAATTGACGGTGACTTTGACCAGGCCATGCGCCTGGCGAAGATACTGGGGAAAATGTTGGCGGCTAAGGGGTAAGTCAAGCTAAACCATCAGCCAGCAAACGGGTTGGTTTTTTTCTTGGCGTCTTTGCCTTTTTGCGCTTGGTCCAAAGCCACGGCCAGGATGACGAAGCCCGCGAATCCGCTGGCTAAAGCCAGCAGCATTAAAAATGCCCATAGTTTGTTGTTCGGATAAACGGCTATTCCTTTTGGTACTGTGACGCTGGTTTTCTCTCCGCTATCCATTAGGGTCTCCCGGAGTTTCATCAAGACGTTCGTTTTTTCCAGCGCGCTTTCTGATTGGAGGATTTGCAGTTCGTGCTGACTGGCTTTCAGGTTTCTGTACCAAAAATCAATGTCTTCATCGGGTGTTTGCCAGAGGATGGAGGTATAGCCCGTGGTCAGGTTGTTTTTTTCTAAATAACCAATGGCTTTGGTGAGTTCTTCTTCGGCCAGTGGTATGGTATTGGCGTCGGCTGCTCTTTTCAGGTAGCCCGTTACGTGTTGTTTGAATTCAATCTTTTTTGCAATGCGAACACCAACAATGGTGAAAGAGATCAGAATTAATACTGCGCTAATTACATACTTCATCGTCGTTCAATATTTTTTACAAGTATAATAGATTTACCTGGGTTCTGCAAGCAGCCGGTAGGTGAGCCGGGAACCTTGCACTGGGTGTGCTGGTCGTATGAGTAAGTCCATGCTTTTAGTTTTACGGACAATAATAAGGACAAATTATTTATAGTGCCCCCCACACCACCCTTAAAAATCCTTGCGCAGAGCCCGCCACCTGATCCGCCACACGGGCAGGACGACCCACAGGGCCAGGGCCAGGAAAGCCAGGATGGAACCCGCCAGGGAGCCGAGAAACTTGTGGAAGACCGCACCGGTATACCCCATGAGGGCGGAGATGTCCAGTTTCAGCAGGATGAGGATGCGGGCGAGGTCGATGGGGTTCAGAATGGTCATGGCCATGGCGTAGTGTTCCAGGGGGTAGTCGCGCAGCACAATGAGGGAAAGCAGGAAGATACCGTCGTAGATGATGGCAAAGAAGAGCCACAGCAGGATGGCCAGGCCAAACCCGCGGATGCGATTGTCGTTGCACAGGGCCAGGTAAAAGGCCAGTCCGCTGAAGATAAAAGTCAGCGCCACCCCGATGACGATGAGGACCATAAAATTCCAGACCTCCGCGGAAGCAAAAAGACCGTAGATCAGGAAAGGCAACCCGACCCCGATGACCAGGCTGGCGGACAGCGACAGCGCCAGGCCCAGGTACTGGCCGAAGAAAATGTCGGTTCGCCGCAGGGGTTGGGCCAGCAACAACTCGGTAAATTCCCGCGAATTGTAAAAAAACATCACCCCAAACATCACGGCTACCAGGGGGCAGAGGATGAGGATGATGTTCATCAGGCTGATGACCACCTGAGACACATCGCCGCTCAGCGACAGCAAAGACAGGGTGAGTAGGAGGAAGAAACTGAGGTAGATAACCACCCAGCGGCTGCGCAGCAGATCGGACAAGGTGTAACGCATTATTTTTAGCATAGCGGATCGTTTTTACGCAAGAATGGGGGATTCTCCTTGCAGGATGTTGGCAATAGCGCGTTCCACATTGTCTTCCTGGTACTGGGTTTTGAGCTGCACCAGCGTGCCGCGGAAGCGGATAGCGCCTTCGAGCAGGAAGACCACTTCGTCGGCCATTTCATCCACGAAGCTCATAATGTGAGTCGATAGCAGGATGATCTTGCCCTGCTGCCGGGCCCGTTGCAGGAGCTCGCGCAGGTGGATCATCGCCACGGGGTCGAGCCCGGAGGTCGGTTCGTCCAGGATGATTACCGGGCTGTCGTACATGAAGGCAATGACGAGGTTCACCTTTTGTTTCGTTCCGCCCGACAAGTCGCCCAGGCGTTTTTGGAGGTGGGGTCCGAGCCCAAAAAGCTGGATGAGGGCATCATCATCGGTGGGGCCGCTGCGGAGGTCTTTGATCATGGCCAGCAATTCGGTTACCGTCAGGTTTTCCGGGAAGCGGGCAATCTGGGGGAGGTAGCTGATGTGGTGGCGGTAAGCCCACTGTCCTTTGATGGTTTGGCCATCCATGCGGATGTCGCCCTGGTCGGGGATGACCAGGCCCAGGATGCTTTTGATGAGGGTGGTTTTGCCCGAGCCATTGGGGCCGAGAATCGCCGAAATTTGCCCGGTCTGGGAAAGATTCAGGTCGATGCCCCGCAGGACCGCCAATTTGCCGTAAGACTTGTGCAGGTTTTGTATATCAATCATGGGGAATGAGTTGCATGAGGGGTTGGTTGTCCAGGATATTGTTGGGGGTGTAGAGCGGGTTGACCTTCTCGGAGAAATTGAGCAAATCGGTAAACAAACTGCGCAGTAAGACAATGGCCTCCGGGGCCAGGGTAAGGATGTGCGAAAACAGCTTCACGGGCCGGTAGGGGACATCGCCGATGCCGTCGCGGTCGAGGTCATAGCCGCTGTATTCACGCCAGTAGTTGTGGGCAAATAAATTGTTGTTCAGCCGACCGTTGACGACCAGGTCCAGGGCGTTGTTCAGGAAGTTGTTGCGGGTGAAGACATTGTCGTCGCAGCCCCCGGAGAGTTGCAAGGCCCAGCCGTTGCCGCTGAACGTGTTGTCGGTGTAGCGAATGCGCGTGGTGCCTTCCAGGCAGATGCCCATGGTGTTGTGGGTGAACCGATTGCGGAGGATATCGGCATCGTTGATCTCCTTGAGCAGCAGGCCGTAGGCTGCCCGGCCCCAGTTGTATTCAAAAACATTGTCGGTCATGGTTATTCGCTTCGAGAACATGACGGCCACGCCGGCTCCGTTGTGGTCAAAAGTATTGCAGAAATAGGCGTCGTCATTCGAGAACATATAGTGGAGACCGTAGCGGATATTGCCGGTGCTGCGGTTGTCGTGGATGGTGCTGTGGGTAACGAATTCCAGGTAAATCCCATCGCGGTGTCCTTGCAGCAGGTTGTCGCGAATGACCACCTCTTTGGTGTACCAGGCGTGAATGGCGTTGCCCGCGCTCATTTCGTTGGTGGCCTGCCCGCTGATCGTATTGCCGATTACCAGGCCTTGGCCACTGTACTCCAGGTAAATACCGAAAAAGCTGTTGATAATGAGGTTGTTGCGAATGATGTAGCCTTTCTTGCGCTGCACCCGGATGGCCGCCAGATCCTTGAGTTGGTTGTGCCCGGCGTTCTGGATTTTAAATCCTTCCAGCGTGACGTCATCAGCGGCGATGGTGAAGGTCTCTTCCGTGAGTTGGCCGTCAACAACGGGGTAGCCTATGCCCCGCAGGGTGAGTGGCTTGTCGATAACGAGGTTGCCTTCCTGGTAAAAACCCGCCCGCACGAGCACCGTGTCGCCCGCTGCCGCCTGGGCAATAGCCGCCCGGATGGTCGTGGCCGGGCAGGTCGTACAAACCGTCAGGGTCGTAGCCCGGCTGGCGGTCAGGCCAGATAAGATTATCACGCAGGTGACTAAAGCGGTGCTGAGTTTCATAATCCGGTGATTTTGAAGGTTACCAGGCTTGTTGAAGTGTCTCCCAATTGTAGCGTTCACCGCCCTGTTGCTGTTGTACCGTTTGGGCGGCCGCCAGTTCGGCGAAACCCGTCAGGAATTTCCCCATGGGGCTCGCTATATTCGGACAGATGAGGTAGCTGGCCGTGCGGGCATCCGTCCAGGTTCCCGGTTGTTGGTAGTCGTTGACCACGAGGATGGCCCAGTCGGTGGTTGGCTCTTCTTTTAAAAAGTTTACCATACATTCAATGGCGTCAAATAGGAAGACCTTGCCCTTGCTGCTGACGGCCTCGGCGGCGTGCTGGGGGTCGACGATCGTCATTTTACAGAAATGGCAGGCATCGGCACCGTATTCGACCGGCTTGATTGCGGGGGTGCAGGCCACGGCCAGGAGGCCCAGGAGGAAGAGGGGAAGCCCGATTTTCATGCGACAGATGTTGTCAATTTCCTTTTCAACCACCAGGCCAGGTACGCCAGCAGGATGCCCGCGCCCGCAAAATAGCCTGCGACGTGGGGTAAGGAAACCGCGGTGAAATTTAAAATATCCTTGTACCCCAGCAAAGGCGGCTGAAAAGACGCGCCGGGGATTTTGATCGGGGCCAGGTCGCTGAGGCTGTGCCCGTAGTCGTATTCCCACAGGTAGAAATCGTACAAGCCGGCGATCGCCAGTAAGCTCATGAGTACAGCCCAGGCCAGGAAAAAACGGCCGCGGTTGACCAGGGCGGCCAGGCAGCCAAGCGCTACCATGAACAAAATGACGTACTGGAAATACTGCAACTCCGGAATGGCATCGGGCTCAATGAATTTCATCCCCACGTAGTGGTTGAGGATGTTGACATTTTGCAACACGCCGGGTTCCTTGCCGCCGATTTTATTGATCCAAATATGCATTTCTACCCCCGTGGGATACTGCGGGGCATAAAGTACGATCTTCCACATGGGCCAGACAAAAAGCGCGAGCAGGGCTAAGGCACCAGCCAGCATGACCAAACGGGGGATGTGTTTCATAAAAGGAAGTGTTTTGTTTTTGGTGAGCTTCGTGCTGCGTGTAAGGAACCAGCCACGAAGATCGGGTAGATCAGATCCCCGTGGCTGGTTGTTGAAAGGTGTAGGATGGCTTGGAGTACCTGTTTGGGACGGCCTGATTAGCCGATGATCAATCCACGCCTACTCTACAATATTTTCGCCCATGCTCCATTTGAGGGGCACCTCGGCGCCAACCGCCGAAACCCGCAGGTAACCCTGCATCTCCTGGTGCAAAGCCGAGCAGAAGTCGGTACAGTAGAAGGGGTAAACACCTACTGCTTTAGGCTGCCACAGGAGGGTTTCGGTTTGCCCGGGCATCACCAGCAATTCGGCATTGTTGGCACCCATGACCGCAAATCCGTGTGGCGTGTCCCAGTCTTGCTCCAGGTTGGTGACGTGGAAATAGACCTGGTCGCCAACCTGGATGCCTTCGATATTGTCGGGCGAGAAGTGGCTGCGAATCATGGACATGTACACGTGTACCACCTTGCCGTCCCGTTCTACGCGGGTGTCTTTTTCACCCATCGAGCGGTAGGGGTGGGTGTTTCCTTCCAGCGGATAGAATTTCTTGGATTTGGGCACAATTTTGGAAGCCAAAATCCCCTGCGCGTAGTGGGGTTCGCCGATGGTCGGAAAGTCGAGCAGGAGTTTCATTTTGTCGCCGGAAATATCGTACAATTGCGCCGATTGGGTCAGTTCGGGGCCAGTTGGCAAGAAGCGGTCTTTGGTGATCTTGTTGAGCGCCACGAGGTACTTGCCATCCGGGTTGCGGGTGTCGCCGCCGGGAATCATCAGGTGGCCGACGGAGTAGTAGCAGGGGGCACGATCGAGTACTTCCCAGGTGCCGAGTTTCCACTTCACGACCTCCGAAGAGATGAAGAACGTCGTATACGCGTTCCCCCGGCCGTCAAATTCGGTGTGTAAGGGGCCCAGGCCGGGTTTTTCTACCACGCCCGCCAGGGTGGCTTCGTATTTGAGTACCGGGATACCCTCGACGACGGTTTCGTAGGCTTCGCTTTTAATGGCGGCGAGCATCTTGGTAAAGGAGTGTACCGATAAGTCGGCCGATAATTTTCCGTTGCCGACAATGTATTCTCCCGTGGGGTCCACATCTACGCCGTGGGGCGACTTGGGCGTGGGCATGAAATAAACCAGCCCCGGGCATTCTGACGGGATCAGCACCTTTACTTTGTCCTTCATTTCGCTGGTCGCCAGGTGCGACTGCTCATCGTATACGTTGTGGGCATAGTTGGCAGGGATCTCGTGGAATTTCCCCTGTTTGATGTATTCCTCCGCCTTCTTCCAGTCGATGGCGGCAATGAAGTCCTTGTCGTTTTGGGAGGCATAAACCTCCAGCAAGGTGTTTTTTAACTCGGTATTGTAGGTGGTAAAAAACGTCCAGCCGTGGGATTTCCCTTTGCCAGCGTGCGCCAGGTCGTAATCGAAAGCGGGCAGCAGCACCTGGAAGGCCACCTCCATGTGTCCGGTTTCCGGGTGGACACTGATAAAGGACAACATGCCTTTGAAGTTCTCGGCATAACTGGCGATGGCTACGTCTTTCTGGGGGTAAGGCACCCCAAAACGCGTGCCCGCCACGATGTATTCCGTGTTCTCGGTAGCAAACGGAGAGGAGTGGTTGCCACCCGAATTGGGAATCTCCAGAATCTCTGCCGTCTCAAAAGTAGTGAGGTCAATCCGGGCTACGCGGGGCGTATTGTTGCCGTTGATGAAACACCAGCGGCCGTCTGTTTCGCCATTGGTTTGCGATAATTCCGGGTGGTGGGCGTCGTCCCAGGGAATAAACCCGTGCGAGGTATTGAGCATGGGCTTGGTCTCTTCGTTGAAGCCATAGCTCTTCTCCGCATCTACGGAGAATACGGGAATTACTTTGAACAGCCGCCCGGATGGGAGGCCATACACACTCAACTGGCCGCTAAAACCACCAGAAACGAAGGCGTAAAATTCGTCGTATTCTCCGGGCTTGACGTATACCCGCTCTGCTTCATCGCCGCTGAGGGCACTGCCGCTGCCACCAGGTCGGCCGCAACTGGCTATGGTGAGCACCAACACGATTGCGGTTGCCATGGCGGTAATTACCCGCTCCAACCTGACTCGATTCTTCATAGATAAGTGAATTTGGTTTTATTAAAATATTAAAAGACTTTTTTGTCTTTTAATATGAAACAAATATCTAATCCAACCGCTGAAGGATTGATGATTTTTGTCACTCTGGTTTAAGGACAAAAATTAATAGGGCTTAAGTATTTGTTTTTCAGTAGTTTATAAAAAGGAAAGGCGACTGTTTTGAAAATAAAAAGAATAAAAGACTTTTTTATCTTTTTTTTAAATAAATTTGTTAAACCAATTGAGTAGGTGGAAAAATTGCTGGCGTTTGTTGGGAAAACGAATAACAAACCCTTTAGGCCCTATCTTTGAACCGACAACTATTGGTTATTTAAAACGGTGTAATGTTTTCGAAAACGTGTAAATACGGGCTGCGGGCAGTGCTCTACCTGGCGTCCCAGGCCCAGGAAGACCACAAACTGGGCGTTAAGCAGGTAGCCGCTGCCCTGGAGGTGCCCCAACCCTTTTTGGCCAAGCTCTTGCAGCAACTGGCCCGGGTACAAATCATTTCCTCGGCCAAAGGGCCGAACGGCGGTTTTTACCTGAGTGATAAAAACCTGGTGGCCAACCTACGCCAGGTGGTAGAATGCCTGGATGGGCCCGACGTATTTTCGTCCTGCATTCTGGGGCTGCCCAGCTGTTCGTCGGCCAATCCCTGTCCGTTGCACCAGCAGGCGGTGGCTTACCGCAACAGCCTGCTCGATGTGATGGAACGCCAAACGATCAGGGAAGTAGCCCAGCGTATTGGCGCGCCCGAATACGCGCAATCACCCTTGAGTTTATTAATCAAAAAAGATAACCAACCATGAGATCAACAATTGTATTGTTTGCGTTTACTGCCCTGCTGGTGTACGCCTGCGGCGGTAGCGGGACACCCGGAAAAGACAAACCATTTACAACCAATGCGCGCGTCGACGATGGCAAGGGGGTAGGAGGGGTGACCGAAGTAGCCCTGAGCACGCCCCTGGATCAGGCCATGGTAGCAGCGGGTAAAAGCATGTACGAGCTCAAATGCGCGGCCTGCCACCGGCTCACCGACATGCGCGTAGTAGGCCCGGGTTGGGCGGGCGTTACCCAGCGCCGCAAGCCGGAGTGGATCATGAACATGACCATGAACGTAGAAGTCATGCTGGAGAAAGACCCCGCTGCGCAAAAAATGCTGGAAGAGTGTCTGGTGCGGATGCCAAACCAGGGCCTGACCTTAGCGGAGGCCCGCAGTGTGTTGGAATTTATGCGCATGAACGATGGTGAGCAATAGCCTTTACCCCATTCGCTGGTTCCGGATTGCGTTGATAAATTTGGTCCTCGCCACCTCCCTGGGCGCCTTGTTGCGGTTTGCCTTTGTGGAAGAACTGACGTGGATCAAATTCCTCAACGTGCTACACGGGCATTCGCACGTGGCCATGCTGGGCTGGATTTACCTGGCCCTGTTCACCCTGCTGACGACGTTTTTCCAGCCGGACACCACCCGGTTGCGGGCCTATAACCGCCTGTTTGGGTTGACCCAAATCAGCGTCCTGGGCATGTTCGTCAGTTTTCCGCTGCAAGGCTACGGGCCGGTGTCTATTGCGTTTTCCACGGCGCACCTGCTGCTCTCCTACGCGTGGGCGTGGCGCTTCTGGACCGACACCCGCCAACAGCCTCCGAGCTGGTCGTTGCGGTTTGCCTGGGCTGCCGTGGGCTTCATGGTTCTGTCTACTTTGGGGGCCTGGAGTCTGGGCCCCATTCTGCTGAGCGGCCTGCACACCACCTTGTTTTTTCACCTGGCCGTCCAGTTCTTCCTGCACTTTCAGTTCAACGGCTGGTTCCTGTTTGCGGCCCTGGCCCTGGTCATCCGGTTGCTGGAACAGCAGGGGCTGCTGCTGCCCGACCGCCAGTACCGTCTTTTCTTTGGGCTGCTGAGCGGGTCGTGTGTACTCACCTACGCCCTGGCCGTGGCGTGGTCCACTCCGCTACCGGTGGTTTTTGCCATCAACGGGCTGGGCGTCACCCTCCAGTTGGCGGCCTTACTGGCTTTTTTGCGCCTGCTGTGGCCGGTACGGGCACCGATCATGGCGCTGTTTTCCGGCTGGAGCCGCTGGCTGCTGGTGATTGCCTTTTATTCCTTTACGGGCAAAATTGTCATCCAAACGGCGGTGGTCCTGCCTTTTATTGCGCGGGTTGCCTACACCATCCGCAACTACGTCATTGGCTTCATCCACCTGATTTTGCTGGGGGCTGTTAGCAGCTTACTCTTCGCACTGGCCTTGAACAAGGGGATCTTGCAAAGCACCCGGCTAGCTACCCGACTGGGTTTCGCCTGCTTCGTGACCGGACTACTGGGTAGCGAGCTGCTGCTGTTTTTTCAGGGCACCCTCCTCTGGGGGAGCTACGGTTTTCTGCCGCTGTACTACGAAGGGCTCTTTGGCGTGAGTGTCCTCATCCCGCTGGGTGCGTTGCTGGTGGCGTGGGGCGGCCAGATTCGCTGGGGGGGTGAATAAAAGCTTGTTGAGCCAGACTAAAAACAGGGAATCCCTATTGTTGGCTTTTCCCGCCTGTTTTCTTCGTCACCTTTTTGAGGTTAGGCCGGTGAACTCAAAATCTGCTTTTTCCGTAAAGTATTCTAACGCTAAAATCCACAGGATACTCGCCAGCAAGGTGACTTTTTGCAGAACGGGTAGCCATTCCAAATTCGTGCGGGTATAATAGATAAAGTTGCAGCCATAAGCCAACAACAGACCGATAAAGGAGAAGACCTTCAGCGCGTGCAACCTGGATTTGAAGATCAATACGGTGATGTAGAAGAAACTGACCAACCCCAGGATACTGGCAAAGATGATCATGGTGTCGTGCCAGGGGGTGACGGTTAGAAAGGAGAACACTGTGGCGCCGACACCGCCGTATTTGATGACCCTGGCAGCGCTGTGGGGCGCAATTTTTGTTGAAAATTGAATAAAAAAAACGGCGAAACTGGCGCTCATGAAAAAAACGCCACCAATGGCCCAAAGCCGGGCTGAATTGTTCATGCCATTGAAAGCGTAGGGGGAAAAAAGATTGCTGAGGTAATTGTTGGTCCAGTCATAACCAGGCGAGGAGGGGTCTTTTTGGGAACCGCCGGGATAATACCGGATGGCAATGCCCAAGAGCACCGTGGCGATTAGAATCCCCGTTAAGGTTAAATGTTTTTTGAGCATGGGTTGTAGGTTTTTTTATGAAATATAGGCTAAGCGCTGCTAGCCCGACAGCGGTTTAATTTGTGCGGGCATCCGGAATGCGATGATCAAGGCAGAAATAATCGTCAGTCCACCAATCAGAAAAATGGCATACGCTATCCCGAACAGATCTGCAGTTATACCCGAAATAACGGCACCAATAGCGTACCCCAAGTCTCGCCAAAGCCGGAAGGTGCCAATGCTTTCGGCGCGCTGTTGCGGACTGGTGGCTTGTGCAATGGTGGATAAAAAAGTGGGATACACCAGGGCAGTGCCCAAACCCAGGATGGATGAAATGACCGACAATAGCAAGAAGCTGTTGCTAAAGGGGATCAGCAAAATGGCTACACCTTGCAACAGCATGCCCCAAAAGAGCATGGCTTTTTTGGAATACAGGTCGGCCATTTTTCCGGTAAAAAGCTGTCCGATGCCCCAAACTGTAGGATAGATTGCGGTAAGCATTCCGATGTCTTCATTGTTGTAATTCACGGACAAAAGCACCATGGGCAGGAGCCCCCAGATCATGCCGTCGTTGAGGTTGTTGACCAGCCCTGCCTGGGTGACGGCGCTGAGCGTCTTGTTTTTAAAAGTAGTCTCGAGAAAAATATGGTCCATTGGTGGCGTCTGGTCGGTGGCATGCTCCTGCTGGACAAATGCCCGCGTGTCTTTTACCCAAAACAGGGTGAGGAGGAAGCCCACGATGGAGATGCCGATGCCCAGGTAAAAGGGATAAGGGGTGATGCCGTACTGGTGGGCGATAAGACCGGAGAGAAAGGCCACCGTTCCGACCGCGAAATAGCCGGCAAATTCGTTGAGCCCCATGGCCAAACCGCGGTCTTTTTCGCCCACGAGGTCGATTTTCATGACAACCGTGCTGCTCCAGGTCAGGCCCTGGCTGATGCCCAACAGCACGTTGGCGAAAATTACCCAACCCCAGGTAGGGGCATAGATCAACAGGAAGGGCACCGGCATGGCGACGGCCCAACCGAAGAGCAGGAGGTTTTTTCGGCCATACTTATTGGCCAGTCGGCCGGTAAAATAATTGGTGATGGCCTTGGTCAAACCAAAGGCGGTAATGAACGACAGGATAGCCGTCTTGGAAGCGACCCCAAATTCGAGCTCGGCAAACTGCGGGAAAATCGATCGTTCCATGCCGACCATGCCACCGACAAAAGCGTTCACGATGACCAGCAGGGTAAACTGTTGCCAGTTTTCGCGTAGTCCGAGTTTGATGGGTGCGGTCTTCATGGCTAGTGGTCGGGTTGGCGTGTGGTGGTGCTTGGTGTTGCAGCTAAGGTAGTCATTGAAAAACGGTTATAAAATCGTCCTTCTTTAAGCCTGATAAATACCTTTCCGGAATTTAAATTTTTTGGGCCTCAGCTCGAACACCTCCCCAAAAAGGGGTGTAGTTTTTAGTTCCGTGGTTCTGTTCAGGCTGTAGCGGCTTTCGGTGTGGTAATCGATGAGGCCGTAATAGTTTAAAAACCGCTCGTAGATCCGGATTTCATAACAGTTGGCGTATTGCTTTTCGGGGCGGAACCTCTTTTCCGGGAAATGGGCCAATTCAAAAGGGAAGGCCAGCAGGTTCTTCTCCACGTAGAAATCCAGATTGCGCAGCTCTCCGCCGTAGCGCAGCAACAAGTACAGCGTATACCCGAGGGTGCGTTGGATGCCCACCTCCTGCGGATACCCGTCGTGGTAGCCCATGTTGAACTCCCGGCAATTGGTCTGGAAGATGGTTTTGAACAGTTCTGCGCTTTGGTTGGGCTGCCGGAAGCCAATGGGCGAGGTGTCCTCGAAGGTATGGTTCAGGATCTGGTCCAGGTCATTGGGCGACAGGTCATTGGGCGACAGGTTGTCGAGGGCTGGTAGGGGAGTTGAATTGATGGCAGACAGCTGTTGGTTTAGGTCTTCGGGTAGCTCGTGGTCCATTTTTTTTGTTTTGTTCCAAAAATAGCAACGCTGGAGAGGAGACAATATACGGTAAATTGGCCATGCGGGTTGCGCTTAAACGTCTTTGTATATGGCCGGCAATTCGATGGCTTGCGGATCTATCCCGCGCTGAATGGCAATAGCTCGCTGTAGCGAATAGGAGTTTGGTTTGTCCGGATTGCTGGATTTTATTTCCAAGGCGCACAAATCGGTAACGGGTTCCCAGAGCGGGATAACCAGTCTGGCGCCTCCGACGATTTTGGTCTGGTCTATTTTTCTTTGATCAACTGCTGGGTGGAATAAAAATCATGTAGTAGTTTTTCGAGCAGCTGGTCTATAGCGACGCCATTTTTGTGTACCCATTCCTTAACCTCCTGGTCGATGGCTATACTGACCGTCAGTCTTTTCTGCAAACCTTCTAGGGGGTCAAAGTCGATTCGTTTCCATTCGTAATCATCGAACTCGGGGTCGTAGGCGATATTGGCGTCGTCATATTCGATCACCTCATCAGGCACCTCAATCCCTGCTTTACCCAGGGTAAAGGCATCCAATGCTTTTACTTTCTCCGTCGCAAAATCAATCGTTAAGCCCGTTAAGTTTTCGCCGTTTTTCAAACGTTCCAGTGCCTCTGAGGCTGTAATGAGCTTACTGTTCATCATCTTTTTGCTTTAAAGTATTTTCAAGATGGTGATTTATCTTTGCTGGCATCTTCGAACGATATTCCATGCTTTTCTTTATTCGCCTTATTTTTCTTAGCGTCCCATTCAAAAAGAGCCATCTGTCTTTGTTTTTCTCTTTTACAAGATAAAGGCTTTTGCCCAAATCAGCAAGTACGTAATTTGAAAACGCAAACGTACCACTTGCTGGCCACTTCCGACTTCGGCCGCCTGCCCTCAACCCGCGCTGAAGACGCGGCTGCGCAAGCGGTCTCCTGCCCCGAAGGGATGCCTATGGCAAAGGAGAAGGCCCGCCCGCCTAGACGCGCGTGATCCGTTGATCGTGGAGGCTGGCTTCATTTGGGTTCTCGCGCCTGCCACGTCTTCAGCGTTGGCGGCTCGCGGCGCGCCGGAGAGCGGCGAGATTGTCCAATAATCGCTCAGCCCTAACTTTTACACTTGCTCAACTTTTACACTTTTACACCTCTCCCATTTACACCTCTCCTGCTTACACCTCCGCCTTCGAGCCACCTTTCCTCCTCCACCCTCCGGGTACCTCCTCCAGAGGAGGAC
>Ga0208544_10000609_pt1 | contig 27290 bp, 22 predicted proteins | sample DEB08_DNA_9_FD_184526 | JGI IMG/M metagenome (GOLD analysis project Ga0208544, IMG submission 184526) | Aqueous microbial communities from the Delaware River and Bay under freshwater to marine salinity gradient to study organic matter... | ecosystem: Environmental > Aquatic > Marine > Coastal ... | reverse complement strand
TTCCGTGCGTCACGGGCTCGCAACCATAGTTGATATCGACCTCGAAGTTGGTCCGACCGACATTCCAAACAGTTACCGACTTCGCGTCACCGACAACGGTGTAGGTCCTGTTGGTCGACGCCTTCCAAGCGGGGTAGGCATGCGGTTTCTCGGGGAACTCAGTGATGGCTCAGTGGAGTTGGGATTTGCTCCAAACGGTGGCGCTCTACTTGAGGCATTGATCCGCTGTTGAATATTGATCCGCTGTCAAATAAGGAATTGCAGTCCCCAAGTTCCATCATGCTGAATTGACGCCAATCGACTTCCCGGGCATCTGCGATACGCGTCTTGTGTCGCAAGAGCAGGTGCGGTGCTAGTGCATATTGTCAAATGGCGGGCGTTCGTTGGTCAGGAGTTAAAGGCAAGTCTGACGGGTATACAGAGACCTATCGCGCAGATTTGGTGGACTTTGAGGCAGAGACTTTTGAAGAACTCCACGCGAAAAGCAGGGCAGCGATCCGAATTAATTCGACTTGATTTAAGCGATTGGCTTGAAAGAACGCAAAGTAAATATCACTCACGTCTTGAACCGTCTTACATATATATGTACCCCGGGTCTGTTGTTAACAACCCCGGGTCAAGTTGGCGGCAAGTGCGGGTTAGGAACTGCGAACATTTTGCGAACATTCTTCATGCAACTTGATGCATCCCGGTGCAACGTGGTGGTACTACATCCCTCACCGATTTTGTGTCATTGTGCTGTGTACGAGGGATGAGAACTCACTTGCAATGCGTAGGTCCCTTGTGTACACCTTTTGTATTGCGCCTTACAACAGTCCGTGCGCTTCAACCGACCACAAACACTTGTCGACGGTGAGCCGGGTACGCCAATGAGAAACTCTTGTAGGCTCTGATTTACGCGGAAAACACGCGTGAGCAAATATGTGGGGACATCAACATGGCAAAGGCGGCGAGGTCCACATGATCGATAGCGCGCGCGTCGTGGACGTGGTCGTTGTTGGCGCGGGCCCATCGGGCAGTTCTGCCGCTCTTAGTTTGGTGCGAGAAGGTATGTCGGTCATGATGGTTGGCAATGGTCGTCGAGCTAGTTGGGCGGGCGAGACCTTGCCGCCAGGCGCTGGAGATGTTATGGCGGGGGTCTTCGGTGCTTCAATTCTCAATAAGCACCAGCGCGCGTACGCCGTAAATGCTGCCTGGGAAAGTTCCCAATTACACGAAACGGATGCCATGTCCCACCCGCTGGGGGCGGGGTGGCTGTTAGACCGACTTGTGTTTGATGCGGATGTTGAACAAGTGGCTTGCGCTGCCGGCGTGAGATTTGTGCATGGACAGGCGACGTTAGTAAAGGGGAGTGGTCGGCGGTGGTCTATCGCCGCGGGCTCTCACCACATTGAAGCGAACTGGCTTGTCGATGCCACCGGTAGGCCAGCACACATGGCCAGGCGATTGGGATCCCGAGTACTTCGAAGTGGTCGAATGCTCGCGTACGTCTGTCGAATGGATGCTGACGGCAGCGGGGTCGCCGCTACTTCACTCGAGGCAACATCTGAGGGTTGGTGGTACACCACACCCCTCCCACGAGGAGGTCGTGTTGCAGGGTACATCACTGACGTTGACCTTGGGCATCAATCAGGCTCACTTACTGGGTGGTGGCTTGACCGACTCGCTGAGACAGAACACATCCGGGGACTCGTGGATTGTTCGGCCGAAATGACCGTGACTACCTCCGATGCTGGAACGGGCTACTTGAATAGGTGTGCGGGGCAGGGCTGGGTGGCTGTAGGTGATGCAGCCGCACACTTTGATCCCCTGTCATCACAGGGGCTCCTAACGGGAGTGTTGATGGGGGCACGGGTGGCGCAAGCGATTGCGCACAACAAGCTCGAGGACTGGCAGGTGGACTACGAGATGATCGTCGCGGAACATGACATGCTTCGATCGCACTACTACTCCCTCGTTGATCGCTGGGCCGACTCGACATTCTGGAGTCGGCGCTCTATTGAATTAAGGAAAGTTGTTTCGTGACCCAGGTGATTTCTCGTCGAATATTTCTCGCCACGTCGGCTGCGGCAGCAACGGGATTGATGGTCACACGTCCCGCATCTGCACGTGTGCCGGCACTCGAGTTGAACCAAGTGGTTCGAGTAGCCATCCATCCTGCTGTTGGCATAGCGAGAGTGGGCAACAGCGAGGACGCCTTCTACTTCGCACCGGAGGTGCCCGGGAGCACACCGCATGGAGCGGTCAAAGATGCTCGTGGCGCTATGGCCAAGCAGGCCGCTCGCTTCAGGCTGTACGGGTACGACCGAGATGGTCGGGTTGTTGGCGAGATTACGGCGAATGACGCGAAGATCGAATGGACGGTGAGGGTCGGCAACGCGAAGGCTGCCTGGTACGGGGCGGATGAGCCACTTGATCTGCCGAATTCTGAACCAATGCCACTGCGTAATCCGGAAGTTACAAATCGACTGTCATTAGCGATCCTGTCGGACGCAACTACGGTGAAAGGGATGTCTTCGGGTCCGCAAGCACTGTCAGGCGGGGATTTTGGCGGTCAGCCGGTGGATCTTGGTGAAATCCTGACTGATCAGTCGGGGCGTCTGGTCGTTCTCGCGGGAAGCGGCGAGGCGGTGAGTTTGCCCGGTGCCCCGGCACTGTCTGGATTTGCTGACAATGACGGATGGTCGGATACGACTGCAGACGGCCCGGTGAGTGCAACCCTGCGAATTGGGGATCGCACGTTCACGGCGGATTCGGCTTGGGTGGTGTGTGCCAGCCCTAACTTCGGAGCTGGGATGAGCGCGGGATTGACAACACTCTATGACGCCGCCTTCGCTGGTCTAGTTCTTGCCGGCCGCCGTAGCCAACCGCGAACTAATTTTCACCGTGACATCGCTCCTATCTTCGAGCGGATGACCGACATGCAGTGGGTGAATGCGGGATACCTCACGACCAACGGATTCGGATCCCTGCGGGATTGGACCACCGCGGCATGGCAGAAACGACTTACTGATCGCTCGGCCGCTAACGCGCCGCTGCGTCAGGCCATTCTTGGAATGTTCCGTGACCCCTACTACGGCAGCGTGCAGCCGTCGTTCGAACCTCAGGAGTATGGCGATCGCGTTCAGTTACCGCCAAACCGCGAGGAGCCACGGCAGTGGCTCGCGATTACCCCCGTGCAATACGCGCATTTGCGCGCGTGGGCCGAGGGTCGATTCACCGTCGAGCAAGCCAAGCGTCCCACGAGTCTGGCTGATCTTCCGTCCGTGGACCAGCCGGCGGCTTTGGATCGTGCGGCACTCGATGGGTGCCTCGGTGGTGCATTTCACCCAGGAGTCGAGTTTCCATGGATCGCGCGCGTGGCGTGGCTGTGGACCGATGACCTCCGCTTCGCAGCAACCACAAATGTGCCCAACCTCGGTCCCTTCGGAGAGACACTCACTCCGGCGGTGGCGACATCCCTTGATGGCCCACTGAGCGTGTTGGGCCCCGGCGACATCGTCAAATGGATGGGCGTTCCTTGGCAGGCGGACTCGGCAAGTTGTCGATTCGGCTATCAGAAGACGGTCTCCACGGTCTTGCCCTCATTTTGGTCCGCGAGGATTCCCAACTCTGTCTTGACGACTGAGGACTATCGGGTTGTGATGGACACGACGAAGACCCTCGATGAGCGACGTAAAGCGTTCCGACGCCGGTCGCAGTGGGAGCGTTACATAGCGACACCTGATCGGTTGACGGTTCTCTCACTCATGGTGAACGAGTGGTCTCGACTGGGAGTCGTCCGCGATCGACCCGGACCCGGCGACAAGCATTTCCCTGCCCGCATGAAAGTGGAAGCGCGCCTAGGTTTTCGTGGACTACCCCCCGACAGCCCGGCCTGGGCGAACCGTAATCAGCTCACCCGATTCCCGCTCATGGTCGCGAACTCGGCAGGCCAAGGACTTCTGCAAGTTACACAGGATGCGGTGTCAACTGTGGTGACGGTGCCGGGACGACTCGGTGACGCGCAGGGTGTCGCTCATGATGCGATGGGCAACCTCTACGTGGCTTTGACTGACACGGGAGAAATTCTGCGCGTGTCAGTTGCTGGTGAAGTTTTCAGAGTTGCCGGGGGTTTGTCAGCGCCAGTGGCAGTGGCGTGCGACGGATGGGGAAACATTTACGCCAGCGGAATCGGTGATGGTGGGTGGGTGAAGGTGATCAGGTCAGACACTTCCTTGGATCACTTGCTCGGACCTCAAGGAGATGGTTGGCTGCCCATGGCGTTGGCAATAGCGCCAGATGGTGCACTTCTGATCGCCGATGACGAGTCCGGTTCCATCATGCGTTATGACCCTCTGCTGCAGGACGTACTTGATGCGAACTGGATCACGGGCTTGACTGGTCCTCGCGGCATGGCGTGGGACTCGGCGGGCAATATGTACGTCATTGATCACGAGTCGAACTCGGTGAGAATGTTTGACCAGGATGGTACGGAACAAGACTTCTCACTCACTGGCAGCGGGTTGACGGCTCCGTACGGGATTGCCTTCGACGGTGAGAGTTCGCTGTTTGTCAGCTCCTCTGTTGGGTCTACCGGCCGCATTGACATGATTGAACTCAGTGATGCCAGTGGAGTTGTGTCGGTCTTTTTAGACGGGTTACCTCGCGTAACCGGAATCGCTTTTCAAGGAAGCCTCACTCCAGTCCCACTCGTGTGATCGAGTGGAAGTGAAGTTGCTCTAAGGAACTACCCAAACTCACGTGCATTGCATAGGTCCTTTTTGTGGTCCTTTGTATTGACCCTTACAACAGTCTGGGCACCACCATCACGGTTGGGCCAGCCAACCACGCCCACTCACGAACTAACTGCCTAAAAACAGCGGGGACCATACGTATGTTCTACCCAACCACCGCCAGTAACGGCGTCGAGTTGTTCGTCGCTGACGTCAGCGTCAGGGTCGCGTAGGGCTGGCAGGGTGATGGTGAGTTCGGCTGCATCACCTTCACGTGCACTCACGGTGAACCACTCCGGTAAATCCAGCCCCGCGGTTGCCAGTACTCCTTTGGGGTCAGCAAGGAAACGTTCACGCGCATTCGCATCAGTCACAGCTGGGGTAAGCGCCGCCACAAAACCTTGAGCATCCATGCATCCTCCAAATGATAATTAGTGATGCGTGACTATCTCGACCAAGTCAGACCCGGCAACCGTGTTTTCACGGTACTTTCCCCAACGACAACCTGTTCCAAGAAATATCACTGACAACCCGAACCTCCCTACACATATATGTACCTCGGGTCGGTTGTTAACAACCCCGGGTCAAGTTAATCGTGTTTTGAAATAAGAGTCCTTGGATCATGATTTCAGGCCGTTAGTATTGATGCTTACGACAGTCCGTGCATCAGCACACAACGGCAAATCTGAGCGTGAATCACGGTCTGAGAGATTGGTGACGGCGTGATCGTGAGCCGCGGGCGTGTTAGAACTCCCGCAGGAGGCCTTAGCTGCGGAAATCGGCGCTGAAAACCAGAAGCCCCAACCCAACTGCCGTACCCAGGATAAGAATCGTGAAGACCACACCAAAAGCAACGAACCCTTTGAATGTTTTACCAAAGTCCGAGGACGCAAACTCCGCTGACATAGATGACACCAACGCCTTAACATCAAGTAGCATTCCCCAGGCCATAAGCAGAGTAAAGAGTGTGACGGCAATAAGAACTATCAGTAGGCCGATCCGAATAATGTGATCAATTCCCGGATTGTCACTCCACCATTTTGACACGGAAATGAACGCAAAGATTGGCGTAAAAATCATGAAGAATGCGATTAACATCGCAAACGTGGGGTAGACCCGATGATTCATCCATCCGAGCAATTGCCTATCTTCCATGTCAAACTCCTTGTCCACGATTCTTATCCACCAACGATATACCATGCTCGGGGTGGTTAACGGGGATTTCGAAATGTGAAATGCTGGATCTTGGTTCTGGTTTGATTCCGCGGTCCTTGTCAGGGTTGATCGTTTGTCCGCGGAGGGTTTCACCGGCGTAGAGTGCCGCGTCCTGGATACACCCTGCACAGACAACCGCGGAGCCGGCTCTTTACGGTGGAATTGATTTGGTGGGATGGTGCGTGGCTTGCATCTGACCGTCCATATATTTGTGGAGAGTCATGTGAATTAAAACCGGTGCCATCGGTCTATATTTTGCCTTCAACGAAAGTAGAGGAGTGTTTCATGCGCAGGGTTCTCGTAGGTCTTACAGTGGCCATGGTGGCGTTGTCTTTTTCAACATCCGCTCAATCAAACCAACGGGCACCTCAGGCGCAACTCATGAACCAGTCAGACCTCAAACCTTTTGGTGGCGTGGTCACTCCCACGAAGTGGTATTGGAGTGTTGACGCCTCTGACACCGATCTCATTAATACGGTATGTCTTGATTCCAAGGGCAAGAAACTGACATTTGATCCCGCCAATGGATGGGATGCAGGTGGCACGGTTTCCCTCAAGCCATACACGAGTATCACTGAGCGAGTATCCAATTACTCAACGAGCGAAGCTCAAGCTGCAGCGTGGCAGCAATTGGAAACGGCGGTTGCATCATGTGACACCAAGACCAAGGAGCGAGTCTCCTCAGGTGATCCTTCTTTGTATTACAGCGTCACTCAGTCAGTGGCAACAGTCAATGAAGGTTTTGCGGTTACCGAGCGTTCGGTCGCACGGACTAAAGATAAAACCATCAATGGGTCATCGACCATCACCTACACGACTTACCGCCAGTCAGGTACGGCGATAATTGCGGTTGACTATTATCAGAATCTAGGAAAAAAGATTTCTGCGGGGAAAAAAGAGCAAGTTGAGTCACTCGCAGACACGCTAACCTCACGTTGGTCACAGCGCTGAACAACGTGAGGTAATCAGGAAATCCTTTTAAGTTGTAGTCCTATTACTTTCATCAGTTATTCAATCCCCATTTGATAACGGATGATTGGCACAAAGATTTTTTTCTCATGGAACCCCGATTTGTTCTAAAATTCGTATGCCCATCAACCCCTGCCACACGGTAAATCACTTCGTGATTGTGATGCCGTTAAATCCATTACGCGCTGCAGGCATTAGTTGCATTTTGTCTTTGACACCCACGTCATCTTGTTGCACTGAAGTACGCCTGCGCGAAGGCTTTCACTAACGTTAAGTGACAGGAAATGCGTGCACGACGGTAGTGATCCAAGCGAATAAAGTGGCGATAACTTCGATGGATAATGTGAATTCTCCTACGGTGAGCGCCACAGTTAGCTCGGAGTTGAGTCATTGGTCAGATTCGATAGGGAATATGGCTGAAGCAGAGAGGGATGTTTTGAGCAGCGGGTTGACTGCGGCAAAGGGAATGGTCCATTTTCCTGTGCGGTACTTGACTAGCTATATGCGATGCTGGCGACAAACATGATGATCAGGGTAGGAACCACAATGTTCTCAACACTGGATTTAGTATCGAAATCATGGAGCCACTTGAGTCGAAGTTTTCTTAGTTAGTGGAGTGCCATAGTTGGATCGAGATCAGTAATGAGGGTCCGCTGACTCAGCTTCTTCTATTTAAACAATTCATGTAACAATCCCTTATTCTGAAACGGATCGAGCATTCCGTGGAAACGAGGAACTGGCGAATCAGAATTTCCAGGGTCGAGACTAATTACCTAGACGTTGGCAAAAGGCTGAACCTGAAGTTCAATGATTCGCTCCATCTAGTACGTGGGAGTCTGTCAAAAAGCAGCTTGCGTTGAGCCGGAGCAAATCAATCGCCACCAAATGTATAGCACCATGTCGCACATCCTTGAGGCCATGGACGACCAGTTCTTTGCCCTGTGTCTCGAGCGGATTTAACCGTTCAATTCTTATTTAATGTTCAATTCGATCGGGCTTTCTGCCACTCACCAACGAATACTGGGAGGACTATGTTAGGAGGAGTTGAAAATGAGTCTTGGATCCGTTGGTCGAATTGTTGGTTCATCGCTGCGAGTAACAAGTGCTGATGGTGACTATCTGGCGAAAGTCCAGCAACTTCGAAAGTCTGCACTGATTCAGCATGCACGCACGTCTTCGCCATATTTCCGATCCCTACTGCGTGATCTCCCTGATCGTATAAACAACTGGACGGATATCCCTCCGACCAAGAAATCTGAGTTGATGGCTAACTTTGATGATTGGGTGACAGATCCCAGGATTCAACTCGATCGAATGGAGGCTGATTTTTTATCCAAACCTGATCTAGTTGGACACAAGTATCTGAATCGATACCGAATATTTACGACATCGGGGACCACGGGAACTCCAGCGATTATCGTGCATGACCCAACTGCGTGGGCAGTGTTCCAATTAGTGACCCGACTTCGGACAGAACGCCAACTCCTGCGCCATGGTGGGATAACGAGGATGGTTCGTCATGGTTTCCGTAGCGCTGTACTTTTTGCGACAGGTGGGCACTACGGAGGTGTGGGCGTAGCGGCCTTCGTACAAAACCTGCACCCAGTACTGAGCCGCAGGGTGCTCATCATCTCGGTGCTTCGCCCCTTGACTGAACAGGTAAGTGAGCTCAATGAATATCAGCCCACTTTCTTGAGTGGCTATCCGAGCGCCTTATTGGAACTGGCACGCGAGCAGCAAGAGGGTAGGCTTAAAATTCAGCCCAATTTAATGCTGTGCGCGGGTGAGTATTTGAGTGAGCCACAACGCGCGGAACTTGAATACTCATTTGGGTGTCACCTTTTACAGGGCTATGCAGCCTCCGAAGTTCCTGGACTGGCCTTGGAATGTGATAGCCATCGATTTCATGTCAATGCTGACTGGTATTTGATTGAGCCCGTTGATATCAGCTACGCTCCCGTTCCCGCGGGCGTGACGTCGGATACATGCTTGGTCACAAATCTTTCAAATTTTGTGCAACCAATTATCCGATACGACCTTGGGGATCGAATTCGTCTTCACGCGGATGTTTGTCGTTGTGGAAGTCGACTTCCGTCACTAGAGGTGGAAGGCAGGACTAATGATCTCGTCAGACTTGAGGGTGAATCTGGATCAACGGTCGAAATTGTTCCACTTGCAATAAGCACAGTCATAGAAGAGACGCCGGGGGTGTATCGCTCTCAACTTGTGAATTCTGATCCTCAACATCTCAGGGTGCGATTTGACGAGTCACCCAATTGTGATCGATCCCATGTTTGGCAGAAATTAAATGAACGAGTAACAAAATTCGTAAAGGATCACCACGCCTCTGGCGTGCACATTGAACTTGATCTTGAACGGCCACGGCAAGAAAAAAATGGGGGCAAGTTGAGACAAGTAGTGCGTTCATAATTCAGAGCATGTCAGTTCTGGGACGTGAATTAAATCCGAAAGACGAAACCGCACCACTGCACCAAGTTGAGAAGGATCAGACTACCTCACCATTCAGTTTTACTAGCAAAAGCAGGATTCCGACGAGCAAGGCCCGCGCTCTATCCAGTGTTCATTTCACATTCGAAAATATCTACGACAAACCCCAATCGCTTCACACCAAGACAAAGTTGCGTGAATCAATGAAGGTGACATCGCAAGTGGAGAAAGCCGAGGAAGTACTTGTGCGCGTGGCTCGAATGGTCAGTTCACCGATGAGAAAAACTGCGGGGAGTTCAGGCGTTAATGTCTGTATGAACACCCCTGATGCCTCGACTAAGAATCTTAGAATCGGGTTTTTGGCTGGAATCTAGTTTTCGGTATGCGGTTGGAGTCATGCCCATCTCAGCGAGGAATTGTCGATTGAAGTTTGCGATGTTTTTGTACCCGCTGGCCGCACAGATAGTCGAAATAGACACAGCGATTACTCGTGAGGCATGAAAGTCGTATCCCGACGCAACCGAAAAACATTACTGACGGATGTTTCCATCATAAGAACCCGTTTTAAGCGAGATGGCACCTACCCCTTGAACTCGATAAGAAAGCCATGGACATCGCTTGCACCGATATTTTCAGTCGTATGTGTGTCTGCTGGTTGGAAACTCATCGTTCCACTATCGATCTTCAGATCCGCCGGGGTTGTGGACGAGTGAGGGCCACCAAACCGAAATTCGCCCCCTTCGACCATGACTACGATCATGTCAGGATGTGAGTGAGGCGCGGTCTGCTCACCTGGCTTCATGTGGAGTTCAAGAACTCGCGTCTTGTCATTTTCAAATACAACTTTGTACGCGTTGCTGGCAACCACTGCCGCATCTTCGGTCACGGATACTCCTTAGTTTCATCAAACATTTTGGTCGTTTCTTCAACCCTACTGCTTAGTGGCTGAAAGCATATGCGAACGGAGTCGCAGATTTCACAAGAAGCTAGTCGCAATATGAGGGCCGGCAAGTGTCGCGCACGAACTAATGAAGCCGTCACCACATATGTTGCGCGACATAGGCTTCGGCGTGTGGTCCGACTAACTGCATTAGAGGCTCGACCAGACCGCGAGTTGCGGATCATTGACGGAACCATTTGGTGCGCACCTCCGGAGTACGACTACTTCGAGTACTGGGGTGATCCCGAAAAAACCTCGGCACCGTGGCAGGTAATCGATGGGAAACGGTGGCTCACGGTTGGAGATCTAGGCCGACTTGATGAAGAAGGGTATCTCTGCATTGAAGGTAGACGAGAGGATTTCATCATTACTGGAGGGATGACCGATTGTCCGGCAGAACTCGAAGGAGAGATCCTTGCTTTCGAAGGTGTGCGTGATGCGGCGGTGTTCGGAGTCCCGGATGAACGCTGGGATCAAAGAGTGTGCGCCGCAATAGTCGGCGATGTTGACGTCAATGCACTGACCACCAAGCTACGACTGGATCTGGCGGGTTACAAGCAACCCAAGGAGTCCTTCGTGGTTGAGAAACTGCGGCAAACCGCATCAGGGAAAATCCAAAGGCTCAGGGTCGCTGTGTTGCTCGAACTGGAGTGAGTTAGTTAGTCGATCAACTTGGGTTTGCTCAGGTGCGCTTCGTCTCACCCCCCACCCTCCAACGCGTGATCACTATCACTGTAGTGTTCGAATCGCGACAGAGTGATAATCAACAACACTCTGTAAGAAGGGCATTTGTGTCCATTCCCAAGAAAGCCATCCTCTCTAGCATTGCAAGCGCAGTGCTTGTGCTCACAACTGCCTGTGGGTCATCGGATTCAGACACGGCAGGAACTGCCGCGGCTACGGCGACCTCGGCCGCCGACTTTGGTGGCATTGACGGTCTGGTTGAAGCCTGCCAAGCCGAAGGCAAGCTCAACGTCATTGCCCTCCCACCAGACTGGGCGAATTACGCTGTGATCATTGAAAGTTTTGCTACCAAATACGGAATTGAAGTGGAAAGTCAGCAGCCAAACGCCAACTCACTAGATGAAATCAATGCCGCAATCCAAAGCGCGGGCACAGATCGCGCACCCGATGTCTTTGACCTTGGTCAGGCCATAGCGCTTGCTAACACCAGCATGTACGCCCCCTACAAGGTGGAGCGCTTCGATGACATCCCCACCGCTTTCAAGGATCCCAATGGTCTTTGGGTGAACGACTACGGCGGCTTTATGTCAATTGGATACGACGCTAACAAGTTTCCCCAGATCACTTCGGTCGCCGACCTGCTCGGACCCGATTACAAGGGCGCAGTCGCAATCAACGGTGATCCAACACAGGGATCAGCCGGTTGGAGTAGCGTAATGATGGCGTCAATTGCCAGTGGTGGAAACGCCGATGACATTGCGCCAGGTGTTGATTTCTTCAAGGAACTCAATGAGGTAGGAAACTTCCTTCCGGTTGATCCAACACCCGAGACAATCGAGTCTGGCCAGACACCCGTTGTCTTTGACTGGGATTACCTACAGGCTGCTCAAGTCGCCGGTCTTGCTGAAAAAAACATCGACTGGCAGATTTTCGTTCCCGAAGGAGCAGTTGTTGGCGGCTACTACTACCAGGCCATCAACGCTGATGCACCAAATCCAGCATGTGCCCGGTTGTGGCAGGAATACCTCTACTCACCAGATGGTCAAAACGAGTGGCTGCGTAGTGGTGCACGTCCAGTTCTTGCTGAGATTTACGCAGCAGAAGGAACCCTCGATGCAGAGGCGTTCGCCAACCTGCCACAAGTGAGCGGTGATCCCATTGTGCCCAATAATGCTCAGGTTGCTTTGGGTCAGGAATACCTGACAGCCAACTGGTCAGCGGCGGTCGGCGGTTAATTCACCGAGTCAGTACAACCGACATCGCCGAATGCCGAACCGGGCTTTTAGCCCTTTATCACTTGATCCATTTACCAATCCCGTTTTCCGTTCTTGGCTTTCAGGTCAAAGAGCTGCGGTGTTAAGCGGGTAATTGCGGTCGCGGTGTTTGGCATGAAGGTGATCGCGAGCTTACGTCGGCGGGGCAACCCCTTCCCGATGCGTACGCGCACTACCTTTGCCTCATGGCCATCACTGGTACCTACTTGGATGCCCTCGGCCTCTCGACCCATGATCCGACACTGTCCTTCCTAGCAGAGATCACCCGCAGGCATGTCGCCACTTTTCCTTTCAGCAGCGTCGGTCCCCGTCTGGGCGATGCCCTGCCCCTGGATCCCGAGCGCCTGCTCGACCGCATCGTCGTGCGCGGTCGAGGGGGCTACTGCTTCGAGCAGAACGGACTGCTATTCGAGGTCCTCGAGGAACTGGGGTTCGATGCGAGCATCCAGCTCGCTCGGGTGATCCACAACCAGGACATCCATCCGGGCCTCACCCATCGCGTGGCGCTCGTCGAGGTTGACGGACGCCAGTACGTCGTCGATGTCGGATTCGGGCCCCTCGGGCCGCCCTTCCCCGTCCCGATGCCGGGCTCTGCTGGGCCAGGCGACGATGCACGCTTCCGAGTCCATGAGGCGCGGCCAGGCGAGTTCCACATGCAGTCGATCGTGAACGGCGACCACTACTCCCTGTACCGCTTCGATCTCGTGCGTTACGGTCAGTCCGACTGCGAGCTGGGCCACTTCTACTCGCACCGGCACCCGGATGCCGTGTTCGTCAACAACCTGGTCGCCTCGCTCATCATGGACGACGAGGTGCGCTCGCTGCGCAACCGCGAGTACCGGGTGCTGCGTGGAAACGCGCATACCTCGAGCAGCATCACCAGTGCACCCCAACTCCGCGACCTGCTTTCCGCCGAGTTCGGCATTCAAGTCAGCGACGCGGAGGCCCAACGGCTCTTCGACGAGCTCCCGTCGGCCTGATTGCTCACAGCGGTTTGGTGGTGGTGGCGGAGGTAGCGGTGGGGTCCCAGAGTCCTGTGTCGGGGATAAGCGTTAGGGATAGGCGCCATGGCATTTATTTGGACTTCACAGTTGTGAACTCCAAATGCGGAGGGTGAATTCCCTGTCACAGTTAGGGGGTGAGTTACTCCCGATTGATTCGTTCCAAGAATTATCCCGTATTGTGCGGGACACTTCTAACATATTTGTGCACCTGGCTTCACCCTCGGTGAGAACTCCAACTCACCGGGTTACAACTCCAATGATGGGAAGCCAGTGATGTCGGTCATTACCTCCGTTTGTTCAAAAACTTTCTTGGCCACCGTGTCCGCGCTAGTGATGGTTGCCGGCATGGTGGTGGCGTTTTCTCCTGCTGCTCAGGCGAACCCCGCAGGTGTCACCTGGACGAGTCAAACCTCGGCAGCGGACAACGATTGGCAGTCGGTGACGTACGGCAACGAGCTGTTCGTTGCCGTGAGCAGTTTCGGTGCTGGTGATCGTGTGATGACCAGCTCTGACGGGATAACCTGGACCAGCCAAACCTCGGCAGCGGACAACTCTTGGAGGTCGGTGACGTACGGCAACGGGACCTTCGTAGCCGTGAGCAGTTCAGGTACCAATAATCGTGTGATGACCAGCTCTGACGGGATCACCTGGACCAGCCAAACCTCGGCAGCGGACAACGATTGGTGGTCGGTGACGTACGGCAATGGGACCTTCGTAGCCGTGAGCAGTTCAGGTACCAATAATCGTGTGATGACCAGCTCTGACGGGATCACCTGGACCAGCCAAACCTCGGCAGCGGACAACTCTTGGAGGTCGGTGACGTACGGCAACGGACTTTTCGTTGCCGTGAGCAGTTCAGGTACCAATAATCGTGTGATGACCAGCTCTGACGGGATCACCTGGACGAGTCAAACCTCGGCAGCGGACAACGATTGGTGGTCGGTGACGTACGGCAACGGGACCTTCGTTGCCGTGAGCAGTTTCGGTGCTGGTGATCGTGTGATGACCAGCTCTGACGGGATAACCTGGGTCAGCCGAACCGCGGCAGCCGACAACTCCTGGCTTTCGGTGACGTACGGCAACGGACTTTTCGTTGCCGTCAGCGAAACAGACTTCCCTGACATGGTGATGACCAGCTCCGACGGGATAACCTGGGTCAGCCGAACCGCGGCAGCCGACAACTACTGGCAGTCGGTGACATATGGCAACGGACTTTTCGTCGCTGTTTCTTATAGTGGTGCCGACAACCGAGTTATGACCAGTGGGGTGTTTGGCGGTGCACCGTCCATCGAGCCAGCCCAATGGACTAGTTACTACCAAGCGCTCCCCATGCCCGATTCCGGTTTCTGTCAGGACATCACGACCGAGCAGAACGCATTTGCTGCCTATGGAACAGGTGTCAGCGGAGGTTGGGTGAAGTCATGGGAGCCGTGGGTGGCAAATGGCGCCGGCGGATGGGGATGCCAAAGAAACCTCGTGAACACGGGTGGCAACAATTGGGTGGTCACGGGTGGATAGCCATACATTCAAGGATGCAACCTAGAAGGCTTTTCGCTCCCCAGCCTGGTCACCAAGTTTCGCTGAGGTCATCCGTACCGTGAACACGGTACGACGCTGACGGCCATGGGATAACCGTTGTCATCTGAATTGATGCCACTCGACTGCCGGTCGATTGGGTGATTCGCATTGTTTGGTTTTCACCCATTCACCTCGGTGGGTGCACTACGGTGGTCACCACTATATTGACGTCCACTGCTGCGCCGTGCAGCTCTCAACGCTTGACATCGGGAGTGTTCAGTGATCATCGGAGTCCTTAACGAGGCACTTCCCGGGGAGACCCGGGTAGCAGCCACGCCCACTACCGTCGAGAAGTTGATCGAGCTCGGGTACGGCGTCGTGATCGAGCCAGGCGCAGGCGCCGAATCATCATTCTCCGATGATTCGTACGTTGCTGCGGGTGCATCGATTGGAGACGCCGCGACGGCAGACATCATCTTCGGAATTAATGCACCGTCGGCTGCGCAACTTGATCGACTCCGAGAAGGCACGACCGTCATCTCCTTGGTTAGCCCAGCGATCAACCCTGACCTCGTCGCGGATCTTGCGCGTCGACGCATCACCGCACTTGCCATGGATGCCGTACCGCGTATCTCGCGCGCCCAGTCACTGGACGTCCTCAGCTCGATGGCCAATATCGCGGGTTACCGCGCGGTGATCGAGGCCGCGAATGCATTCGGTCGATTCTTCACAGGACAAATCACAGCTGCAGGCAAGGTGCCTCCCGCCAAGGTGCTCGTGGCCGGTGTGGGTGTGGCTGGCCTGGCTGCCATCGGTACTGCCGGCGGCATGGGCGCAATCGTTTACGCCACTGACCCTCGCCCCGAGGTCGCCGACCAGGTCGTGTCCCTCGGCGGCAAATACTTGGAAGTTGCAGCCGCCGACGTCGAGGTCTCCTCGACCGGTTACGCCAAGGAGATGTCCGACGACTACAACGCGCGCGCCGCAGCCCTCTACGCAACGTGGGCCCCGGAAATTGACATCCTCATCACCACCGCATTGATTCCCGGGCGCGCGGCTCCGATCCTGATTACCGCGGAGATGGTCGCGAGCATGAAGCGTGGCAGTGTGATTGTTGACATGGCCGCAGCGAATGGTGGCAACGTTGAGGGCACCGTGAAGGGTGAGGTCGTTGTCACGGCCAATGGAGTCACGATCATTGGCTACACCGATCTGCCGGGCCGCCTCGCGGCGCAGGCCTCGCAACTCTTCAGCACCAACCTCGTGAATCTGATGAAGCTCATGACTCCAGGCAAAGATGGCGTACTCGTCATCGAATGGGAGGACGTTGTGCAGCGCGGCATAACGGTCGCCCGCGATGGCGAGGTCACGTGGCCGCCGCCTGCCGTGCAAGTGTCAGCCGCACCCACGCAGTCAGTCGCGGAGAAAGTAATTGACGAAGCGCCGGTTAAGGTGCCGATGAGTACGGCTCGTCGATTTACTTACGTGGGCATTGGCGCCGCGATCTTGCTGCTCCTGGTTGCAGCGTCGCCCCCCTCTTTCCGCGTGCACCTCACTGTCTTCTTCTTGGCAATCGTAATCGGGAACTACGTGATCGGCAGCGTGCATCACGCATTGCACACGCCGCTGATGTCGGTTACCAATGCGATTTCAGGCATCATCGTCGTCGGCGCGCTCCTTCAGATTGGTCACGGCAACACCGCGATCACGGTCTTGGCCTTCGTCGCAGTCCTAGTGGCCAGCATTAACGTGTTCGGCGGCTTTGCCGTGACGCGTCGAATGCTCTCTATGTTCTCGAGGAGTTGAGCACATGTCTATTGAATCCCTAGCACAGGCAGCCTTCCTGGTTGCAGCACTACTCTTCATCCTCGCCCTTGCCGGCCTCTCCAAGCATGAGACCGCCAAGGCGGGTAATACCTATGGGATAGCGGGTATGGCTGTCGCGCTCGTCGCCACGATCGCTCTGGCTATCGATCGCAACATCGAATCCCTTGGCCTGATCCTTATCGGTGTGGCAATGGTTCTCGGCGCAGCTATTGGTCTGTGGCGGGCACGGGTCGTCGAGATGACGGGCATGCCCGAGCTCATCGCAATCCTGCATTCCTTTGTCGGATTGGCAGCCGTCCTGGTGGGCTGGAATGGTTACCTACTCGTCGAAGGTGGCGGAAGTCCAGAGGAAATTGCCCTGCTCACCGCAGAAGGCACGTTGGGAATCCACAGCGTTGAGGTCTTTGTCGGCGTCTTTATTGGCGCAGTGACTTTCACGGGATCAATCGTTGCGTACGGCAAACTGTCGGGCCGGCTGAAGTCGAATCCACTCGTTCTGCCCGGCAAGAACGCGCTAAACATCGGCGCACTTGTTGTCTTCGCGGTACTCACCGTGTGGTTCGTCATCGACCCGGCGCTCTGGCTGTTGATCGTGGTAACGATCGTTGCTCTAGCCCTTGGCTGGCACCTAGTTGCCTCCATCGGCGGCGGTGACATGCCCGTTGTCGTGTCAATGCTCAATAGTTACTCCGGTTGGGCCGCGGCAGCCGCAGGCTTCCTGCTCGGAAATGATTTGTTGATCGTTACAGGTGCGCTCGTGGGCTCCTCGGGTGCTTACCTGTCCTACATCATGTGCAAAGCGATGAACCGCTCGTTCATCTCGGTCATTGCAGGTGGTTTCGGTATCGAAGCTGGGCCAGGGGAGGACAAGGACTACGGCGACCACCGCGAGGTGAGCGCGATCGAGACGGCAGAGTTGTTGCGTAACGCGCAGTCAGTGATCATCACGCCGGGCTACGGCATGGCCGTTGCGCAAGCACAATACGGCGTTGCCGAACTGACCCGCAAACTGCGCGAGAACGGCACCACCGTGCGCTTCGGGATCCACCCGGTCGCAGGTCGCCTGCCCGGCCATATGAATGTTCTTCTCGCAGAGGCGAAGGTGCCTTACGACATCGTGCTCGAAATGGACGAGATCAATGACGATTTCGCAGACACCGATGTCGTGCTCGTGATCGGTGCGAATGACACGGTGAACCCTGCTGCTGAGACGGATCCCGGAAGCCCAATCGCTGGCATGCCGGTGTTGCGCGTCTGGAACGCCAATGACGTGATCGTGTTCAAGCGCTCCATGGCGTCGGGCTATGCCGGTGTGCAGAATCCGCTGTTCTTCAATGAGAACTCGGCGATGCTATTCGGTGATGCGAAGGACAGGGTCGACGACATCGTTCGCGCCTTGTAAGAAGCCGCAACTGTACTTGCGTGCACGGGGGTGAGATCTACAGCCCGCGACTGACCTCGGCGAGGTTGATTGTCTCGCTGTAGACCGGTTGGCTCTGTTTTCCAGTCACTGGCCAGTCTGGCGCGCGATAGATCGACATCCGCGCGCTGCGCACACAATCACCCAGTGGGGAACAACTTAGGGTGCCGGACAGCCCCGGGTACTGGGTAAGGGTCAGCATTGCGCGGCGGAGGTCTTCGCGATTGATGTGGATGGCCCCACCAGGTTGGGGTCTCGCCGCAGCACGGATGGCAAAGAAGATCATGTTGACAGCGTCGAAGGTCGCAGCCGATGAGGTGACCGGGACCTGCTCATCGACCAACCGCTGATAAGCAGGTAGGAACTCGAGGCGGTAGAACGCGCCGGCGTCAAGTCCGCTGGCATCAGGGCCCGAGGAGTACACCCCTTGCGCTTGCGGACCAAGTGCGCGAAGAAACCCTGGGGTTTGGCAGCTCTCCCCAACCAGGAGAGCCGCAGCATCGAGCTTTGGCTCTGAGCGGATCGCCTGCACTGCCTCGATGCACTCCGGCTCGTATAACGGAAGGAAAATCGCCCCGGGCTGCGCGGCTGCAAGCTCGGCCACGACCATTGCTACACCGCTGGGATTGGTTGGTTGCATCACGCGGGCGACAATGCTGCTCCCCAGACCGGAAACACGGCGGATGAAGCCGTCGGTGAGGGGCTGTGAGTAGGAGTTGTCAGCGGTCCACGTCGCAACCGATTGCGCGCCCAACGACTTCGCCACGAAGTCACCGGCGACCGCCGCCTGCAATAGGTCGTTCGCGGCTGTCCGGAAGTAGAAGCGCTGGCGTGTATCCGACTCAGTGAGCAGCGGCGAGGTGTTGGTGGACGACACCATCAAAATACCTGCTTCACTAAGAATGGGGGCAGCGGCTTGGAAGGCCGAACCTGAGCAAGTAGTGCCGACTACGGCCAGCATAAATTGATTCCCCGCGAAACGCCTGGCCCCTTCTTTCCCGCTGTCAGCGGAGCACGCCTCCAGCTCGCTGATCAACTCCACGGGCCGATTCAGGAGCTGTCCATTTAAACCGTCAAACTCCCCATCGAGGTAATCGATATTCATCGCCACGATGGCGGCGGTGTCGCGGCCGATTGGATCGTCGGTGTGAAGCAGACTGCCGATGAGGATCGGCTCGCCAGGCTCGATCACGACGCACTGGGGAGGCAGGCAATCTGGTTCTGCTTCCGTTGACGGGCTGGAGCAGCCGGCGAGAGTTCCCGCGAGGATTGCAGCCGAGGCTAGCGCGATCGGGCGACGAAGAGACCTCATGAGATAACCCAGGGGAGGTGTTCACCACGGGAAATCTCTTCGACAAGTTGCACGAATGGTTGTGGGCTCACGGTCAACCCGCCCTGAAAGGGGCCATTGATGACGATTATGGCCCCGAGGTCAAGGGCAACCACCAGTACGATCCCGGAGGCGACGAAAGAATACATCCGCGAATAGCGCGAAGCGACGAGTAAACCGTTCGCGACGAGGGCGATTCCTGCGATCAGCGCAATACCGAAGAGTGGAAGGGGAAGTGTCGTATCGGCGATCACAGCGCGCGTGCGGCGCGATGACACAATGTCATTGGCAGCGTCCTGGATTGTTGCGGCCACCACGGGTGAGATGTACTCGCGGCCACCACGGGCGAACACCTCCTGCTGAAGCTCACGCAAACTGCTCGCGGCGGGTGAGAGTGATGAATCGGCGAACCGCAAAGCCTCCCAATCGCTGCTCACAACATCCTTGAGGTAGGTCGTGAGTAGCGACTGGATCCGTTCGGCATCCGCTGGTGAGAGACCGGCCGTTGCTGATGCGAGCTGATCGGCGGCCGCGACTTCGGCACCGATCGAGGCTTGGGCCGATCGATAGGTGGTGTACTCGGCACTGATCAAGAACGCGGTGAGGATTGCGAAAAGACTGCCGAAGGCAGTCATGTAGGCCGCCGACACGATCGATACCCGTTCGCGGGACCCCGTCGGGATGAAGCGATGGAATAGGAACGCAAGTACAAACGCGAATGAGATCCACAGGCCGAGTGAGAGTAGGAGAACCTGCCAATCTTCAAGGCGGGTTAAGTTGGAGATCATGCCGAGTCCCCCTCCATCTGGGCTCGGAACGTATCAACCGAGGCACCTCGTTCGTCCGGGAGGAGTTCCAATGCGCTCTGCGCCGCAATACTTGACATGACTTCGTCCGAAGTCAGGTACTTGGCAAACTCCCGCACCGCGCGATTCTCGGTAGCACCCGCATCGACGTAAAAGTACAGACTGCGGCTGAGGGGATAGGTCTCCTGACCCACCGAAGTATCGTTCGGAGTGACGCATGAGTCACCCTCGCCAAGTCCGACCAAGCGCAACTCACCGGGCCACGCCCGAAAACTCGAGTAGTCCACGATGCCCAGCGCTGCCGGTCGGTCATCAATTGCATTCAGTACTGCGTTGTTGCTCGTGGTCACAGTTCTAGCTGACGTGAGCGCCGACACTTCGCCGCGCTCAGTTGCGATGGGCTCGATGACACGTTTGATGTAGGTTTCGATGGTTGCGGAAGAGGGGTTCGGGATGACGAACTCCCAGGCAGCGTTCGGCAAGTCCATGGTTGAGCCAAGTTCGGTCGCAAGTCCGCGTGCGTCCTGCCATTTCCGATCCGCGGCCGATTGCGCAAACGTCGCGTCCAGTTCGGAACTAGTCAACGCATAGAGTTCTTCGTTCGTCATGCAGGCCGGGGCCGTTGATGCGTTATCCGTGGCGATCACAACAGCATCCCGTCCGACGAGGAGTTCCGCAGGACGTATACCTTCAAGCTCGCATGCGGCTCGTTCCTGATCTGACATCGGCCTACTCGTTCCGATGACCTGCGCCAGCCCTTCGCAGAACAGAAGTATCGAGCCGCTGGACCCGACGAATTCGAGTTTGACGTCCACCATCGCTCGATCGGCGGCGTACCCCGCGACAGACCTGGCGATCAGACTTTGCATGGTCTGCGAACCGGCGATAGAAAGAATGCCAGAAACAGGTGGCGTCGAACATGCGGTCACGGCACATGCAAATGCGGCGCCTGCCGCAGTCGTTACCAGACCGCGCCCGAACGACCAAGACACTTTGCTTCCTCCCCGGGGGAGGGTACTAGTCCCAGATGTTCCAGTGCTAATCACCTCTTGGGCATTTCCGATTTCACGTTACATTGCTCACCGCAATAGCCAAGACTTCGAGCGCAGAGGTAGCACCCTCGTCGATCTGTGAATGTCTGCCCGAGCTCACAGGCTGCACGACGTACGCTTGGCCGCGTGCTCCGACTGACCGCATTAGAAGCTCGACAGGGCGCTTCGTGGGCGGCAGCACGACTGTTGCAAATGGGCGTCACTCCAGGTGACCGCGTTGCGATAGCCCCGCACAATGAAAAAGATATTGATCAGGCTCAACGTCAGCAGAGCAGCATCATCATGTCCGTGTGGGGAGCACTCTCTGTCGGAGTAATTCCCGTCATGGTGAACCCTGATCTGTCAGAGCGTGAACGCGATTACATATTGGGCGATTGCGCACCGAGCATTGTTTTCGACACCACGGCGTCACTTGTCGCGCTCTCCTCTAGTTTCCAAGAGTCATGCCCCTTGCCGCCATATCCTTTGCCGCCATATCCCCTCGGACGGCCAATGCACTACACGTCGGGTACCACAGGAAAACCCAAAGGTGTGTGGTCCGGCGTTTTAACATCGAAGGCTGCCGCAGGGCTCTGGGCGACCGAGATTGCAATGTGGGACTGCTCATCTCGTGACACGTCATTGGTTCATGGCCCGCTAACTCACTCAGGTCCTTTACGTTTCGCCTTTTACACACTTCTTGCAGGTGGCGACGTCTTACTTCCGGGGTGGTTTGATGCCGAACTTCACGCCGCTGCTACTGCCGAGCACCGTCCGAGTATTGCGTTCGTGGTTCCAAGTCACATGCAACGACTTTTTGAACGGCCGGGCGGTTTGGCCGAAAGTCCTTATCGAATGCTGGTGCACGCCGGCTCGGCCTGTCCGCCAGTGGTCAAGGAAGCAATTCATGAGTGGGCAGGCCCTGAGAATGTGTGGGAGTTCTACGGTTCCACCGAAGGACAGTTCACGTCCATGCCCGGAACGCAATGGGCTTTGCGACCCGGTTCTGTCGGTAGGGCTCGACCGGAGCGCGAGTTGCGGATCATCGATGGAACCATTTGGTGCGCACCTCCGGAGTATGGCTACTTCGAGTACTGGGGTGATCCGGAGAAAACCACTGCAGCTTGGCGGGTCATTGATGGGAAACGGTGGTTCACGGCCGGAGATTTAGGGCGACTCGATGACGAGGGTTACCTTTACATAGAAGGTCGACGAGAGGATCTCATCATTACCGGTGGGATGAACGTTTATCCGGCGGAACTTGAAGGAGAGATCTTGGCTTTCGACGGGGTACATGATGTGGCAGTGTTCGGCGTCCCTGATGAACGCTGGGGCCAAAAAGTGTGCGCTGCAGTTGTCGGAAATGTCGACCTCAATGCACTCACCAACCGGCTACGTCGCGATTTAGCGGGTTACAAGCAGCCAAAGGAGATCTTCGAGGTTGAGCAATTGCCGCGTACAGCGTCGGGGAAAATCCAAAGGCTCAAGGTTGCGGGTCTTCTCGGCCTGGAGTGAGGTACTTGTCGATGACACTTTGTCCTACGGCAGGGTCGCTCGATGTGTCTTCAATGCATTTTCATAGCTAAGTGGTGCCGCTAAGGGAATGAAACCTCTGGTATCGAAGACATTGCTTCTGCCAGCCGAACATCCGAGAAAATTTCATCGACCATCTCACCGCGTAAGTACTGGTCATAGGCTGGTAGGTCGAAGTGACCGTGTCCGCATAGCGCGGTCAGAATCACTGTTTCTTCACCAGTTTCCTTGGCCTTGAGGGCTTCGCGGATGGCGACCGCGATTGCATGGGTTGGTTCTGGTGCGGGAACGATGCCTTCGGTACGGGCAAATTGAATTGCTGCTGCGAAACATTCGGTTTGCGGAACGGCGACCGCTTCCATCATGCCTAACTCGTACATGTGAGAAACAAGTGGTGACATACCGTGATAACGCAGACCACCCGCGTGAATTGGGTCTGGAATGAAATCATGGCCCAATGTATGCATCTTCATCAGCGGTGTCATGCCTGCCGTGTCACCAAAGTCGTACCGGTACTCGCCTCGCGTGAGCGAGGGGCAAGAGGTCGGTTCAGTAGCAACGATTCGTGGTGAAATTTTGCCAGCCAACTTCTCGCGGATGAAGGGGAATGAAAGCCCGCCAAAGTTTGAACCACCACCGGTGCAACCAACGATCATGGTGGGAGTGTCACCTGCCATTTGCATTTGCAAAATGGCTTCCTCGCCAATAATCGTTTGATGCAGCAACACATGGTTCAGAACCGAGCCAAGTGCGTAGCGGGTGTCGGGGTGGGTGGCAGCAACTTCAACTGCTTCAGAGATCGCAATGCCAAGGGAGCCTGTCCAATTGCGCGGGTCTTGGGCCAGTTGCCGACCAATTTCGGTGACATCTGATGGTGACCGGTGAACTTTTGCACCGAATGCTTCGATCATCAGGCGGCGGTAAGGCTTTGAGTCAAAAGATGAACCGACCTGCCAAACCTCACACTCGAGGTCAAATAGCGCACAGGCAAATGAGAGTGCGGTGCCCCATTAACCTGCACCTGTTTCAGTGGTGAGAAGCTTGGTGCCTTCCTTCTTGTTGTAGTAGGCCTGCGGAACAGCCGTGTTCGGCTTGTGTGAACCTGCGGGGGAGACACCCTCGTACTTATAGTAAATACGCGCGGGAGTACCCAACGCCTTCTCAAGTCGATGAGCCCGAAACAACGGTGATGGCCGCCACTGGCGGTATACATCAAGCACGCCGCCGGGAATTTCAATGAACCGTTCAGTTGAAACCTCTTGCATGATTAATTCCATCGGGAATAACGGCGCCAGATCCTCGGGGCCAACCGGATCTAAACGTCCAGGGTGCAAGGGGGAGGTGGAGGTGCGGGCAAGTCAGGAATGATGTTGTACCAAGTGGTGGGCATCTGATCTTCGGTAAGTACGTACTTGTGTTGACGAACTGTGTCATCCACTGGGTAGTCCCTTCTCACGAATCATTGCGACTAAAAGTGCCGGCACGCGAACTTTACCCCTAATTCGAAACTCGTGATTCCAAATTTGGGATTCCAAACTCGTGAAAAAAATGGCAGGATCGAGAGTTCAAACTGCTCCCAGTGGGCAACTTAACGAAGGAGTTGTCGAACATTATGAATTCGGATAGGCCCGCGAGTCACATGGGTACCGGAGTTGCGAAGAAATGTGGCTGTCGGAAATTCGCCCGCTGCGTGAACTGAATTAATCTCTACCACTAGGAAGGGTAGATGCCGTCAGTTGCCACTGCCCATTGGTACCCGTCCGGTGCAACGACAAGGGGCAATGTGCTGCCGAGTAGGTCGTAGAGCTCTGGGTTCTTGTCCGAAGAGATGGCTGACCCATCTGCGGGGACGAATACGGATGGCAGTGGCTGTGATGTGGTGAAAAGACGCAACTCGGCCATGTAGGTATCCCCGTTGCTGTAGGCGTCCCCAGGGGTAGGCCAAGTGGAAGGAATGGCGTAGGCCGTGAACCCCTTCCCCAAATAGGAACTAATCGTCGGGTCGATCCGCGCGCCAGCCTCTGTCATCTCGCCGCGGAAGTAGCCCCCGGTCACCGCAGAGAGGTAGATCTCACCCGGGAAGGCACTCTTGACGGGCGCATTCGCAAACCAGCCCCTGATTGCCACGGACCACTGAAGGCATTTACCGTCTCCGTTTTTTCCCGTGCGCACGCCTGCCCAGGGTCCACTCACTTGGGGGAGCGCGAAGTTGGAGCTCCCGTACCCGCCCCCAGGGGCGCCAAGCAGTGAGAAGAGTGCCTGGTTCTCCCTCAGAGACACAAGTTCACCCTCGGCCCGCGCGTATTCCCTCGGCATGTTCGGGATTGCGCCGAGGCCGATGCTCCCCAACCATGGGTCAGACCCGGCTGTCGCTCCACCGACATTCCTACAGGGGCAGCCGCGGCTATCAATCACACCATTCGCCATCCGAGTTCGGCATGTCGTCGCTGATTGCAGTGAGGGATCAAGTGCATCGAATCCTGTTGTTGCACCGGTGAGGTCAGTTGCCTTCCAGATTGCACCCGTGATGTTCGCGCCTGTTAGCCGAGCATTGGACAGATTGGCAGAGGAAAGATTTGTTCCAGTGAGCTTTGCACCGATCAGGGAGATTCCGGACAGGTCTACGCCGCTCAGATCCAGACCGGTGAGATCGGCTCCGTCACAGGTTGCGCCGGGTTTCAATGCGCACTGCGTTGCCGAAGGGGAGGCGCTGGGTGAAGCAATAGTGGCCTTAGTCGATGACGAGGGTGATGCTGTATCTGTTGTCTCCGCCGTGGAGGTGACTGCGGAATTGTCAGGGGAGCTGGACGACGTCGATTCCGGTGTTACCCCGGTCAGTGCACCGGCTCTACTACCAATGGAAGGTGCCCCGGACTCAGTATTTCCAATATTTGCACCGCCGCATGCAGTGAGGAGCAGTCCGGAGATCAAGACTTGGGCTATGAGTGTTGCCTTCACGTCTGCTCCCGTCCCAGCCAATTTGCCTGGTTCCATAGTTTTAGGGTCGGCACTGGCCGACACGGCGGATTCTCCACTGCCCGAGCGGAAATACCAATACCCGAGACCCGAATGCTACTGGGGGGATGTTGGGCGTTACCCCCTTCCATGGACGCCGCGGTCAAGCCGTGTTTTTCGGCAAGAAACAATTTGAAAGTGTCGAGGGAAGCCACCTTCGCCTCAGTTGACACCGAGTGGTTTGCTTACGATTAATTCAATGGCGGAGTAATCTCTTCACGTGGGTATAAGAAACTTGGTTGATGGCACTTGTGAGCGCCGATTAAATTACCAAATTCCGCTCAATCGAAACAACGGTCATGAGTGCGAAGTCCCTAACGGAAATAGGGGGTGGGCTAGCACCCGAGGGCCCTTTACAGAACTTAATAGAAGTTACGGGGTCTAAGTAATTTAAATGAGTAGGTTTTATGAGTGAGTTGAATAGCAGTAATTTCGATGAAAGAATCATGGATCCGAATGCCGAAAAGGCACTCAAGCATCCGATTTCGATGGTTCTTATTCTTGCAGTCATGGCTGGAGCCATGGATGCTGTCGACTTTCATCTCTATGGGGTGTTCACGGCAAACCAAGCGGGAAACCTCGTCCTGTTTTGGGTGCGATTAACTTCGAACGCTGGCGAAGCCGCACTTTCACTCTTTTCGCTTGCGGGCTGTGGGGCAGGCATTGCAGCGGTCATTATTCTGCGGTTCAAATTTTCTTTTTTTGTCACGCCACGTGGCTCGCGAGCCTTGCTCTACCTCGCTGCCGTACTTCTTGTTGTAACTGCAGCAATCGGCGCCAAGGTGTCCCAGCCGCTGCAGGAAGTGAACAATAATCAATTGCCCATCGGCTCGGCTGACTGGTGGGCAGGGGCGCTATCCACGAGTACATCTGCAATGTCCTTGGCGATTCTGGGCACAATTTTTGTAATGACAGGAAATGCCCGCGTGCACATAATTTCAGGAACGGGACCATTTATCGATTCTGTTCGTTTCGCAGTGGCCCGCGCTTTAACGGGAGATCAATCATGGAATGCAAAACTCAAGACAGTTATTTTCTTCCCAATAGCTTGGTCTCTTGGAGCGGCCATTGCATCGTTGTCACCGGTTCACCGGGGCGCTATCGCAACGATCTGTGCATTCATGGTGTGCCTTACCGCATTGCTTTCGCGACGTGTCGAAGTCGACTCCTGACAAAGTTGACCTCGCTAAATCCACACGGGAATAAGTGTCCTCCGCGCGAGACCACTGGCATCGGTTTTTTCTATGATCAAATCGCTAAACCAATTCACAAAATGTCACCGACAACCTCAGTCGCCACATATATATGTACTTTTTGTGTATGAGTACTCCGGTTAGGTCATTAATAACCCTGGGTCACGAGTGGGGTACCAGATCCTGCACAGAGTTCCTATTCCGGAGGGGACTCCGAAGGAGTGTGATGTTGTGACTGATCTTTGACATTCGGTGCGGTGATTGGTTAATTCACGGTTGCTACGGCAGCATGCTCAGAAATCACACCAAAAAGGGACTAGTACTCGATACGTGAATCGAGTGCGCGCCAGGAATCAAAGGGCGCTGCG
>Ga0208544_10000607_pt1 | contig 27334 bp, 22 predicted proteins | sample DEB08_DNA_9_FD_184526 | JGI IMG/M metagenome (GOLD analysis project Ga0208544, IMG submission 184526) | Aqueous microbial communities from the Delaware River and Bay under freshwater to marine salinity gradient to study organic matter... | ecosystem: Environmental > Aquatic > Marine > Coastal ... | reverse complement strand
GCGGTTCGGTTGCGCTTGTACTGGTTCATCAGGTGGATGGTGTCGTCCATGGCCACGCCCAGCATAATGGGGGCCAGCATGGCGTTGGCCGCCTCCAGGGGAATACCCAGCAGCGCCATGGCGAACACCGTCACGCAGAGGGGCAGCAAGTTGGGGAGCAGGGCGAGGATGCTGATCTTGAAATTGCCAATAAAATAAAACAAGATGCCAAACGACAGCAGGAAAGCCGATCCAAAAGACCACAGCTGCGTTTGCAGGATGAACCGGTTGAGCTGGGCATACACCGCCGCAAAACCGTTGATCGTCAGGTGGTAGTTGCCCGCGGGAAAGGTGGCCGCAAAATCTTCCCGGATGCTGCTCAGCAGGTGTTCCAGTTGCTCGGTCTCCAGCTCCTTGAGGTTGATATTAATGGCCAGTTGCGACAGGTCGTCCGCGAAAAAAGAGAAGAAAGGGTTGGCCTCCCGTTCGCTGTTTTTCAACACCTCCTCGAAGTTGACCGACCGGAAGCGGCTGAAAACGGGCATCCGGTCTTCCAGGAAACTTTTGAAGTTGAGGATCGAAACGGGGTGCGCCAGCAGCGGATTGCCCGCGAGGCTGTCCTGAAAGGCCACCAGCCGGGCCAGATTGGCGGGCGTAAACAGGGAGTCCGGGTCGGCGCTGCTGATCTGCAGCTGCAGGCGGGCACTGCCCTGCAAGGATTTTTCGATCAGCTGGAGGTCGGTCTTGACCGGGCCCGACCCGAGCAGGTTCATCGAGTTGGTGCTTACCCGGATGAAGAACAGGCTCCCCACCCCCAGCACGAGAACCAGCGCACCCAACACCAGTACGGTGCCGTTGCGCGCGCTGGTCCAATTGTTCAACCGATCCACAATGGCCCGGATATTGATTTTCTGCACCCGCCCACGGAGGGATGCCGCCGGTAGGTAGTAGAAGCCGATGGCGGTGGTCAGGTAGGCCGCCCCGAAGGCCACCGCGATGCCCAGAAAGGTAAAGATGCCCGTGACCCGGAAAGCTGGCAGTGGCGATACCGACAAGGCCAGGTAACCGATCATGGTGGTAATGGTGGTGTAAAAACAGGGCTTCAGACTCCGCTGCAAAGCCACCCGAATGTGCGTGGCCCGGTCTTGTTCCGGGTGTTCCTTCCGGTAAGTGTGGAAGATGTTGATAATGTGGATGGAATCGCTGATGGCGTAGATCATCAGGATGGTCGGGATGAGCATCGAGATCAGGTTCAGCGAATAGCCCAGGCTCGCGAGCAGGCCCAGGGTCACGCTGATCGTGATCATTACCCCCGCAAAGGCAATCGGCAGATAGGTCCAGTGCGGTAGCAAGAAGACCAGCAACAGGACCACCACCAGGATCGTCAGCGCGGCAAAAAAAGTGCTCTCCTGGTAGATCGTCTGGCTGAAGGCTTCGTTCAGGATCGGCGGCCCGGTGATGTGCACCGGGCCCACGGTAGCCCGGACGAGGTCGACCGTCTGCTGCACGTAGGCGCGCCGGTTTTGCTCAATGACGTTGCCCGGTTGCAGTTGGAGGTAGAAAAAGGTGTACGCGCTATCGGCCGACACCAGCTGCGCCCGCAAGTCCGGTAGGTCGGTCAGTAGACCAGCCATCCAGGCAGGTCGCCGGTCGGGCGCGTAGAAGTCGCGAAAGAAAATTTCCTGATTGGCGTAAAGGGGGTACTTCAGGTTGGCCAGGCTCAGGGTGGCGCGGATAAAAGGAAGGGTGTCAGTGGCCGCGTGCAGGCGCAGCAATTGGTCGAAATAGCCCCCCGAATAGAGGCTGTCGACCGGAATCATCGCCACGATAATCTGGTCGGAGCCCTGCGCTTTTTCAAACTCGAGGTACTGTTGGTACTGGGGATTATCGTCCAGGAACCAGATCGACAACGCGTTGTTCACCGTCAGGTGCCGGGCCGTCTGTACCAACCCCGTCCCCACCGTGATCAAGAGCAGGACGAGAATCACTACCCGGTATTTCAATACCCACGAAATCCATTTGGCGAAGGTCATCTTGCGGTACGAACTGTTTTTTTTTGATTTAAAATTAGCTCCCCCCGGGTAAGCGCATAAGCCACGTAGCACCCGTGATGGGAAATGGATAAAGAGGCTGCTTGTTGAACGCCAGCGAGAAAAAGCAGTGGAATCCCTTGTTCATTTTTGCGAATCTCCAATGCTTCCGCCGAAAAATCGCCAGCCCCCTGGCAATCTTCCCACAGGCCGGCGCAAACCTGCTGCCGTTGCCCGCGGGGCGTCGGTTGCGCCAGGTAAAAGGTGCGGGCAGCAAAACCGGTAGCCGTAGCCGTGGAAAAGGCCACGGTGTGGATGAAGGCAGGCCCGACTTCACTCTGGCAAGCGAATGACTGTCCCTGGTAGGTCACCCGTGCGCGTGCAGGTTGGGTGGCCGACTGCGCCGTCAGCAGGTCGCAAACGATCTTGCGGGGCGCAAAAAAGCGGTGGCCGGTCTGCCGGTGCACAATTTTGTAGACGCTCTCCTTGCAGCTCCACAGCAGCCACACCAGCCGCTCGGGATCGGCGGCGGCCCGGATCAGGTCCTGTTCCCCGCTGGTGAAGAGTTTGTCCAGGAAGCGCGGCCGCTGCCAGTTGCTCGTGCGGTGGGCGCAGGCCAGGTCCACGATGTCGTTACCGATCACGGGGTAGCGATCTTGGCCTGGATGATGGCGATGGCCGCTTTCACGGTCAGCATCTGGTCCATGGCATCGTCTTCAATCTCGATGTCGAAGGCGTCTTCCACGTCGAGGATGATGTCCACCAGGTTCGCCGAGTTGATTTTGAGGTCATCGATGAAGTTGGTCTCCTCCGAGAGTTGGGCAAAAGCTTCCTGGTCCTGGACGTAGGGTTGCACGATCTGCTTGAGGGATACAATCAATTCTGCGTTAGTCATGTTCGTGTTTTTTTAAAATGATACAGCTGTTGACGTCGCCAAAACCGAAGCCAGCCTTGGCTACGATTCGGGTACCGGTATTTTCCAGCACTTGGGTGGGAATGCGGTCTTTGTCAATGATGGCCGCAATTTCCGGATGCACATCTTCGCAATTGATGCTGGGAAAGATAAAATCGTGGTACAACCCCAGCACGGCTGCTACGCTTTCGATCGATCCGGCGGCGCCGATGCAGTGGCCCACCATGGCCTTGAGGGAATGGATATAGGGAAAGTCGCGGCCCCGGCGGCCGAGCACGGCGGCCCAGTTTTCCACTTCTTCGGGGTCCTTGATGGTAGCCGTCAGGTGGCCGTTGATCACGTCGATCTCGTGGGGGTGAATGCCCGCGTTGGCGATGGCGTCGTGCAGGCAGCGGCGCACGGCCAGGGGGTTGGGCGCCGTCATGGTGCCGCCGTTGCGCTGGCCGCCGGCATTGACACTACCGCCCAGCACTTCGGCGTATATTTTTGCGCCCCGCTCCCGGGCGCTCTCCAACGACTCGAGCAGCAACGCGCCGGCGCCACTACCGGGCACGAAGCCCGAGGCCGTGGCGCTCATGGGGCGGGACGCGGCGGTGGGGTCGTTGTTGTGTTTAAAGGTCATCACTTTCATGGCGTCGAAGCCACCCCACAGGTAGGGGCCGTGGTCGCTGCTGCTGCCCGCGAGCATGCGCCGGGCCCGGCCCGCGCGGATGCGGTCGTAGGCCATCAGGATGGCTTCGGTGCCCGTGGCACAGGCTGCCGAGTTGGTGGTCACCTGGTTGCCCAGGCCCAGGATGCCGCTGAGGTAGGCGCTCACCCCGCTCGACATGGTTTGCGCTACGGAGGTGCTGCCCAACCGTTTCACGCGGCCCTCGTCCAGGAGGTAACTCGCTTCCCGCATTTTCTCCACCCCCGAGATGCCGGTACCGAAGATGCAACCACTGTCCCAGTCGGGTTCATCGTCGGCGAAAGCCAGGCCCGCATCCCGCCAGGCATCCACGCCGGCAATACAACCGTAGATGATGCCCGAGCTGCTGAAATTCCGCAACTGCAAGGGGGTCAGGTACTGCAGGATTAACGCTTCGGTAACCGGCGGAATACCGCCTACGCAACAGGAAAAATTCATGGCCGCTAGCTGCTCCTGGTACTGAATACCGGAGGTGCCGGCCCGGATGGCGCGTTCGAAATCGGTGAGCCCAACCCCATTGGGAGCGGCTACGCCCATACCCGTAATGACAACCCTGTTTTCCATGCTTGCTTATAATTCGCGGCCTTTTTTTGTGGGCAAGCGAAAGTTAAAAATGCTTTACCGCTTCATCATTCCCGCAATTGTTCCCTGACAAACTAGCTCATTTTTCTGGTTCCGCATTTCTACCTGGCACTTTAATTTGCCAAAGCGGAAGTATAGCTTGTCCGACACCACCGTCACCGTCTCACCAGGATAGACGGGCACGTAAAAATCTACCGCCTGGGAGGTGAGGGCAATTTTCACGTCCGCCCCCGCCAGCTTGTCTCCCAGCAGGAAAATACCGAGGCAAACTACCCCGATCTGGGCCATCGTTTCCGTGAGGATTACCCCGGGCGTGACGGGATAATCCTTGAAGTGCCCCTGATAAAAAAAGCTGTCGGCCGGAAAGGTGTAGTGGCCGCGGGCGCCGTTTTCGGTTACCGCTTCCAGACTATCCACAAAGAGAAAGGGCGGTGTGTAGGGCAGGTAGCTGATTATTTTTTCGGTGCTGGTCATGGTCGGTTGTATTTACTGAATTCGCTCCCCCCCGTCGACGGGAATGATGGCGCCGTTGATCCAGGCAGCCTCGTCCCGGCAGAGGAGGTAAACCACGTTGGCCACGTCTTCGGGGGTCGTCAGGCGGCCATAGGGGTTGCGCAGCAGGCTGTGGGCTTTGAGGCTTTCGCTGCCGGGGATCATCCGCAGCGACTCCGTGTCCGTCACGCCGGCCTGCACGCAGTTGGCGCGGATACCGTAGGGGGCAAACTCCAGGGCAATGCTGCGGGTGATGGCTTCCAGGGCAGCCTTGGCGGCCGATACGGCGGCGTAGTTGCGCCAGGCCCGTTGGTTGCCCTCGCTGGTGAAGCTGATGAGGCGGGTGTCGGGTGCGAACAAGTGCTCGTCAAACAGGTGCTGGGTCCAATCGTAGAGGCCAATGGCCATCGCTTCGATGGTCAGGTGAAAATCGTCGTTTTTCAGTACCGGCTGATCCGTCGCCACCATGGGCTTGAGGTTGCCTTTGGCGACGCTGAACACCAGGGCCCTGATTTTGCCCGCATCGCCCAGCGCTTCCCGCAGGGCCGCCACCACTTCGGTGCGCTTGTCGGCGCGCAGGGCGTCGACGTTGAAATGCAGCAAGGACACCCCAGTAGCCCGAATCTCGTCGAAGGCCTGGTGCACCCGATCCAGCACCGACTTGCGGTCGCGGTGCACAATGCAAATATTGAGCCCCTCAGCTGCCAGCTTCCGGGCGCTCGCCAGCCCCAGTCCGGAAGAACCGCCCAGGATGAGGGCCCAGTGGACTTTGTTCGTGAATGTGTTTGCCATCGTAATGGTTTGTCGTTTTAAAAAGGTGCTCGCAGCGGGTCGGCGCCCACGCTAAAGACGTGGCAGGCAACGCTGAAGACGTGGCAGGCGCGTGAACCAACTCCTGATCACCGCGCAGGCACCAGCTGCCCGCTCTCTCCTCCGCCCAATCAGGAACCTCCTCCAAAAATCGCCGCGCAATCGCCGCTGCGTTGCGTCGCCCACGCTGAAGACGTGGCAGGCGCGTGAACCAACTCCTAATTACCACGCAGGCACCAGCTGCCTGCTCTCTCCTCCGCCCAATCAGGAACCTCCTCCAAAAATCGCCGCGCAATCGCCGCTGCGTTGCGTCGCCCACGCTGAAGACGTGGCAGGCGCGTGAACCAACTCCTGATCGCCGCGCAGGCACCAGCTGCCCGCTCTCTCCTCCGCCCAATCAGGAACCTCCTCCAAAAATCGCCGCGCAATCGCCGCTGCGTTGCGTCGCAGCGTGAACCAACTCCTGATCGCCGCGTGAACCAACCCCTGATCACCACTCCAACAACACCTGCTGCGCCGAAAACCCGGGGCCAAAGCTCAGCATCAGCCCCTTTTCGCCCGCCGGAATGGGGCGATCCAGGAAGCGCTCCAGCACGTAGAGCACCGTCGCGCTCGACATGTTGCCGTAAAGGCGCAAGACCTCCTTGGTATCGTTGATGTTCTTGCCCAGGGAGCCGAACAGCTCTTCCACCGTCTGTACAATCTTCTTCCCACCCGGATGAAAAACCAGGTGATCGATCTCTTCAATACTGGTATTCGACTTGGCCAGAAAGGGGTGCACAATATTCGGAAAATGTTCGGCGATGGTAGCGGGTACCGACTGGTCCAGGATCATGTGCAGGCCCGAGTCTTTGAGGGCGAAGCCCATCATGTGCTGGGCGTCGAAGAAGTGGTACATATCTTCGTTGACGACCGTCGGGCCGTCGTCGGCTTCGTCGGAAGACAGGAGGACGCAGGCCGCGCCGTCGCCGAAGATCGCGGCGCTCACCACGTTGACCATGGAAAAATCTTCCTGCTGGAACGTCGCCATCGGCGATTCCACGGCAATCACAGCGGCGCGTTTGCCGGGGTTGGCCCGCAGAAAATTCTTGGCGTAGATGATACCAGACACCCCCGCGGCGCAGCCCATCTCGGTGACGGGTAGCCGCACCACGTCCTGGCGCATGCCCAGGTTATTGATCAGGTAGGCGTCTACCGACGGGATCATGATGCCGGTACAGCTCACGGTAATGATGTAGTCGATGTCCCGGGGTTGCCAGTCGGCTTTTTCGAGGGCGCCGCGCAGGGCCGTCTCCGAAAGTTCCAACACGCCTTTAATGTAGCGGTTGTTGCGCGCTTCGAAGCCACGCGTGGTGAACATCTCCTCGGCGTCCATGATCGAGTAGCGGCGATCGACGGCGGCGTTGCGGAAGATCTTCAGCACTTTGCGCTGGTAGCGTTCCTCCTGCCCTTCGAGCCAGACTTTGATGTAAGGGATGATCTCGTCGGTCGTGCGACTGTGGGGTGGGAGTGCCTTGGCGACGGTTTTTATTTTTACCATGCGGTTGTCCTATTGGATTGATTTGGGGGTGGAAATAATCCACTGGTAGCGAAAAGCCCAGCGCCAACGGAGGCGGCTGTTGGTCAGCGGCAGCTGTTGGGCGAAAGCCTGTAATTCGGTTTTTTTAAATCCCCGCAGGATCGACGTCAGGCCGTCCTGGCGGATCATGGGATTGGGTATGAACAGGGTCAGGAGGTTAAACAAAAAGTAAGCCCACTGGCTGCGGTGCAGGTCGTTGATGACGATGCCGACGGTCGCTTTTTTGCTAGCCGCCGTCAGTACATCCAGCACCTCTTCGTTGCTGAGGTGGTGCAGGAACAAGGTCGACAGCAGCACGTCAAAATCCAGCGCCCGCAAAGTGTCCGCCGTCACCATTTCGCAGCGGTAGCTGATCTCGGGGTACTGGGCCGACTGCTGGCGGGCGTAGTTGACGGTAAAAGCATTGGCATCGATACCGAGCAACTGCACGGGCCGGCCAGCCCGTCGGCAGCTGTCGACGATCAGCCGGAGCATATCGCCACTGCCGCAGCCCAGGTCTACGAAACGCAGGGTTTGGGTTTTCGGCACCTCCTCGAGCAACAGTTGAAGCCCCCCCAGTGTCACCTGGTTGCCGCCGAGCCACTTGTTGATCCAGTCGAGCTTGTCGAGCGACCGCTGTAGCAGGTCGCCTTCCATGGCCAGGTCGTCCATCATTTCGCTGGCCGTACTGCGGGAGGTGGTATCTAAAAACATAGGCATCGTTAGCTGGAGGGGGTAGGAAAATTAAACACCGCCCTCTTGCTCATCTACTAAAAGGGATTTACCGTGTGTTTGTTTGATGAATGGCGGAAGGAGTTGGGGAAAAAACGTCAGCGCCGTCAGCGCCCAGTCAAATACCCGATCCTGCGCGAACAAGGTATTGAATAAACGACCAGCGAACAAGCGCTTGCGGAAGGTTTCCTGCCATTTCCGGCGGTATTCGAGTTCCAGGGCCGCCCGGCTGGGCAGATCGCCAGCAAAAAACCGGAGCAGGGATTCCGACAGGAGCAGGGCGCTGTGGATGGCCATGCCCATGCCGTTGCCGCAGAGGGGGTGGATCATGCCGGCGCTGTCGCCACTCATCAGGAGGTGGTCTTCGACGGTTGGTTTGGGCAGAAACGACACCTGGCTGATGGTCAGGGGTTCGTCGAAAAGGGGGGTGGCGTGTGCCAGGATGTCGCGCAGGTGCGGATTCTGGCACAGGACGGCGTCCTGAAAAGCCGCCAGGTTTTTGTGCTGTTTAAAGGACTTGAAATCGGCGAGGTAGCAAATGTTGATGCGCTGGTCCTCGACGAGCGACACCCCACAATAGCCCCCCTGGAAGTTGTGCAACGCCACCAGGTCGGCGGGGAAGTCGCCGGTGTAGTGCCCCTTCACGCCCAGGTAGGGCGCCTGCCGCTGCATGAACTTGCGCCCCAGGCGGGCATCCAGGTTGGAGCGCTTGCCGAAGGCGCCGATCACGAAGGGTGACGTGTACGTCTGCCCGCTGCGAGTGGTGGTGGTGAAGGTGTCGGCAGCGAAGGTGACGTCGGTCACGGTATCCTGCACGATGGTGCAGCCGTTGGCCAGCGCCCGTTGGTAGAGCAGGTGGTCGAGGGTGTAACGGCTGATGCCGAAACCGCCCAGTGGCAGCGGCGCCTCCACGAGCTTTCCGCTCACGGTGCTCAGCGCCAGGCGGCTGATGGCCACGGCACCCGCAGCAAAGGGATCGACGCCCAGGTGGCGCAGGTAGGGCAGCACCTCGTTGGAGATGTATTCCCCACAGACCTTGTGCCGGGGGTAGTCGTGCTTTTCGATGAGCAGCACCCGCCGCCCCGCACCCGACAGGTGAATGGCGTTGACGAGCCCCGCCAGGCCGCCACCAATGATCAGGACTTCAGGAGTTGTACTTGGGGATGGTTGCATGGGGGCAAAGATAGAAATAGACTTGTTCTGCAGGGAGCATATCCGGGTTAATGTGTATTTTTGGTTTTTCGCCATCGCCAACTTCAAATACCTACTTATGAAACCCTGGAGCTACGACGCTAGTGACCTCAATCCTGAAGATATTCCGCATGCTTACATCTACAAAATCAAACCATTACCGATTATTTAGAACCTTCTTCGCACGAGCGAAAACTGTTTCTTATTGGCGCCAAAGGTTGTGGAAAAACCCTGCTCCTGCGCTACAAAGCCTACCGCTACTGGAAGAAAATGGAGGCCGACGACAACCAGGGACACTGGGTATCGGCGAGTAGTGAGCTGGTAGAAGGGTTGGATTTCAATATTGATACGCTATCGCGCAACGAACTGGAAACGCTGTCCAGTTTGCAAACCTGGATCAACATCTGGAAATTCGCGCTGGCGCTGGTCGCGATCCGGCGGCTCAAGTTTGAGCTACCCGAATCCCTGGCCCATCTGAACCAGCGCTTCCCGGCCAACTTCCGGTTGAGCAACATGGTAACCGAGCTGATCACCAACCAGAAAGAGTTCATTACATCCAGCTTTTTGCGCGACAACTTAAACCACTTGCTCGCGCAGCTCAACGACATCCGGTCGCCGTTTATCCTGTTCATCGACCGCCTCGACCAGGCCCTGGATACGCTCCTGTCAAACGAAGAATACAAATACTTCGACTCGGAGGAAGACGAGAATATCCCCTTCAAAGTCTGGAAACATGCCCAGTGCGGCCTCTTGCTGACCAGCTACAACTTCACCACCGCCGTCAATCGGCACATCAAGATCTTCGCTACGGCACGCCACGAAGCGCTCAATGTGGAAACCCAGCTGATCGCCAACCTGAAGAATTACTGCACCGATCTGAAGTACACCAAAAGTGAAATAAAGGAGATTTTTGAAACCAATATTGCCAACACGCCCGAATCGCACCTTCACCCCAACCCCGAAACCCAGCAACTCAACCCCTACCTTTCCTTTGTTGGTTTTACCGACATGGCTCACGTGCAAGCCAGGGACGAGCACCAGGTTTTGCGGGAGGAACACGTTTTTGACTTCATTCTGCGCCACACTTTTGAACGGCCGCGGGAAGTGGTGCGGATGGGTAAATTGATCTTTGAAAACCTCCTGGCTAAAAAGGATTACCACACCCTTTCCGTCGAAGAAAAAATCACGAAGGTGCGGCGGGTGGTCAACCAGGATTCCCACGAGACGATCCTGAGCAACTACCTGAAAGAGATTGTGCCCAAGTTTCGGGAGGAATACATCGACGAGTGCGCAAATAAATTCCAACAAAACCTGATCTATAAGAATGAACTGAAGAAGGTAGATCCGTCTATTGTCAACTACCTCTACCGGATGGGCCTCATTGGCTACGTGGTATCCAACAAGCAGTTTTTTTTACCTGCCTCCCAGTATATTCACTCCACCGAGTCCATTCAGCAATCCGATTATTACATGCTGCACCCCTCACTGGATCATAAACTGCAGCAGGTAAGGGATTTTAACGATTTCTACAACGAATACTGCATCATTGGCAATAGGTATCCCTTTTATGCACCCCCGCTGTATTTGAATGCCCGCAAAATGGACAACCCCGTCAGCTACTACCTGCCCAAAGCGTTGCCCGGCAGAGGCACCGAGGAGGAAGCCTGGAAGACAGCCAACATCTTTGCATCGCCGGAAGCCTTGTTCCGGCGTTACTTCATCGACGAGCAGGACAGCCAGTTCCTCCAGCGCAGCCAACGGATGATCAACAATGCCCTGAAGGTACTCAACACCCTGGCCAATAGCATTGCCCTCCAAAAAGTGCGCCAGCAGTTTGCCTTACCAGACACGGAATGGCAGGACTGGGAACTCGAATTGGAAATGCGACTGCACGACTTCCACTGCCCTTACGCGTACACCCAAAGAATAGAATCGACCGACCAGCCCTCGCTGGCCTTGTTGGAGGCCCGTATCTTCGGCCGGCTGATTACCGCCGGGGCACTCATTTACCTGGATGTCGATTACTTCGGGGTCAAGCAGGTGGTCCAACAATTCAGCCTCCAACGCCCGAAGGACGTAGACGGTGAAGAAACCGCGGTACGTTTTCTGCGGCAGGCTTTTTACCTGGCCAACTTGCCCAACATGGTTCCAGATAATACCACAGAAAGGTTGAGATTGCTGTTTTCCTTAGCTGATTTCGAACAGGAACTGCTGCGCCGCTGGTGGTGGAATTACAAAAACCACATCATCTTTGAAAAGGAATACTTCAAAGAAAATCACCACACCTACCTCCGCCAACTCATGGGCGTGGACCAGGGTTAAACGCCCGGCATATTTTTTTACGAACTCCCCGAACTATTTGGGGCTTTAAATTGCTTTTACAGGAAGTGGGATTCAATAGCTCATTTTTCAGTTGAAAAATGAGCTATTGAATCCCAAACGTCATCTTGCTGCTTCTCCCGGCGGCATTTCACCTTCCTGCCACCTTCCTGCTGCCTTCCTGCTGCCTTTCGCCCTCCCCCTCGCGACTTCCTGCGGCCACCCTGTGCTTGCTGTACGAAACGTTTGAATTCAGGCGCTGTTTTACTGAGTTTTGTTAGGTAAAATCCATTACTAACAACAGCAAAAACAGCAGGGTTATGGAAAATTTATTACTCAATATTATCGTCATTCTGGTGCTGGTGTTTGTACTCGTCATCGGGGTGGTTCGCCTGGTTTTCAGAGTCTCCCACCCTTTTTCGGCGGGTATGGTGGCACCTACGGTGCCAGGCGGGCAGACGGGTTCGGGCAGTTCGGGTTTGGGTATCATCGTCATCCTCGGTCTTCTTTTCCTGGCTTACCTGGCCTTTTCCGCAGGAGGCTTCCCCCTCCAGGATGATCAAGCCCCGGTTGATACAGCGCGCCCGAATCTGATAACCGTCAAGCAAAAGCCGCCACAAAATTACCGCGAAACGGATTTGATCCCCGCCAGCTTCTACGATCCCTGCGCCGAGGTGCGCGACGCCTACGACCACCTACGCAACCAACTCGCCGCCGAAAAAGAGAACGCCGCCAGTACCGAGCAAGCGCTCCGGGCCGAGAACCGACAACTGACCCACACCAATGCCGCCCGGCAACGCGCCCTGGCCGATTCTACTACCGCACTGAACAACCTGCGCCAGACCATCCGGCAGCAGAACCAGGAACTACAACAAGCATCCATCGAATTTGCTCAGGAATACGAACAACGCCTCCTGGCAGAAACCGACCGCGACCGCCACGCCAGCGAAAAGGAGGCCGCCGACAAGCGGGCCGCTGCCGAACAAAAATTGAGGCTCCGCTACCACCTGCTGTTCCTGGGGCTCCTTGGCCTGAATGTGCTGGGCCTGGTCTTTTTCCTGCTCCAACGCCGGGGCTGGCTACCACAAATGAAGAAAAACACCAGGAACAAACCTTAAAACCCTATTTTTTTTGGGGTGCGACCGGAGGGGCGCACCCCTTTTTTTGCACCTTTAACACAAAGTTAGACCTTGCGCCAATAAAAATACCAGCTGAGTATCCAACGAAGCACGCACCAAATGTGATCCACTATGAAAAAACATACCCTCCTGCTCTTCTTCCTGTTGGTCAACGCCTACCGCGGCTACTGCCAGGACACCACCGTCACCGTCGTGCCCGCACTGGCGCACCTGGCCGCCTTGCCCAACGTGCGCGACTTCACCCTGGCCACCGCTGGCACCGAAGCCTACCTCACGATCCAGAGCCCACTGGAGGAGGTATCGGCAATCGCGGTTTTGCGAAAAGAAAAAGATGGGTGGAGCGAGCCCGAACTGGTGCCCTTCACCGGCCAGTACAAGGACCTGGAACCCTTCCTCGCGCCCGACAACCAGCGCCTCTACTTCGTATCCAACCGACCACTGGCCGACAGCAGCCACGCCGCTAAAGACTTCGACATCTGGTACGTGGACCGGCCAACCCCTACCGCCCCCTGGGGGCTACCCGTAAATCTGGGCCCGCCGGTGAACACCGACGCCGACGAGTTTTACCCCACCCTGGCCAGCAACAACAACCTGTACTTCACCAGCGACGGTCACGCATCGAGCGGGAAAGACGATATTTTCTTCAGCGCGTGGCTCGGCGATCACTACGGATCGCCCGTTGCCCTGGGGCCAGGCATCAATACGGCCGGCTACGAATACAACGCCTACGTGGCTCCCGACGAGTCTTTCCTCCTCTTTGGTGCCTACCAACGCCCCGACGGCCAGGGCAGTGGCGACCTGTACCTCAGCACGCGCGACGCCGAACAGCAGTGGCGGCCAGCCGTAAACCTGGGGCTGGCCATCAATTCCCGGGCAATGGATTATTGTCCGTTTGTCGACCTGCCTACCGGCACCTTGTATTTTACCAGTCGGCGGAGTGCACTCGGTGAACGTCCCGGTTTTAAAAACCTGACGGAATTGCAGCAGGCGGTGAACAGCTACCAAAACGGGTGGAGCCGCATTTACCAGGTGCCCTTCGATCCGGCGGCGTGGAAATGGTAGGAAAGGGACAGTTGGGGTAGAATGGACTGGAATAATTTGCGCTTAACTGAACAACTCATCCGGGTAAACTTGTTTAATGGATGTATCTTTTGCCGGGTGCACCGTATCCGGCACAAGCATCCAACTGGCTATTCCCTTTACACTTTTAATCAAAGATCGTGAGAAATACAAACCTTGTCCTCCCCTTGTTGTCGCTGGCCCTGGTGGCTTTCCTGTTCACCTGCGGACGTACCCAACCCCAGCAATCGACCCTGGCTGCTGCCACCTTCCCCGACGCCAAACCCGATAGTGCCTGGAAGCAAATACTCAACCCGGATGTGTATTACATCATGGTGGAAAAAGGCACCGAACCGCCATTCCGGAACGCTTACTACAACAACCACGAAGCGGGCATTTACGTAAGTGCGGCCACGGGTGAACCCCTGTTCAGCTCGGCCGACAAATTTGATTCGGGAACCGGCTGGCCCAGCTTCTCCAAGCCCATCAAGGAAGGTGCCGTGCTGTGGGTTAAAGACAGCAGCCTCGGGATGGTCAGAGACGAAGTAGTAGAGCAGGCCACCGGCCTCCACCTTGGCCACGTGTTCAACGATGGCCCGGCGCCCGACGGGCTGCGCTACTGCATCAACTCGGCGGCCCTGAAATTTGTACCCGGCGCAACGGCCGTAACGACCACCCTTGATACCGCTTATTTTGCGAGTGGTTGCTTTTGGTGTGTGGAGGCCGTTTACCAAAGTGTCCGGGGCGTGCAGGAAGTCGTGGCGGGTTACGCCGGCGGCCACACCCTCAACCCGACCTACGAATTGAGTAATACCGGAACAACCGGCCATGCCGAAGCCGTGGAGGTAATCTACGACCCGGCAGTGGTTTCGTTCAGCTCCCTGGTCGATGTCTATTTTGGCTCCCAGGATCCCACCCAGGTGAACGGGCAGGGGCCCGACCGCGGCTCGCAGTACCGCTCCATCATTTTTTACCAAAATGAGACCGAAAAGCAGGTCATTGACGAGAAGAAAGCCGCCCTGGCCAAACAACTGAACGCTACCATAGCTGCCGAAGTGATGCCCTTTGAACGGTTTTGGCAGGCCGAGGATTACCACCAGAACTACGAGCAGTTGCACCCGGAAAACCCCTACATTCAGAACGTATCTATTCCCCGGCTGAAGCGCTTTCAAGCCAAATTTCCGGAACTTCTGAAGACCCCCAACCACTAAGTACATCCAGCGATTTTAACGCTGAGGCGCTCATCTTTTAGGCCGGCTTGCCGCGGGGATTCCTTCCCCCGTCAAGTCGGCCTAAATTATTAGTGATTTATTGTAATTACCGAAACAATAGCAGAAAACCAGTTGTTTTGTGCAGGTCACTGGAATAACCTATTATCGAAATGACCAGGTCATCCTTTTCTGCTCGCAGGGCTTCATTGCGAATTTTAATCCGTTTTTCGTACTGGCACAATGCCTACTCACAAGCGAGCAAAAACACCCCTAACCCAGCGCTCTTTTGATTAAAAAAGTGAAACAAACTTACGCCTCAGGGAACATTCCGGCGCATTAGCGCTTTGTTCCCGGCAAATGGAAAAAGAAATTTTATGAGAACCATCGTAGCTGTTTTTGTGCTGCTCAGCATGTTGAGTGCGTGCACCCCACCTGCTGAAAAAACAGGAAAAGACCTGGCCAAAAAAAATGAAGACCTGGCTAAGTTGAAAACCCAGCAAGCCGATCTGGCGCAGCAAATTGCCACCCTGGAAGCAGAAATCATTGAACTGGACCCCAGCAAAGCCATTCGGCCCAAGTTGGTTTCCGTCGTTGAAATTGCACCGGAAGCTTTTGCCGCCTACATCAACTTGCAGGGTACGGTAACCGCCGAAAACACCTCCTACGTGGCGCCCCGAAACGGGGTAGGTGGTTACGTCAAGGAATTGTATATCAAAGAAGGACAAGCCGTCCGGAAAGGCCAGTTGATCCTGAAACTTGATGACCAGATCCTGCGCCAGTCCATCGCCGCCTCGAAAACCCAACTCACTTTTGCCCAAGATCTCTACAATCGCACCAAAACATTGTGGGATCAGAAAATCGGCAACGAAGTCCAGCTGCTCAACGCTAAAAACAACGTCGACGCCCTCGCCAACCAGATCGCGGTGCAGGAAGAACAACTGAAAACGTACCTCGTCTACGCCGACCAGAGCGGGATAGCCGAAATTGTCAACCTCAAGGTCGGCGAGCTTTTTACCGGATTGGGAGCCACCGGACCACAAATCCAATTGGTCAACAACAGTGATTTGACGGTCGAAGTGAATATTCCCGAAAATTACGCGACCGAAGTGAAAGCAGGGGCGGCAGTTTTGGTGGAAGTGCCCGCCCTCAACCAAACCTTTAAATCAACGATCCAGCGCATCAGCCAATCGGTCAACAAAGCGTCTCAGGGCTTTACCGCCGTATGCAAGCTACCCACGGTACCCGGCCTGAAGCCGAATATGGCGGCTTCCGTCAAGATTTTGAATCACGCCAACAGTGAGGCCATTGTCATCCCCGTCAATATTGTACAGTCCGATGAAAATGGCAAATACGTTTACGTAATGGCTGATAATGGCGGCAAAAAAACCGCCAAAAAAGTGGCTGTCACCCTCGGTGACCTCTACAATGCCGAAATTGAAATCCTTAGCGGCTTACAGCCCGGTGACCAATTGGTGACCAGGGGGTATCAGGACCTGTACGAAGGTCAGGTTTTGAGCAATATTTAATTATCAGCCAGCAGAACAGCCGCGATTATGAAAGCCACCAAAGTACGCCCGGAACCCTATAAAGAATTTAAACCCACCAGTTGGGCCGTGAACAACATGACGGCGATGTACATCATCACCATCATCATCACCCTGATCGGTTTTTATACCTTCACGACGCTGCCCAAGGAGCAGTTTCCCGACATTGTCGTACCTACCATTTCCGTATCCACGGTGTACGTAGGCAACTCCCCCAAGGACATCGAAAACCTGGTGACCCGGCCCATTGAAAAAGAAATCAAAGGCATTACCGGGGTCAAGGTGAATAAGGTAAATTCTATTTCCGTAACGGACTACAGCATCATCATTGTCGAGTTCGACACCGACGTGGAAGTAGCCGTGGCCAAGCAAAAAGTCAAAGATGCCGTAGACAAAGCCAAAGGTGACCTCCCCAACAACCTCACCAGCGAGCCCGATGTCGTCGAGTTTTCGTTCAGCGATATGCCAATTATGTTCGTCAACCTCAGTGGCGATTACGACGGCTTAAAACTCAAGCGGTACGCCGATAAGCTCAAGACCGGCATCGAATCGCTGTCGGAAGTCAACAAGGTCGACATTGTGGGTGCGCCCGAAAGGGAAATCCAGATCAACGTCGATCCCCTGGCCATGGACAAAGCCCAGTTGAGCTTTACGGATATCGCCAACGCGGTGGCCTACGAGAATATGGACATCAGCGGTGGCCAACTCGAAGTAGGTGACATGAACCGCGCCCTGCGGATCAAAGGCCAACTGGTGAGCAGCCTGCAAATTGCTGACCTGTTGGTCCAAACACCTGGCGGGAGTAGCATTCGCTTGCAGGATATTGCCACCATCATCGACACCATCAAGCAACAAGAAAGTTATGCCCGCCTGGACGGCAAGAACGTGGTCACGCTGAACATCGTGAAAAGGCCGGGTGAAAACCTCATCGAGTGTGCCGACAAGGTCAAAGCGCTCGTCGCCGAGATGAAAAAAACGGACTTTCCGCAGGACCTTGACGTCGTCATTACCGGTGACCAGAGCAAGCAGGCAGCGACTTCCTTCAACGAGTTGGTCAACACCATCGTGATCGGTTTTATCCTGGTGCTGTTGGTGCTCATGTTTTTCATGGGAATCACCAATGCGTTTTTCGTGGCCCTGAGTGTACCGTTGAGCGTCTTCGTGGCCTTCCTGTTTCTACCCGCTGCCGACCTCATCGTAGGGAGCAGTGTGACCCTGAATTTCATCGTCTTGTTTGCCCTGCTCTTCGGTTTGGGCATCATTGTGGACGATGCCATCGTCGTCATCGAAAATACCCACCGGATCTTCAACAATGGCAAGGTCCCCATTATGCGGGCCGTAAAAAATGCCGCCGGAGAAGTGTTCATTCCGGTGCTGGCGGGTACCGCTACGGTGGTGGCGCCCTTCTTTCCCTTGTTGTTTTGGAAGGGTATTGTAGGTAAGTTTATGATTTATCTGCCGACGATCCTGATTTTCACCTTATTGGCTTCTCTGCTGGTGGCCTTTTTTGTCAACCCGGTTTTTGCCGCAAGCTTTATGAGCCCCGACGAAAAAGCGCCCGCTAACAAAATGAGCGTCTTAAGAAAATGGTGGGTCTGGGCCCTCCTCGTCCTGGGCATTGTAGCCAGAATAGCGGGAGTCAAAGCCCTGGGTACCGTCCTGATGCTCTTTCCGGTGCTTTTTGTCATCAACCGGCTGGTAATTACGGATATCATTTACCGGTTCCAGCACAATGTGCTCCCCCGGATGATGACGGCCTACGAACGATTGTTGCACTGGCTGCTGGCTGGCAAGCGACCCGTATGGGCCTTTTTATCGGTATTCGTGCTTTTCTTTGTGGCTTTGCTGGCCCTGATTGCCCGCAACCCGGACCTGCCCTTTTTCCCCAGCGGCCAACCCAACTTCATTTATGTCTATTTGAAAATGCCCGTAGGAACCAGCGCCGAGGAAACCGACAAAGTGCTCCAGGAACTGGAAACCCGAACCTTTGGCGCCCTGGCCGGTTTGCACCCCGGAGAACCAGGGTCGATTGTGGAGAGTGTCATTTCAAACGTAGCGGTGAATGCCAACAACCCGATGGACAACAACCGCAGCGTGCAGACCAACCTCGGGCGTATTCAGATTTCTTTTGTGGAATTTGCCGAACGCCCCTACGAACCTACCCTACCCTACCTCGACAGCATCCGGGCGGTGGTCAAAGGTATTCCCGGTGCGGCGGTCACCGTCGAACAGGAAGCAACCGGCCCCCCAACCGATCCCCCCGTCAACGTAGAGATCGGTGGCGATGATTTTGAAGCCATTACCAAGGTTGCCAAAGACCTGTTCAACTACCTGGACACCACCCGGGTGAATGGCATCGAGAACCTGGCTATCGACGTCGACCTGAATAACCCCGAGGTAACCATCCTCGTGGATAAGGAAAGAGCAGCCAACGAAGGAATCAGTACCGCCCAGGTAGGCAACGCGATCCGCACCGCTCTCTTCGGCCAGGAAGTAAGCAAACTTAAGGATGGCGAAGACGAATACCCCATCCAGCTTCGCTACGAGGCCGGGCAGCGCAACAACCTGCAAAGCCTGCTGAACATGCGGATTACTTTCCGGGATTTCAATACCGGACGCATCAAGCAAGTTCCCATCAGTGCCGTGGCATCCTACGATTTTACGAGCACCCCGGGAATGGTCAAGCGAAAAAACATGGAGCGAACCATCCAGCTGCAGTCCAGTGTCACGGATCTTACGGCCGTACCTACGATCAACAAAGAACTGGCCGAAAAACTGGCAACCTTCCAATCCTTCTACCCCGTACCGGAAGGCGTTACCATCAAACAAACCGGCGTCAGTGAGCAGCAAGAGGAGACCAATGCCTTTCTGGGTAAAGCATTGCTGATCGCCCTGGGCCTCATCTTTCTGATTCTGGTGCTACAATTCAACTCCTTGAGTAAACCCTTTATCGTACTCTCGGAAATTTTCTTTTCCGTGATTGGTGTTTTCCTCGGTTACGCCATCACCGGCATGTCCATGCCTACGATTATGGTCATGGTGGGGGTGATTGGCCTGGCCGGTATTGTAATCAAAAACGGTATCCTGCTGATCGAATTCACCGACGAACTCCGGCAGCGCGGGTACAAAATCCGGGCGGCTGCCATCGAAGCGGGAAAGGTGCGGATTATCCCCGTCATGCTCACCGCTATTGCGACTATCCTGGGGCTTATCCCATTGGCCATCGGTTTTAACATCAATTTCCTGACCCTGCTGACCGACTTTAATCCCCAGATATGGATCGGGGGCGATAGCGTAGTTTTCTGGGGTCCGCTGGCGTGGACCATTATCTTTGGCCTGGTCTTCTCCTTTTTCCTGACCTTGCTCCTGATCCCCAGCATGTACATCATGTCCGAGCGCTTGCGTCGCCCGATGTCCCAATTCTACGGCACCAAGTTTATTGCTTTGTTGGGATTCCTGGGGCCCTTCTTTTTCCTCTTGGTAGGGTTCATGTACCTGGTGAGAAGACTGAGCGGCAAGAAGGTTTGGAATGGTACTTACCCGACGCAGGAAGCAACCTGATCTAAGCACAAGTAACTAAAGAAAACAAAGCGATCAATTTTCCAAGGGAAAGTTGATCGCTTTGTTTTGCCCCATTGTGTCGTCAATTGCGCGGTGGCCGTTGCCGCGGGAAGAAAGTGGCGAAGATTCGTCGCAGTTGATTTTTCATACCCCAGATTAATATCGTAAACAAACAAAGACCCACTGCGCCGACGGCGATCCAGATGAAATAATGCTTGACCACGGGGATATGCCCCAGAAAATAACCCGCCAGGGTAAAGCTTACGATCCAGAGTACCACGCTGGGCAGGATATGTTTCCAAAAACGGCGTTGCTCCAGGCCAGCCATGCCCGCTACCAACGGAACCAGGGCTCGGGCGACGGTTACGAAGCGGGAAAACCAGATGGCCTTGTTGCCGTGTTTTTCATAAAACTCGTGGGCCTGTTCAAAGTGCTTCTTATCCAGGTTGGGGAATTTATTGAACAGCAGCAAACCAAATTGCCGCCCCACGTAGTAATCTGCACCGGCACCGGCTACCCCGGCAGCTGACAACACCAGAAGGATCGGCACCAAACTCACGGAGCCAGCGGCGGCCAGCACACCGGCACTAAACACCAGGCCATTGCCCAGGAGAAACGGCGAGACGGGCAAAAAAGTAGATTCGAAAAAAATGATGCCAAAAAACAACAGGTAGACCCCAACCGGATGCGAATAGGCAACTTGTTGTGCAAGCATATCCAGGTTAGCAATAGCATCTAGTACTGTTGTCATCAAAAGGAGTCTATAATGGTTAAGACCGCTGAAAGCGCACGCTGTTTTAAGGCAGTTGTTCTAAGGCAGCTGCTTTTTTTTCTTACCTCAGGGGGCATCCACCGCCACCTGTTTGCGGTTGAGGATAGGCAAAAGGATAAGTGCCAGCAAGCCAATAGAAATATTGCAACCGATCTGAATGGTAAAGAACGAAATATTCGACCAGGCAAAGCCATCTTCACCGGCAATACCGTAAAATCCCAGCGCGGTAGTAGCCAGAAAATGGTAAGTACCCATGCCGCCCGGCGAGGGAATGACGATGCCCCAACCGCCGAAAACAAACACCACCAGAGCCACCAACGCAGAAAGGTGAGCCGTTGGTGCGTAGGCAAAGAAGCAGACGTAGGTCATCAGGAAATACATGACCCAGATGTTGATACTGTGGAAAAGGAACCAGCCCGGCCGCTTAAGCCCCCGGACCGTTTGGAGGCCTTCGACAAAGCCTACTAAGATACCACTTATCTTTTGGTAGACCCCCAACTGTTGAATGCGCGCACGCAAGCGGTACAACGAGCCCAGCCCGAGTAGCGCCAACCCTGCGAGCACCAGGAGCAAGGTACTGTTGTTGGCCAATTTCTCCTGGAGTGTACTGTTTTCTTTAAGAAACGCCCAGAGGGTATCAAACTCCAGCACCAGTGCCAGGGCAGTAACCAACAAAATGCTAATGACATCGACAATGCGGTCGGCCACCACGGTGCCCATGACCTGCTCCGCCGGAATACCTTCGTAGCGGGCCATCGTACCGGCACGCACCACTTCGCCTACCCGGGGCAGACCCAAGTTGGCAAAGTAGCCTAAAATGATGGTCAGAAAGGAATTGCTCAGGCGGGGGCGGTAGCCGAGTTGCTGAAGGAGCATATTCCAACGGATGGCCCGCGAGATATTGCTCAACGCAAAACACCCCAACACCACCAACAACCAGTAGATGTTGGCGGAGGCAAAATCACTCAATACCTTATCGAGCAGGCTGCAATCGGCGGCGGGAACGCCCCGCAACGCACATTCGGCCAGGTAGGCCGTGCTTTGTTTTTGATAAACCCAGTACAAGATGGCCAACCCTACGCTGAGAAATACCAGGAATTTTAAAAAATTTATCAGACCCTGCTTCACGATTACTTAATTTTTGCACTGCAAAGTTAAAAAATCACCCTGATCACGAGCGCTATCGCAAAAACTATTAGAGCCAGACCCGCTATCCGCCGGATCCACCACAGGTGGCGGGCGGTAAGTCGGTGACGAATAACCTTGGCCAGCAGTATTTTCAGGCAATCGGTGAAAACCACCGTTCCAAACAGACCAGCAAAAAAAAGGAAAGACTGGTGGTGGTCGTATTCGTTCTTCAAAACTACCCCCGTCATCACCGAAACCCAAAAGAAGACCGTAAAAGGATTGATGGTATTGATAAAAAAGCCCTTGGACCACAAAGTCAGGTTGCCCTTTTTTTCGTTCGCCGCAGGGTTCGGATCGTCCAGGCGGGGAGGAGGGGTCAGCAAGGTGCTGATGCCCGCACCCAGCAGCACTAAGCCACCAATGAGCCCAAGGGTCAGCTCAAATCCGGGCCAGTTAATAAGTTGGTTAACGTAACGAATGCCAAAATAGACCAACACGATGTACGAAAAATCACTCACCCAAATGCCAAAGCCAACGATGAAGCCAGCTTTGGTACCCTGCTCCAGACTTGCTTGCACCAACGCCACCAGCAAGGGCCCTACCAGGATGGCCAACAGCAAGCCAAAATATATGCCTTGTCCGAAAATTGACATGGTGAAGGAAGTGGTAAAGAAAAACTGGGGCTAAATTAAGAGAATATTAAACAATTCACCAGCTTTGGGAAGGATGAGCCATTTTAGCTTCGCTGCTTGTATCCTAACTGTAGATCGTTGCCACCAGTTGCCGGGCCCCGCCGTGGTCGCGAAATTCGCAGAGGTAGATACCCTGCCAGGTGCCCAGGTTGAGCTGGCCATTGGTGATGGGAACGGTGATGCTGCTCCCCATCATGCTGGCCTTAATGTGGGCGGGCATATCGTCGGGGCCTTCCAGGGTATGGGTGAGGAAAGGGAGGTCTTCGGGTACGAGACTGTTGAAGATGTTTTCGAAGTCGACCCGCACCGAAGGGTCGGCATTTTCGTTGATGGTGAGTGCGGCCGAAGTATGCTTGATGAACACCGACAACAGCCCCTGCGCCGGAAGCGCAGGCAGCTGCTCGAGTAGCTGCCGGGTGATGAGGTGGTAACCACGCGCTGCGGCGGGTAGCCGGAATTCAACCTGCTGGATCATAGACGCTGCTATTTCCGGCGGGTGCCACTGCCGTAGGACGGGCAACGGACATCGCCGAAGTAGTACAAAATTCCCACGCCGGCAAAAAGATAGACATCGTTGTTGCCGCTGTCGCCGCGCTGTTGGCCTTTGGTGCCCAGGGGCTTGCCGCCGTCAATCGCCAACGATTTGCCCGAAGACATATACACCGCCAGATCACTCTGGGGGCGGGTAGAAATGTAGTCGGTACGGTCGGGGTAGACGGTACTCACGTCGTCCAGGTAGTCGGTGTACGTTGAGCGAATGCCGGCGTGAATATTCATGCTCCACTCGTAATTGAGGTCAAATTTAAAACCCATGCCGTAGGTAAAAGCCGCCGTAACGGTAAAATATTCCTCCCCTTTAAATTGGCCTTCCGTACCCAGGGGGCGCAGCTCGACCAACTCCCCGGGATTGACCCCATTCAACTGCGTAGGACCATCGTAAACAGCTTTGGGGTTGAAGTTAAAAATCGACAAGCCACCGAAGAGGTAGGGCGTAAAGAAATTGTCGCGGCTACCGTGGAAGTAGGGTAGGAAGTTGAATTCGAAAAGCGCCGTTCCATCCCAGATGTCCGACTGGAAGCTCAGGTTGCGGTCCTGTTCGAAAGGGTTGCGGGAATCGCTGTCGTAGGCTGCAATTTTTCCGTAGTTGCCACTAACCGAAAAAGACAGGCGTTCGTTGAAATTGTAGCGCGCCAAAAAACCACCCGCCGCATTGGGGCGGTTGAGCCGGTAATTGGTGTTCAAGTCACCAAAATAGTAGGAAACACCTGCCCAGGGGCCGACCTCCCAACCGCGCATCAGCGATTGCCCACTCACGGTTGCCGTAAACAGCAAACTTGCCGTAATCACCATAAAACGCACTGAAAAATTTACGCTCCTCATAAGTTAATAGCTATTGAACCCAGATTTAGGACGGCAAAAGTACGGATAATCCCGTTCACCGGCGCAATACAAACGGTTTAGCCGCCCAGGATGGTATAGGGTTAAAGTTTTTTTTGCTGCGCAATGCGGGTAATGTCGCCATGCCAGAGCAGCTGGTCTAAAACACCTGGGCTTTCAGGTGCAATCCGGTATCCTCCGCCAGGCCGAGGGCCAGGTTCATGTTTTGCACGGCTTGTCCGGAGGCCCCTTTGAGCAGGTTGTCGATGACGCTGATGATGAGGGCCCGCTGGCCGTGCTTTTCCACGTGGACAAGGCATTTGTTGGTATTGACCACCTGCTTCAGGTGCGGATTGTCGGCAACCAGGTGCGTGAAGGGGTGGCTGGCGTAGTAGTTGGCGTAGTGTTCTTGGAGTGCCTGTTCGGTGAGGTCGGTACGCAGGTACATGCTGGCAAAAATCCCCCGGGTAAAATCGCCCCGGAGCGGCAGGAAAGGCAGCTCGGGGAGGGTACCGCCCTGGAGTTGCTGCAGGCTGCGGCCAATTTCGGCCAGGTGCTGGTGGGCAAAAGGCTTGTAAACAGACAGGTTGCTGTGGCGCCAGCTAAAGTGGGTCGTCTCCTGGGGTGCCTGCCCGGCTCCCGTTGAGCCGGTGATCGCGTGGATGTGGACTTCAGCAGGTAAGGCCCTGGCTGCCGCCAGCGGCAGTAGGCCCAGCTGGATGGCCGTGGCAAAACAACCGGGGTTGGCCACGCGGCGCGCGCCGCGCAACTGGTCACGGTTCAGTTCCGGCAAACCGTAGCTGAACGTATCATCCAGGCGGAAGTCGGTACTCAGGTCAATGACCAGGGTCTGGGCGGACTGGGGGTGTTCGGCGAGCCAGGCGCGGGACTGGCCGTGGCCACTGCACAGAAAAAGGACGTCAACGGAAAGATCCAACGCGGCGGTGAACACCAGCTGGCAATCGCCCACCAGATCCTGGTGAATGGCACTCACGGGCTTGCCAGCCTGGCTCAGGCTGTGGACAAACCGGATTTCTGCCGCCGGGTGCCACTGCAGGATTCGGATGAGTTCGCCCGCCGTGTAGCCGCCGCCGCCAATGATGCCAATTTGAATCATAATGATTGGATTGATGGTTAAAAAACCGGCCTACCTGGCCGATAAAATGGCCTTACTCCTTGGTCGTTGTGGCGCGTACTTTCCCTTGAATCTGGCCAGCCAGGGAGAGGATCTTGGTGAAACCTTTGACATCTTCGCCACTCCAGCCGGTGTTTATCTCGCCGTACTGGCCAAAACCAGCGCCCAACATATCGTAGGGCGACTGGATGCCGTCGAGTACGTATCGGTAGGGATGGAGGGTCAGGAAAACATCACCCGTCACCGGTTGTTGGGTGTCGGTGAGGAAGGCTTCGATGTTGCGCAGCACGGGGTCCAGGAACTGCCCTTCGTGAACCATCATCCCATACCAGTTGCCCAGTTGTTCTTTCCAGTACAACTGCCATTTGGTGAGGGTATGTTTTTCCAGCAGGTGGTGCGCTTTGATGATCAGCAACGGGGCCGCCGCCGCAAAACCTACCCGGCCTTTGATACCAATAATGGTGTCGCCAACGTGAATGTCGCGGCCGACACCGAAGGGAGCCGCCACTGCTTCCAGGGCCTGGATAGCGGCTACGGGGTGCGCGAAGGTCTGCCCGTCGAAGCCGACAAATTCGCCCGCCTTGAACTGCAAACTTAGCTTCCGCTCGCCCTGGGCCGTCATCGGGACCGGCCAGGCATCTTCCGGCAGGTTTTGGTGCGACGTGAGGGTTTCCTGCCCCCCCACGGAAGTACCCCAGATGCCCTGGTTGATGCTGTATTTGCCCTTCTTGTCGGGCCAACTGACCCCGTGCTTTTCCAGGTAGGCAATCTCGGCTGCCCGCGACAACTGCTGCTCGCGGATGGGCGTGATGATCTCAATGCCGTCTCCCAGCAGGGTGAAGATCAGGTCGAACCGCACCTGGTCATTTCCGGCGCCCGTACTCCCGTGGGCAATGGCATCAGCGCCAATCGAACGGGCATAGTTGACCACTTCCAGGGCCTGGAACATCCGCTCCGCACTCACCGACAACGGGTACGTCTGGTAGCGCAGGGAATTGCCAAAAACCAGGTACTTGAGGCACTGGTCGTAGAGCTTTTTCGTTACGTTCACGGCCTGGTAGGAGGTAGCACCCAGGGCCAGGGCACGTTCTGCCATGAGCTGTAATTCCAGGGCCGAAAAGCCGCCGGTATCCACCGTCAGGGCATGGATCTCCATTTGGTGTTCCTCCGTTAGGTATTTGATACAATACGAGGTATCCAGCCCGCCACTATAGGCGAGTACTACTTTTTTATTTTTCATCTTATGTTATTATCTTATGCTATTGACCAGGTCGTTAATTACAAAATGTTTCCCGCCACTTTTTCGTCGGCAATGATCAGGTCACTCAGATCGGTGGCCATGTTTTCTGCTACTTCCACGGCGGCGGGTGCCAGCATGGCGGTGCACAGGCACATGCGCCGCTGGTTGCGCTCGAGGATATCGAAGTTGGGGCAGGAACGACAGCCGTTCCAAAAAGCCTCATCTTGGGTGAGTTCTGAAAAAGTGACGGGTTCGTAGCCGAGCTTAGAGTTGATCCGCATGACGGCCAAACTGGTGGTGATACCAAAAATACTGGCCTCGGGAAATTTATCGCGCGACAATTGGAAAATCCGCGCCTTGATCTGTTTGGCCAAACCAAAACGGCGGAACTCGGGCGCGACGATCAATCCCGAATTGGCAACGTACCGATCGTGGCTCCATACCTCAATATAACAAAAACCAGCCAACTGTTCGCCCTGTAGGGCAATGACTGCGTTGCCATTCTGTATCTTGGTACAGATGTAGGCAGGCTCACGTTCGGCGATTCCTGTTCCGCGGGATTTAGCTGAATCTTTGATCAAATCACAAATTTGCTGCGCATACGCTGCGTCTTCAGCGGCCGCCACTCGAATGGTAAATTCCATTGTTAATGTTTGATAAATGAGGAAAATGAAAAAAACGATGATCAGTAGTTCGCATTACTCCAGGTCAACTTAGGATGGAAACTGATAGCTCATTTTTTTGAGCGAAGGACTTTACTAAAAAGCCCACGGAAGGGATAATATGACAGTATGCGCCCCTAAGGGCGACGAGGTTCAAAACGCCGGCGTTCAACAAAAAGAAGAAGGTGTTGAATGTATTTTTTCATATTGTTGGCAAAAGTAGGCTGTTAGCACAAACGCCGCAACTATTATTCTTGTTGTTTTACAATAACCAAAAAGTAAATTTATGCAGCGCTAGCTATCTTACGGTGGTTGGGTACTGGGTATGTTGTTAAGCGTAGTGGTATTCACACTACCCACCAAAGCGCCCAATACCCTGCAAAAAGTGGACAAGAGCCAGGCAGCCTCGCCCGTTGAGTCGGTGGTGCCACTGGAATTATTTACGGCTCAGGGCTGCTCCAGTTGCCCACCTGCCGACCGCGTTCTCCAACGGCTAAATGCGGCGGCCCAGGCAGGTGAA
>Ga0208544_10000605_pt1 | contig 27400 bp, 27 predicted proteins | sample DEB08_DNA_9_FD_184526 | JGI IMG/M metagenome (GOLD analysis project Ga0208544, IMG submission 184526) | Aqueous microbial communities from the Delaware River and Bay under freshwater to marine salinity gradient to study organic matter... | ecosystem: Environmental > Aquatic > Marine > Coastal ... | reverse complement strand
CGATTTCAATATTGAAGGCCGGTTTCTGGAATCGCAGGCCGAAACGGACTACGAGGCCAACATCAACTCCCTGATCGACGGTGATTGCGACGTGATCATCACGGTGGGTTTCCTGCTGGGTGATGCGACCAAGAACGCGGCCGAAGCGAACCCTGATCAGCGGTTTTCTATCGTCGACTTTGCATATGACCCGACCATTCCAAACGTGCTCGGGCAAGTCTATGCCACCGACGAGGCCGCGTTTTTGGCTGGATATCTAGCCGCAGGCATGACCAAGACGGGTATTCTGGGCACATTTGGCGGCATTAACATTCCGCCTGTGACCATCTTTATGGACGGGTTTGTCTACGGCGTTGACTATTATAACGCGCAAAAAGGCACCGACGTGTCCGTACTTGGCTGGGACACCGATACCCGCGAAGGTCTGTTCACCAACAACTTTGAATCGCTTGATGACGGGCGGGCCTATGCGCAGAACCTTTACGATGAAGGGGCCGATATCGTGTTGCCGGTGGCGGGACCTGTGGGCCTTGGATCAGCTGCATTGGCGGACGAAGTGGGCGCGGATGCGTTATTGATCATCGGCGTTGATGCCGATCTTTATGCAACCGATCCCGAAAAGGGCCATGTCTATCTGACCTCAATCACCAAGCGCATGGATGCAACTGTGCGGCAGGTTATCGAGTTGGCGATGAATGACACGTTCGCAGGTGGTTTGATCGTCGGCAAACTGGAAAACGGTGGCGTTGATCTGGCCCCCTTCCATGATCTGGACGGGGCTGTGCCGGATGACCTCAAGGCCGAACTGACCGCGCTACGCGCCGGTATCATCGACGGCACAATCAGCGTGAGCCCATAAGGTCGGAGCAAGCAGATGGACATTGCCCTGCGCGGCATCACAAAACGTTTCGGCCCTGTCACGGCCAACGAGGATGTGAACCTGACGATCCGCGCAGGCGAAGTCCTTGGGCTGCTGGGTGAAAACGGGGCGGGCAAATCGACTTTGATGAATGTGCTTTGCGGGCTTTACAGTCCAACTGCTGGCGACATCCTGATCGACGACAAGCCCGTTACCTTCGACGGACCCGGTGATGCCATTCGCGCGGGGATTGGCATGGTGCATCAGCATTTCATGCTGATCCCCGTGTTTACTGTGGCTGAAAACGTGGTGCTAGGGGTGGAACCGACAGGCCGCTTTGATCACCTTGACCTCAAAGCCGCCCGCGCGCAGGTGCGGGCGATTAACGATCAATACGGGTTGCAGGTTGATCCTGACGCATTGATCGAAACGCTGCCCGTCGGTGTCCAACAGCGGGTTGAAATCATCAAAGTCCTGTTTCGTGAAGCCGACGTGCTGATCCTGGATGAACCCACCGCCGTGCTGACCCCGCAAGAAGTGGACGAGTTCTTCGAGATCGTGAAATCCCTGCGTGATGCGGGCAAAGCGCTGGTTTTCATTACCCATAAACTGAATGAAATCCTTGATATTGCTGACCGGATCAGCGTTATCCGGCGCGGTCGGATCGTGGGTGAAGGCATCCCAAGCGAGTTGACCCGCCCCGAGTTGGCCGAAATGATGGTTGGCCGTCCGGTCAGTTTCGACGTGGAAAAAGAACCTTTTGCCCCCGGCCCCGTGCGCCTCGAAACACGCGATCTGACTATTCTGCGCGATAGCGGCGACGTTGCTGTGGAAGGTTTGAACCTATCGGTTCATGGCGGCGAAATCGTCGGTATCGCTGGCGTGCAAGGTAACGGCCAGTCCGCCTTGGTAGAGGCTTTGGCCGGACTGCGCCGTGTCACCCAAGGCACAGTTACTTTTGATGGCCAAGACATTACCCGCTTGTCTGCGCGGGCGCGCCATCGCATCGGTATCGCCCATATTCCCGAAGACCGACAGGCCGCAGGGTTGATTTCGAATTTTACCGTGGCCGAAAACATGGTGCTGGATAGTTACTACGACGCACGGTTTTCCAAGGGTCCGCAGGTCGATTGGGCCAAGGTCAACGAAACCGCGGCCAAACTGGTGCAGGACTTCGACATCCGCACCCCGTCCGTGTTCGCGCAGGCAGGACATTTGTCGGGCGGCAACCAACAAAAGCTGGTTGTGGCCCGCGAACTGGCCCGCGACACCAAATGCGTGATTGCAGGGCAACCAACCCGCGGACTTGATGTGGGGTCAATCGAGTATATCCATAAACGTCTCGTTGCCGCCCGCGACGAAGGTGACGGCGTTTTGCTGATTTCATCCGAACTGGACGAGATTATGGCTCTGTCAGACCGAATTCTTGTGATGTTCAAAGGTCGGATCGTGGCCGAATACAGCGCCGAAGGTGCTGACAAAGCGCAGATCGGCCTTGCAATGGCAGGAGCAGTGGCATGACCGATCCCACCATGAAAAACCTGTTGCAAGGCAAGGCACTGGGCCGCACCGAGGTCGAAGATCTGGTTGTCGTCCCTCTGTTCGCGGTCGTTATGGCGCTGATCCTGGGTGCTGTCACGATGCTGGCCACCAACATTGATCTGCCGACAATAGGGCGATCCTATGTGGCGTTGCTGGAAGGGTCGGTCGGGTCACTGAATGCAGTGTCTGAAACGCTGACCGCTGCTGCCCCCCTGATTCTTGCGGGGCTCGGGCTGGCGCTGGGATTTCGGGCTGGCCTGTTCAACATCGGGGCCGAAGGTCAGATGGTCATTGGCGGGCTAGCCGCCGTTGTCACTGGGTTCAGCTTTGCGCACCTGCCCAGCTTTGTCCTTTTGCCGTTATCGCTGTTTGCGGGGGCATTGGCGGGTGCGCTTTATGCGTCAATCGCCGGTTGGTTAAGGGCGGCGACGGGTGCGCACGAAGTCATTTCAACCATCATGCTGAACCTGATTTCATATCGGCTTTTGGATTATTTCCTCAGCCTGCCCTATGTCCAGCAAACAGGACGCGCCGATCCAATTTCAAAGTCAGTGCCAACTGCCGCCGAGCTGCCGCGATTGCTGACCGCTTTGGACCCAAATCTGCGGGTTCACGCGGGCATTTTTCTGGTTCTGATCATGGTCGGCCTTGTTTATTGGCTGCTGTTTCGCAGCAAACTGGGGTTCGAATTCCGCGCCAGCGGTGAAAACCCCAAGGCCGCGCGATTTGCGGGCATGCATGCGGGGATTATTATTGTCGCGGCGATGGCGACAGCGGGGGCCTTGGCTGGGCTTGCTGGTGCCAATCAGGTGTTGGGTGTGCTAGGCCGCGCGACGCCGGGGTTTTCAGCGGGGATCGGTTTTGACGCCATCGCCGTGGCTTTGCTAGGTCGGTCGCATCCGGTGGGTGTCGTCTTTGCGGGCCTTCTGTTCGGCGCTCTCGAGGCGGGCGGACGGCAGATGCAAGTTGATGCGGGCGTTTCCATCGACCTGATCGGCATTATCCAAGCGTTGATTATCGTCTTTATCGCAGCACCCTTGCTGGTGCGCGCGGTCTTCCCATGGGGCTTTCGCCGCAAGAAAGGCGGTGCGTGATGCTAAGCACGACACGTTCAACAGGTCACACCCGCCAAAGCACGGTGACAGGGATCGTTCTGATCGGCTTGGCCATTCTGATTGCTTTGCTTCTTGCCCCTGACGCAACTGGTGATGCGACATTCCGGCTTTCGCGTCCCACCGACCGCTGGGCCATATCGCCATTGGTCGTCTCGTCGGGACCATTCATTTACGTCGTCGCGACCATCCTCGCGTTCTTGGGCGTGCGCCAATTCCTACGCGGCGGGGCGCGATGGGCGCTGCTTTCGCTGGGTATCGGTTTGGCTTTTACAGTGGCGGCGTTTCTGGTCTGGGCGACTGCTGGCAAGGCGTTTTCACTAACAGGGATGTTGCAAGCCACGATGGTACGTGCCGTGCCCATTGCCTTGGGTGCGTTGGCGGGTGTTCTGTCCGAACGCGTCGCCGTCGTGAACATCGCGATTGAAGGGATGTTGCTGGCGGGGGCGTTTACCGGTGCGCTGGTCGGGTCACTGGCAGGTGGCATCGGTGGGTTGGCCGCTGCAATCGCTGTTGGCGGGCTATTTGGGTTCATTCTGGCGGCATTGGTTGTGACCTACCGTATGGATCAGATCATCGCCGGTGTTGTGATCAACCTGTTTGTGCTGGGGCTGACATCCTATGTCAGCAGTCAGGTTTTTGCTGAATACCGGCACCTGAATAACGCACCCGTTTTCCGGTCGATCAAGATACCCATACTTGGCGATATTCCCGTCATCGGGCCGATGTTGTTCAATCAGAATGTGTTCGTTTATGGCGCGTTAGTTATGGTTGCAGTGTCGACTTACTACCTGTTCTATACGCGCCACGGATTGCGCGCGCGGGCTGTGGGCGAACACCCAAGGGCAGCGGATACGCTGGGGATCAACGTTTACCGGACACGGTACATCAACGTAACTCTGGCGGGGATGGTGGCAGGGTTTGGCGGGGCGTGGTTCACGCTGGGGTCGGTCGGGCGCTTTGACGAAGGTATGACGGGCGGGCGTGGGTTTATCGGGTTGGCTGCAATGATTTTCGGTCGCTGGCACCCTGTGGGCGCGCTTGCTGCGGCACTGGTGTTCGGCTTTGCGGATTCGCTGCAACAAAAGCTGGCCTTGCTGCAAACACCGATCCCGTCAGAGTTTTTGGCGATGGCCCCCTATATTGCCACGATCATTGTGGTGGCAGGGCTGGTCGGGAGAGCGAAAGCACCAGCAGCAGACGGCAAACCATATGTAAAAGAATAGTAGGCGGCGCCCCAGTTTGAGGAGCCGCCAAGTATTGATTATACGGGTGTGTGCTTTGTGCCTTTGCCCGCGTTTGGCAGCATATCCAGACCCATTTTGACGAGCTTGCCGGTCTCATTCTTGTACTGTTCCTGCGCCTTTTCCAAAAACGCGAGCTGCGCCTTCTGAAGATCTTCGGCCGTTTTACACTGCAGTAGTTCTTTCTGGGTTTTGACATCTTCGCTGATGCGCGCGGCGATAAACGACATCACTTCGCTGTTCATTTCAGCCGTCGCCTCGAACCAGTTAGTGCCCATCCAGTTCATTGACCCAAGGCCGGCATCCTCGAACTGCTTGAGGAAGGCTTGGCCAAGGGCGGCGGGATCATTGGTGCTGGATGTCTGCTTCGTTGATTTGGCCATGACAGGCTCCCTCGTGTTTGTGCTGAAAAACGTTATTATAGCAGACGAATTTGCGCTGTTATTGATATCCATCAACGTAATCCCTGCTGGATAATGGATTGCTTGACGCATGGATCATGATTTGACTTCGGGCCTAACGACGACACAAGTCGCAAGGCAGCACGACACCCACGGCTGGAACGAACTGCCCCATGTGGCGGGTCCGTCGCCGCTGCGTATTCTTTTACGCCAGTTTACAAACGTGTTGGTGGTGATCCTGATCATCGCGGCGGGCATTGCTTTTGTGGTGGGTGAACGGATCGATACAATCGCGATTGCCATCGTGATCGTGCTGAACGGGGCGCTGGGTTTTGTGCAGGAATGGCGCGCCGAAAACGCGCTACAGGCCTTGCGCAACATGATGTCCCCACAAGCGACCGTGCTGCGCGACGGGCGCCAGATGATTATTCCGGCACGCGATTTAGTCCCTGGCGATCTGATAATCGTGGCTGCGGGCGACCGCGTGCCTGCAGATGCAGATGTTGTCGAACAGACTTCGCTGTCAGCAGATGAAAGTGCGCTGACGGGGGAATCAATGCCGGTATCCAAGGACAGCGATGCCCCCGCCTTGTACATGGGAACCAACGTGGTCGAAGGACGTGGCATGGGGCGGGTCACTGCGATTGGCACGCAAACGCGTTTTGGCCAGATTGCGGTGCTGACCGGATCAGTCACGCAGCGCGAAACGCATCTGCAACGCCAGTTGGGAAAGCTGGCCAAACAATTGGGCCTCGTCGCCCTGTTGATCGCCGCTGCCGTCATGGGCTTGGGCATTCTAAGCGGCAGACCCATTACCGAAATGTTCATGACCGGTATTTCGCTGGCGGTGGCGATGGTCCCCGAAGGCTTGCCCGCCGTGGTCACGATCACCATCGCTTTGGGCGCGGCGGCACTGGTGCGTCAGAACGCCTTGACGCGACGCCTACAGGCGGTTGAAACCCTCGGCGCCGCATCAGTGATCTGTACTGACAAAACAGGCACATTGACCGAAAACAAGATGACAGCGACGGCGATCTGGACCCCGCAGGGCAGTTACGATGTGAACGGCACTGGCTATGATCCGTCCGGTCATATTGCGCAGAATGGTGAAAAGCGGCGTGCGTCAAACGATCCGGTGCTGGCGGCTTTGCTTGAGGTTTGCACAGGCTGCACCCATGCTAATTTGCAGCATCGCGACGGCGAATGGATTATGATCGGCACACCCACCGAGGGCGCCTTGCTCAGTCTTGCTTACAAAGGTTGGGCCACCCTGTCTGACCCTGCTGACGTGATCGCCGAAATGCCGTTCAACAGCGATCGCAAGCGCATGAGTATACTGCGCAACACGCCTGACGGCCCTAAAGTACTGACCAAGGGCGCGCCTGAACGCCTGCGCGATCTTTGCACGACGATCATGGGACCGGACGGGCCGGAGCCGATGTCAGATGCAGCACGCGCACAGATCGAGGCAGCCTATACTGACATGGCCGCACATGGGCACCGCGTCATCGCGCTTGCCGCCGGATTCAGCCCTGATGGCGCACTGCAAGAAACCGCGCTGACCTTTTTGGGTCTCGTCGGTATCATCGACCCGCCCCGCCCCGAAGTACCCGCCGCCGTCGCGCTTGCCCATGCTGCGGGAACGCGGATCATCATGATCACAGGCGACAGCCCTGTGACAGCCAAGGCGATTGCCGAAGCGATCGGTTTGAACCCGCAAGCCGTTCTGACACATGACGATATGGTCAGTATGTCGGACACAGAATTAGTGCATGCGTTGGATCAGGACATGCTGGTCGCGCGGGCAGAACCTGCCGACAAAATGCGGATTGTGGCCCTGCTGCAAGCCGAAGGTCAGATCGTGGCGATGACAGGCGACGGCGTGAACGACGCACCCGCATTGGAACAAGCCGATATCGGGATCGCAATGGGGATCAGAGGCACCGATGTGGCCAAGGACGCAGCCGATCTCGTACTTTTGGACGATAATTTTGCGACGATCATCGCAGCGATCCGCGAAGGGCGAAGGCAGTTCGACAACCTGCGCAAATTCGTGCGCTATCTTTTGTCGTCAAATGCGGGCGAAGTCGTCGCACTCGTATGCAACATCATTATTGGTGGGCCGTTGATATTTCTGGCCACGCAAATCCTGTGGATGAACCTGATCACCGACGGTCTGACGGCAGTGGCGCTCGGGCTGGAAAAACCCGAAGCAGGGCAGATGGAGGAACCCCCCCGCCCAATGAACGGGCCGATCCTCGGCTGGTCAGGCGTCGCGGTCATCGCGGTTTTTGGGCTTTACACCGGCCTTTCCAGCCTCTGGATTTTCTGGAGCTTGCTGCCCACAGACGAAACCCTTGCCCGCACAGCGGCCTTCACCGCGATGGTCGTGTTCGAGAAATTCAGTGTTTTCGCATTTCGTTCCTTGCGCGCACCTTGCAGCCGGATTGGCTGGACCAGCAACCCGTTTTTATTGCTGGCATTGGCAACAACACTCGGGGCGCAGGCCGCAGCGGTCTATTGGCCACCGCTGCAAACCTTGTTGCAGACAACAGGGCTGGGGCTGGCCGAATGGCAGACGATCGCACTGTTCACGTTGCCTTTGATCATCCTGCCGGAGCTTTTCAAATTGACCCTGATACGGAGACAGGCAAATGCCACTTGAACATGGACACGGCCGTGCAGAAATCACCGCGCGTCTGGATGCGCAAAACAACAGCGGTCAACTGCGCGACGCAATCTTTGGCGGTATCGACGGCACTGTCACGACGTTCGCGATCGTCGCTGGAGTGCAGGGTGCAGGTCTTCCCGCCACGATTGTTATCGCACTGGGGCTGGCAAATGTGCTGGCAGACGGGTTTTCGATGGCGGCTGGCAATTATGCGGGCACCAAAGCTATTTCAGACGACCGACGCAGACTGTGGGCAGTTGAAGAACGCCATATCCGCGAATTCCCGCAAGGCGAACGCGACGAACTGCAACAAATTCTTGCTCGCAAAGGCCTAAGCGGCGACGTCCTGCTTGAGGCCATGACGATGATCAGCGCCAACAAAAAGCAGTGGATCACGATGATGATGTCAGAGGAATACGGGCTTCCTCCTGTGGACGACCGGCCTATCCGCGCGGCGATTGTGATATTTGCAGCCTTCGTTATGGCGGGGTTACTGCCTTTGCTGCCCTATCTAATCGGGCTGACACCTGCCTTTACATGGTCCATCGCGATAGCGGGACTGACGTTCTTCGGGATTGGCACGATCAAATCGCGCTGGTCGCTCGCGCCTTGGTGGCGATCAGGGCTGGAAACGCTGCTGATCGGCGGCGTGGCGGCGTGGCTTGCCTATATCGTTGGTGGACTGTTCCATGTTTGAAAGGGGGAACCGCATCGTTCAGCGGGTAAGGGTCCAATGCAATGAGACACGGTTCCCCCCCCCCAAATCTTCTACCGCGCCGCGCTAGTTGGCGGGGTGATGCACGACGTCGTCCGGCGTATGAAGAATCCGGGGATCGGGCGAGGTCGCCACAGTTTCGTCCTTGTCAGGGTAATCCAACGACGCAAGGAAATGGCGCATACAATTCAGCCGTGCGCGTTTCTTGTCATTTGACCGGATCACTGTCCAAGGCGCGTCAGCGGTATCCGTATAGAAGAACATGGCTTCTTTCGCTTCGGTATAGGCGTCCCATTTATCAAGGCTTGCGCGATCAATGGGTGAAAGCTTCCATTGCTTCAACGGGTCTGTTTCCCTTGAGGCGAACCGCTTGAGCTGTTCTTCTTGTGTCACGGAAAACCAGTATTTGAACAACAGGATACCGCTGCGCGTCAGCATCCGCTCGAATTCGGGCGTTTGGCGCATGAACTCGAGGTATTCGTTCGGCTTGCAAAACTGCATGACCCGTTCGACGCCAGCGCGATTATACCAAGACCGGTCATACAGAACAATCTCACCGGCAGTTGGTAAGTGTTTGACATAACGTTGAAAATACCACTGACCGCGCTCTTCATCGGTGGGCTTGTTCAGTGCTACAACGCGGGCTTCGCGTGGGTTCAGGTGTTCGGTGAACCGCTTGATTGTTCCGCCTTTGCCAGCCGCATCACGGCCTTCGAACAGCATGACGATCTTTTGACCGGTCGCCTGCACCCATTGCTGCACTTTCAGCAACTCCACCTGTAACGCGGCCTTTTCGGCTTCGTATGCCCGTCGTCCCAAGGGTTTGGCGTAGGGATATTCCCCCTGCTCAAAACCACTAATTTTTTGTGACAACTTCGCGCGGTCTTCAACTTTCAATTCACTTATGGCTTGCGTCATTCCGGCTTCCTTTCATTTCGGCTCAGTATAGCTGTAGGAAGGCAGATCGGCTTTGATGTGGGTCAAAACCAGCCACAAAGGTTACGTCCTAGACAACGAGGACTTCTTTTAGATGCTTGGGCAGTTCGTCCAGCGGCAGATGGGTCAGGTCCTTGGGAATATCGCCCAGTAGCGCATCCTTCAAGGCAGGCGTCATCGCCTTGCGCAGCATTCCCAGCATCGCGGCAGGTGCAATGAGGATCAGACGTTGAAAGTCGCCCTTGGACAAAGATGCCTCTAGGTAGCGGATTATGTCGGTGGCAAATGCATGGGCCGCCTGCCCTTTCAGATCCGGATCAGCAATACCGCCCCGATTGGGACCAACGGAAGCATTCGTCATCCCCGGCTCATCTGACAGAGAGGTGATCGGTGGGGTCTTTAGGCCGTGCGTGCTGTGACCATAGACGCCCTTTGAAGGGCCATCGTTCACGGCAATTCGCACGGTCTTTGTATCGGCCAGCACAATCCATGTCTTGATCGGTTTCATTGTTTTTCTCCTGCGATTTCTGTGTGAACCTAGGCAGCGCCTGTGCAAGGACAGTTGATTTTTCTCAATAATTGGCGTCACCTTGGTGGCAAGAACGACAAAGCAGGTATGGGTAATGATTGATCAGGAACGCGATGCGGCTTTGTTGGCGGGACTATTGGGCGCGATGGCTGATGCGGTGTTGGTCAGCGACGAAAACGGAATAATTACGCAGGCCAATGGGGCTGCGGGTGCGCTTTTCAGTTATGATGCTGCCACACTGATCGGGCAGAGTGTCAACATCCTGATGCCGCAGGCGTTGGCCGACAGGCATGACGGATTTATGTCCGACTATGTAGGCACGGGTCACGCGCGGATCATTGGACGGGGTCGCGCGGTCGAAGCGCAGCGGAACAATGGCACGACATTTCCGCTGCATGTGTCCCTTGGCCGGGTCGACTACGACGATCAGATCCAGTTCATCGCCATCCTACACGATCTGACCCTACAGACCGCAGCAGAAGAAGCGCTTGCCCGTTCGGCCCGCATCGACGCGATCGGACAGATGACGGGCGGGATCAGCCATGACTTCAGCAATATCCTGACGGTCATCATCGGCAATCTGGAAATGCTGGATGCGCGCCTGACGGACGCTGAAGACAAATCCATGTTGTCAGATGCGCTTGAAGCGGCAGAATTGGGGGCAAAACTGACGGCTGGACTTAACGCGTTTGCGCGCAAATCCGCGATACATTGCGAAGCCATTGATGTGAACGCCGCCGCAGAAGCCGCGTTGACCCTGATCCGCCGCACCTTTGACCCGCATTACGTTATCACGGTAGACCTGCAAAAGGCTCTGCCGCCCGTGCTGGCCGATACCACGCAGCTGCAATCGGCATTGATCAACATCGCCCTGAACGCCCGCGACGCGATGCCCGACGGTGGTAGAATTTTCCTCAGGTCTGAGGCGGTCACAATTGACGACACCTATATGGCGCAAGAACTGGACGTGGCTGAAGGGTCATATGTGCGGTTGTCTATCTCTGACACAGGGCGCGGTATGGGGCCGTATACGTGTCAGCGGGCGTTCGAGCCGTTCTTCACAACCAAACCCGTCGGGCATGGCACGGGCCTAGGATTGGCGATGGTTTATGGCTTTGTGCGGCAATGCGGTGGCCATGTCGCCATCTATAGCGAAATCGAACAGGGAACGACCATCGCACTGTACTTTCCAGTGTTCGACGCGGCACCATCCCAAAGAAAGCAAGTGCGCGCCGCCGTCGCACGCAAGGCCTCGCAAGGGCAGACTGTGCTTGTGGTAGATGACAACCCCCAGATCAGGCGGCTGACAACGGCACGGCTGCGCGATCTGGGATATCAGGTGAAAGAAGCTGAATCTGGTGATGCCGGGCGAACTGGACGGGTTGGCGCTGGCGCGGCACATCGTAGCGACCTATCCCAACATACGGATTTTGCTGACGTCGGGCTATGCCGTCGATATATTGGCGCGGCAATCAGAAGATATCGACCACCGCATCCTTCACAAACCCTACCGTCAGTCAGAGTTGGCAGACGCGCTTCAAGCGTTGTTTTCAGCAAGTTGACCTGTGACAAGATGTACGTCGCAAGTGAACGAATACCCGATGCCACGGATTGTGGAAATCAGGGTCGGGTTTGATGGATTGCGTTCAATTTTTTTGCGCAGACGGGCAATCTGGTTGTCGATCGTCCGGTCTAGCGGCGCATAGCTGTTCCCGCCCGTCAAGTCCATCAGTTGTTCGCGCGACAAAACGCGTTTGGGGCGGGTCAAAAACACATCAAGCAGCCTGAATTCACCGCTGGTCAGATCAACCGGCGCACCTGTGCGATCAAAGAGCTTCATCTCGAGCGGGATCGCGACCATGTCGTCGAACTGCAATGCGGCACTGCCTTCTGGGTCCGGCGCCAATACCGCATTCTGGTTGCTGCGGCGCAGAACAGCTTTGATGCGCGCCACAACCTCGCGCAGGTGAAAAGGCTTGGTGACATAGTCGTCAGCCCCAAGTTCAAGCCCGACAACGCGGTCAATCACATCATCTTTGCCAGTAACCATGATAATTGGCACCCTTGAAGTCTTGCGGATCGCGCGGGCAATATCAAAACCGTCGTCACCGCCAAGGTCCAAATCAAGAGTGACCACGTCAATCTGATGGGTCGCGATTGCTGTCAGAGCTGCCGTCTTATCACCAGCCTCGAATACAGTGCTGCCTTCACCTTCAAAGCATCTGCGCAGCAACTTTCTAATCTTCGGATCGTCATCAACGACGAGAATAGCAGAGTTCTTCACGGAATGGCCCCCACCAGAATCGATAAAGCAATAAACATATTCTAAATACAGAATGTAACACATTCCATGCGCTGATACAATTTGATACACTTCGTTACCTTGTGTGCGGTGCGCCGGATACAACCAAGGGTCAGCTTCCATTCAGCCATATGAAAGGACGCTGCCATGTACGTCACTGCAACCCTGCCCGCGCTGTTCGCCAAATCGAAATCCCCCGCAAAGCCTAGTATCGTCAAACAACGCACAATCACTATCAAACCGGGAAAGCATCTTTTTCTGGAAGGCGATACCGCCGACCGCATCTACGAAGTCGCAAGTGGTGTCCTGCGTTTGACCCGCTTGATGGAGGACGGGCGCAGGCAAGTTATCGCCTTTGGCTATCCCGGCGACACGGTCGGCTTTCCCAGCGACGGGTGCTATCACACCGATTGCGATGCATTGGTTCCCAGTACGCTGGTGACCCATCGCCGATCGGATCTGGAAACGGCCTCTGGTGACGCGGCCTTGCATCAACGGCTTTTGTTAGCGGCATTGCGCGAAATCAGCGGGATGCAGGATCACTTCATGATGCTTGGACGCAAGTCCTCGATTGAAAAGCTGGCCTCGTTTTTGACGGTGCTGACGGCCCGTGTGGGTGAACCACTGGGCGAGTTCGAACAGGTGACACTGCCCATGACACGCGCCGACATCGCTGATTTCCTTGGGCTAACAACCGAAACCGTCAGTCGTGCGTTCACCCAGTTGCGCAAATCCCAGATCATCGCGATTGATCACGTGAACACCGTGATCATTCTCAAGCCCGTTGCGCTGCAGTGTATCGCGCAGGGCGACGACAACACCTAAAGGTTTCCCCCTGGAACTGCCGAGGCAACAGCACATGTTCGTGCTGCCTCGGCATTTTTTTGGCATCAAGCCCCTTCGTCGTTGACGGGGTTTTGCATATCAACATCAAGCGCGGGATCAGGATCCGTAATCCAGATCGACAGAATTCCGGCTGTCATCGCGCCAACACCCAGCAACACCAGCGTGTAGTTCACGACCCAGCCGACAAACGGGATGAAGTTAAGAAATCCGACGACGATGATTGCGAGCGCAACAGTGACAAGCTTCATCAACAGTGACGGGTCCTCTGGCCCGTCAAACGCCGACACCACACGCCGCGCCATAGCATAGGCTGCCAATAGATACCCCAAGGTCCAAGCCACAATTATGGCCAGCAATGCGAACGGCACAAAGGGTATGCCAATAATCGTCAGCGCCGTGATCGGGACCATTCCGAATAGCGCCGACAGGCCTATCACGCCCAGCACGAAGGTCTGCAAAGGCTGGCGTGTCACACGACGGCGCATCTTTTCGACGCGGGTTTCGGCGAACGTGAGAAAGAGTGCGGCCAGAACCAAAAGAAAGATCGTCGAGATCAGGAATGCTGAAAACATCGACAGCCAGACAGGTAACATCGGCATATCGACCGCGTCCCAACTGCGGTCAAATTCGCGGTACATTCTGCCACGGTCCAACGGTTCCAGGGTGATCCGCGCGGCAGGGATCACGCGGTCTGGCACTGTATGGTCGTCATCCGTGGACAAGATCAGCGTGCCGTCAATGCGGGCCGCCGGGCCATAGGTGACAGTTTCGGCCACAATCCATGCATCGCCCGAAACGGGTGCGTTCAGATGAACGGTGCCCCCAAAAGCAGTTAGCGCACCGGAGATTGGACCTTCGATTGTCAGGCTACGACCAAAGAATCGCAGATTGCCTTCGACGGGGGCTGTCGCCGTGCTGCGCACACTGAATCCGGCGGCGGTGATATCTTCGCCCACAGCGGCGTTGACGGTGACCGAACTGCCGGCAGCATAAAGATCGCCACCTGTCTGAGCGCTGATGTTTACGTCATAGCCTGCGGCATGCATATCGCCGCTTGCACTGCCCGATGTGGTGATGACGCTACCGGCGGCAAAAACATCGCCGGTAGCGGCCAGTGTTTGGGTCACGGCCTCGCCTGCCGCATAAGTATCGCCGCCATGCACACGACTTACGTCTTGGGTGTGCCCCTGTCCGGCAAGGGCCAAACTGGTAATGGCTACTGCTAAAATATGTCGCATATGAATTTCCTTTGCTCGTTCTAATTTTCCCATTCTTTGTAAAACGCAGGACCTCCCCCCCGATTGAGCAATATCAAAAGCCATCCTGCTTTTGCGCGCTATTCAAAGGAACAGGCGTACCGATACGCCGCATTGAAACGGAGACTGGACATGCAAACGAACCTCGCCCCTGCGCCCTCTAATACCCCCGAGCCACAGCCCTTTTTCGAGCAACTGCAACAAGAGATGGAGCAACTTTTTGACCGCTTTCGTGGCTACCCGCCCGTTGCAAATGCACTGCCGCGTCTTGGGTTCGGCAATGGTCTTCATCCGGCGATTGATATGGCCGAAACTGATGATGCTGTCGAAATAACCGCTGATATTCCCGGTGTCTCTGCCGATGATCTGGATGTCTCGCTGAATGGTGACCTGCTGGTGATCAAGGGCGAAAAGTCGGACGAGCGGACCGAAAAAGACAAGAACTATCATTTGACCGAACGCAGCTACGGCAGCTTTCAGCGGCAAATCCGGCTGGGCTTCACGCCTGCGGATGATGCTATCGACGGTCACTTTGCTGACGGGGTCCTCAAGGTGACAATCCCCAAACCGGCTGACGTGAAAGCACATAACCGCAAAATCGAAATCAAAGCCAAATAGGAAACCTGGCGTCCGGCACTGTGCCGGACGCTACGGTATCATTGGAGGACCTGACATGACCCTGCGCACCATTCTAGTTTGCCTGACCGGCGCGAAATCCGCTGCCCCATTGCTGAAAACCGCGGCGGTTCTGGCGCGGCGCGACAATGCACACCTGATCGGGCTATACGTCGCGGAATCGCTGGTCATGTATCCCGGCATCGCTGTCCACATCCCCGAGGTCAGCTACAAAGGCTTTATCGCAAGCCAGCAGGCCCACGCCCAGGAAATCAAAACAGCCTTTGACGCTTTCGCCCAGTCCGAAGATTTTCCCACCGAATGGCGCAAGATCAGCAGCGAAAGCAGCTTTGTGGCCGATAGTATCATCGCGTCGGCGCGACATGTCGATCTGGTCGTGATGGCACAAGAAGACGACGGCGAAGACCGCCCGCAAATCAACAATTTCCAAGAGCGCGTGATCCGTGAATGCGGACGGCCTGTATTGGTGGTTCCGCATGATTATGTCGCCGAAAAGTTGGGCGAAAACATCGTTCTGGGTTGGAGCGAAACACGCGAAGCCACCCGCGCGATGCATGACCTGCTCGACGTGGCAGGCGCCGCCGCAAACATCCGCGTTCTGCGCATCGGCAAGCCGCCCAGCAACACGCTTGCTGACCACGCGGCCAATGATCTGGCCATCGCCATCGCCCGTCATGGTCCGCAGGTCGAGATCGTACACCGCGACAAAGACGGCGAAAAAGTTGCCGATGTCTTAAGCCATGAAGCATTCGAAATGGGGGCAGACATGTTGGTCACCGGCGCATTTGGACATTCGCGCGCCTATGATTTTGTGATCGGTGCGGCGACACGTGCATTGCTGAACAATGCAAAACTGCCGGTGATGTTTTCGAAATAGGTGGCGGCTATCGGGGTTGTTACAGCAACCCTCGGCCTGTGCGGCCTTGCTCTAGGAAAGCAGTCGCACTGCCGTTCCCACACCACTGACAAGGATCATGTTTGATGCTGCATAACCAATCGGCGTGTATTGAATAGAGATCGCGACCACAGCATCCGCCTTTTGTTCAAAGGCCTGTTTCTTCAATTCAAACAAAACCAGTTCAACACTTTCATTCATCGTTTGCTCGACCTCTTTGGATCGTCCGTCAACGACGTCTTGCACCGACGCAAACATGTCATGAGAGATACGCGCGCCAAAGGCACATTGCGCAGAGACAATCGAAAGGTGCTGCATCGTCTCAATGCTGTTCTGCGCCTCTGTTGTCATAATAATCTGGGATGCATTGACTTGCTCGCGCAAGAGTGTTTCGGCGCTCTTCTCTTGGGTCAGCATATCGGTTCTCCGGTTCAAAAATCCATTAACGCAAGTTTACGCGCCAGCGCGTCGCGCTCTTCAATCAGGTCCAGCACAAGGGCGACCCCTGCCACGTTAAGCCTCAGATCGCGCATCAGGCGGGCCGCTTTGCGGGCGCGGTCAATATGGACACGGTCGAATTCCCACTCTGCCGCAGCGTAGCTGATAGGGGCGACAACACCATGTTCGACAAGCTGCGCCACCCAGTCCACGCTAGCATCACAAAACATGGACAGCTCGGACAACGATAGTTTTTCAACCACTTTGGTGTAAATGTTGCGGGCCATCTTGCGACGTACGCGTTCGGTATCATCGTGTGATGCGTCCCTGATCGCTTTAGTATCTTGATAACAAGTCGTTTTAGTCACGGTTTTCTCGCCTTGCCGTAACCCCAAACTGCCACGCGATATGCGAGGCACGATTGACTAATCTCAATCGGCAGAGGTGTCGCAGGTGTAAATTGGTGGCCTAGCAACCAAGAGGCACACCATGAGAAACTTTACCTTTCTGGCGCTGCAAGGCCCCGACGGCACAACCGCCGATCTGGCCCAAGTGGCCGAAAAGGCGCTGGCCAATAAAGGGCGGTTGAACGTGCTTCATCTGGGACCAGTGCCGGTCTTGGCCTATTCCCTGACGCCGCATCCCTACGGTGTGCCGACGATCCCCGACAGTTGGGTTGAAATGCACAACACGATGTCCAAAAAACTGACCGAACAGCAGGCGCTGACACGCGACTATTTGCTGGCACAGGGTCTGTCAGGCGAAGTGAACACCATCTGTGTAGAACCTGCCGCCTTTCACGATCTTGTCGGATTGCGCGCCATCTTTGCGGACGTCAGCATCGTTCAAGACAGCTTGCGCAGCGACAAGAGCGCCTTTGACAACGTCTTGTATGGCCTCCTGTTTGACGGTCCCGGCCCGGCTATCCTGAACGCCGAAGCGAACCCCAAGGCATTGTCCCCTCAAAACGTGTTTATCGCCTGGAACAGCAGCCTGCCTGCAATTCGGGCTATCCGTGCGTCGCTTTCTTTGCTCAAAGCGGCCAAAGAGGTGACGATAGCGTGCTTTGATCCTGATCCGTCGCGCTATGCCGACGGGCAGAACCCTGGGTCTGATCTGGCAACATGGTTAAGCCATCACGGGGTGAATGTGACCGTGCAGGAATATGCCAAAGGCCGCCAGACTATCGGGGACGCGTTGATGATGCGGGCCAAGGAAACGACCGCCGATCTGGTCGTGATGGGTGCTTATGGGCGCAGCCGCTGGAACGAACGTATCTTTGGTGGAACTACAGAAACCATGATCACACAACGCGATTTGCCTGTGCTGTTGGCGCATTAGTCATGTGCCTTTGGCAGACTTCCAACCTTTTACGTTTCCGAACAAACCCCAAAATCAGTTTAAAAACAGGAGTTTAAGATGAATGACGTTGAACGACTACTCAAGAATACCGTTGAAGAACTGGACCGCCTGCTTAACGCCAAAAACGTACTGGGCGACCCCATCGAAAAAGACGGATCAACCGTGATCCCGATTGTCAGCTACGGCTTCGGCTTTGGGGCCGGCGGCACCCAAGGCGCAAAAACTGGCGACGGTGGCGGGACTGGCGGCGGCGGTGGGATCAAACCGATTGGCGCAATTATTCTTGACGCCAAAGGTGCGCGCGTCGAAGCCATCAAAGGTGCTATGTCGGGTCTGGCCGAGGTCATAGGAGATGCAGCAGCACTCGCCGTTGACAAGAAGAAGGCGGACGGATCGAAAAAAGAGGCCTGAGATGGCCCTACAGGTTCTGCTATGGCTTGGCGTGTCCCTGTTGGTTTTGGTCATTTTCCTGGTGATCACACCAATCCACGTTGTGCTGTTATGGCAGAATGAGCCCGCCAAACGAGCAACAGTCCTTCTGCGTCTGTTTGGCGGGGTTTCACCAACGATAAAAGTCTATGACAGCTCCAAACTACCAAAACCGGACAAACCTGCACGCAAACGCAGCAAACGGAAGCGCGGTCAGACCGGCAGGCAACGCTGGAACCTGCGTGGTGATATTCTGTCCGAAGCAATGACGTTGCTGCGCCGCGTATTGGGTGCGATCCATATTGATCTGCTACATCTGGACGCCGAAGTGGGCCTCGGTGATCCTGCAGAGACCGGCCAGTTCTATGGCCAGCTCTGCCCGCTCATCTATACGACAGGCGGGCATGTCACTCTGCGTCCGAATTTTGAACGGGCTTGTTTGCAGGGGACCGCTTTGGCCAAATTCCACTTTACATTGCTGGGTCTTTTCTGGCCGTTTGTGCGCTTTGGCTGGCGTATGTTCGGGCCGGTCAAATGACCTATGTTTTGAGCGAACCGATTGCCTTTGGGACGTATGCGATTGCTATTGTTTCACAGCATGTCGTCAACGGACGCACCGTCGGGCAGCACGGTATCGCGCTGCATTGCTGCAAAACGCCGACCTATGTCGTCGTTCAAACCGCGCATACGCTGGGTATTTTTGACATGGCAGGCCAAGCCGTCACATTGGAGCAAGCAACCGCACTTTGTCCTGCCCTCGCAACCCTATAGTTTTCTGCTGGTCGCGGAGGGTTTCACATCATTGGCAGTCGGTCCGTTTTTTGGGGGTGTCCCCAAGACAGCTGGTGATTCCATCCAGATCAAGAACCTCTTCGGCCTCTAATCGGTCCACCAATGCCATGACCTCTTTTAGGTGCGCAGAAACCACCGCAGTTGCCTGTTCTTCGGCGGTGTGCAGCAGGTCAATTACCGCTTGATCGACGCGCGCGGCGGTTTCGTCAGCAAAGCTGCGCGGCTGGGCGATTTGTTGGCCAAGGAACGGGTGATCCTCGCTTTCGCGTAGGTCAACCGGCCCAATCTCCGGGTCCATTCCCCAACGTGCGACCATTGAACGCGCCAGCGCGGTTGCGCGTTTGATATCGTCATCTGCACCCGAACTGACCGACCCCAGCAACAGCTTTTCAGCGGCGCGACCCGCCAGAAGCGTGGCAAGTTGCACACGCAGATAAGCCTCTGGCAAAGTGTGGCGCTCATTTTCAGGCAGCATATGCGTCCCGCCAAGTGCATGGCCGCGCGGAATGATTGTCACCTTGTAAAGCGGGTCCGCGTCGGGACTGTAATAGGCGGCGGCGGTGTGTCCGGCTTCATGCACCGCAAGGCGATGCTTTTCCTCGGGCTGAATCGCCAGCGTACGCAAGGTGCCCATCATCACCTTGTCACGCGCTTCGTCCAGATCGGCTGGGGTGATATCAATGGCGGCGCGACGGGCAGCAGAAATCGCGGCCTCATTCAGCAGGTTCTTGAGGTCGGCACCGGAAAACCCAGGTGTGCCGGCGGCAACTTGTGTCAAGTCAACATCACGGCGCAACGGCAGGTCCTCGGCATGAACGTCCAGAATTGCACGCCGCGCCAGTTTGTCGGGCAATGACAACGTGACATGGCGGTCAAAACGTCCCGGGCGCAGCAAAGCAGGGTCAAGCACATCGGGGCGGTTGGTTGCGGCCAGCACCACAACCGCCTCGCGTTCGGCAAATCCGTCAAGTTCGGCAAGGATCTGGTTCAGCGTCTGTTCGCGTTCATCATGCCCGCCGCCCAGACCCGTGCCACGCGTGCGCCCGATGCTATCCAGTTCGTCGATAAAGATAATTGCGGGTGCTTGCTTGCGGGCTTCTTCAAACATTTTGCGGACACGACCTGCACCGACGCCGACAAAAACCTCGATGAACTCTGACCCGGACGTCGAAAAGAACGGAACATCGGCTTCGCCTGCCAAGGCCCGTGCGAGCAGAGTCTTGCCTGTGCCGGGTGGACCCATCAACAGAACACCGTGGGGGACCGTGGCACCAACCCGTTGAAAACGGTCAGGGTCGCGCAGAAATTCAACCAGTTCGGACACTTCGCGCTTGGCCGTGTCTTGGCCGGCAACATCTGCAAAGGTGACTGTGCGGGTCGGCTTTGTGGGCTTTGAGGATCGCGAACCCAGAAAATCACCAATGCCGCCCGGAAATCCACCGCCTATACCGCCTGTCCTCATCCGGCGCATGACCCAGAAATAGAAGCCAAAGATCACCAGCCAAGGCAACATCGAAAGCAGAATGGACGGAGTTGCGGGTTCTTCGGCAGTGATGACGACACCGCGATCTTCAAGCAACGGCAGCAATTCCTGATCCGGCTGCTGTGGTGTGATGGCGCGTACGCGCTGCGTGTCGCTGGGGGTTGCATTGCGCAACTGCGCGGTGATTGCGTTGGTTTCCAGCATCACCTCTGTTACGTCGCCTTGCCGGATAAGGTCTTTCATTTCCGAATAGGTGACGTAGCGCGGCGGCGGGTTGACAGGCGAAAACTGCGAAGACAGCAAAGCAAAAACCACGGACCCAACAAGAAGCAGGAACAACAGCCGACTGATGATCGGCGGTTCTTCTGGCTCTGGCGGTGCGCTGTGATTTCCCATGCGGCAGTCCTGACGTTTTCTATGCTGTTGCCCGCTCGGCAATGACAGCGGCTGTTGCGGCCTCGTAGCCGCGCACAACACGCAGACCGGCCAATGGGCCGTGGTGTTCTGTCACCACGGTGCATTGACCTTCGGCTGAGCCGTCTTGTTCAAAAAAGATTACAACCCAATCTTGTGTGCGACCAAAGCGGTGGGCGTTAGCTGTGTTTGAATACAAAGCTGTGAAACGCCATGGGCCCACTTCGGTATGCAAAATAGGAATGCGACTTTCGCCGGTAGGGTTGAACCGTTTCGGGACAATCGTAGCAAGCGCGCCACGTCGCGCAGCGCTGCGGTAGGTCCTGTCAACTTCGAGGATCGCCGCGATCGGCGGTGGTTGGCTTTGACCTGTTTGTCCTGGTCTGCGCCGCGCAAGGATGCTTTCCAACGAATTCTGGATACTGCGTACCCGACGCGGACCGATCCCTTTCAAGCTGGCCAGACGTCCGTCAATAGCGGCCGCTTCAAGGGCTTCGAGCGTATCCAGATGCAATTCTTCATGCAACTTATGCGCCAGATGCGGCCCAATTGTAGGAATGCTCTGGAACAGTTTTTCAGGGTCCAAAGACCCGCGCAACCGCGCCAGCATGGCCAGCGATCCAGTGTCCAGAATTTCCGTCACCGCCTTTGCAATGGTAGTGCCTATCGTTGGCAATGCTTCCAGACCGGGCAAGCCTGATGCGTCATTGACCTGTCGCAGCGGAGGTGCCGCACTTGCAATATAATCGGCGGCCTTGCGATACGCGCCCACGCGAAAGCTGCTGGCGCTTTGCTGCTGCAAGAGTTCCGCCACTTCGGCAAGAACCTTGGCGATATAGCGGTTTTCGTCCTTGGGATCGGATGTTTTCATAGCGTCTTGCCTCGATTTTGCTGCGCTCAACTGCCGCAAGACTAACCGGACGACCCCCTACGACGCTTTGAGAAGTATCAATCGTCCACACCGAAACCTGACTACCCTCGCTTTCGACGCACCAAGTACCAATCGAAAGCTGACACAATGCCGCCAATCCCCTTCTTTGCCGACAGAGCCGATGCAGGCGATCAACTGGCGGCGGTCCTGCCTGACTTGCCTCCGCGCAGCACTGTCGTTGTCGCCTTGCCCCGTGGCGGGGTTCCAGTGGCCGAGCAAATCTGCAAGGCCCATCATCTGCCGCTGGATTTGGCACTTGTGCGCAAGATCGGTGTGCCGGGCCAACCCGAAGTCGCAATTGGTGCGATCATTGATGGCGTGAACCCAAAGGTCGTCATAAACGACCACGTGGCGCGCAGGGTCGGTCTCTCGAAAGCCGAAATCGAGGATATGGGTTATGCCCATTTGCCCGAAATCGAACGGCGCAAAGCGCTGTACTTTCAAGGCAGGCAGCGGCCCGATTTGAAAGACAAAACAATTGTGTTGGTTGATGACGGTGTTGCGACCGGCGCGACAATGCGTGCCAGCCTCTTGGGGCTTCGCCTTAGCGGTGTGGCAGGGATTATCGTGGCTGTTCCAACCGCGCCGCCCGATGTTTTGCAGTCATTTGAAGGGTCCGCAGACCAGATCATCTGCCTGCAACTGCAATCACCGTTCTGGTCGGTTGGTTCTGCTTATCGGCGCTTTCCACAAACCTCGGACGCGGAAGTCGTACAAACATTGCAGCGCTGCGCCGCCTTTGACGGAGCCAACTGATGCGCCTTTTTGCGTTGGATGAAAGCAAAGACCTTGGTGCGCGGATTGCATCCGCTTTCGGGAAGGATTTGTCGGACCTTGAACACCGCGGTTTTTCGGATGGAGAATACAAGATACGCCCGCTTGGCCCCGTCAGCGGTGAACATGTTTGCATCATCCAAAGCCTTTATGGCGACCCTGTGTACACTGTGCATGACAAGCTTTGCCGCCTGCTTTTCGTGATCGCCACGATGCGCGACCATGGGGCCACGCGCATCACTGCACTGGTGCCGTTCCTGTGCTACGGCCGCAAGGATCGTCGTACTAAAGGTTGGGATCCTGTGACCACCAGATATGTCGCGCAATTGTTTGAAGCTGTGGGCTGCGACGATCTTGTCACGCTCGAGACGCATAATCTGGCGGCTTTCCAGAACGCTTTTCGCATACGGACGCATCATCTGGACCTTGGTTGCGTCTTTCCCGATGTCATCACTTGGCGGACCGACACAGAACCGTTGGTCGTCATGTCGCCCGATCCTGGTGGCGTGAAACGCGCACAGCTCTTCCAGCAAACACTGGAAGACCGCCTTGGACGCGCCGTGGGATTTGGCTTTATGGACAAGCGACGCAGCGCTGGTAGCATGACACGCGGCGACCTTGTTGGTGACTTTGACGGCAAGTCCGTGATTATTGTAGACGATATGATTGCATCGGGCGGGACGATGATCGCGGCGGCACAGGCCTGCAAGGCGCAGGGTGCGACAAAGGTCTATGCGCTGGCCGCTCACGGGTTGTTTGTGGCGGGCGCAGAGGCGTTGTTTTCAAGTGGCTACTTCGAAAGAGTTTTTGTCAGTGACAGCATCCCGCCGTTCCGCTTGCCGCATGGGGCCAAGACACGCAAGCTCGAGATTGTTGGCACAGAAGACGAATTTGCAGACGTCCTGCGCCGCATTGCGCACTAGTGCCCTAGCCCTTTGGGGCCGCAAAGTCGATGTTCTGCCATTTCCAGATATTGTAGCCCCAACGGCAGCCATTTTTCGGGCGTTCTGGGCTTTGGCACCAGCAAATGTGCAAGGCAAATCCGGATGCGCAAGATGGCATGCATCGCTTCGTAGAGCCTCAGTAGTTTCGGGTCAGGTCGATGCGAAAGGTGGCTTGCCAGGCCATCGACCAGAACCGACTTGATCCAACCGGCCCCTAGCATTTCAGCCTCAATCGCTAGAAACACCGCCTCGCTATACGGATCAACCAGCCGCAGGTTGCGGTTGAATTCCAGACAGTCGAAAATCACCGGCGGGTCCGTCAGGCAGATGTGTTCGGGGCGCAAATCGCCGTGGCATTCCCTGATCCAGCCGGCCGTTGCGCGGGCCTCGATCAGATCAAAATGCCTGAAGAAAGCTTTTTGAAAGGCATCATAAACAACCTCAAACCGAGGATGATGGTCCTTGAACATGGGGTGCCGAAGGGTGGCATAGTTCCTTTCCTGCTGGTCAAGCATGATAGTTGCCAGTTCTGCCGCCGTTAGATTGGTGGTCGGAGACGCCGCATAAAACGCGCCAAGGTGATCCGCGATGCCGGCGATAGAAGACCGCAGGTCTGCGTCTTCGTGCGTGCGCTGTGTCGCGACAACGTCAAGCATCAGGTTAGCGGGCAAGCGTCGCATCCGTATCAGCCAATCCACAGTGTCAGCGGTTCCACCAAGACCAAGTTGGCCATCAGCATGTCGGACGACGCGCACAACCCCCAGATAAGTATCGGGGGCCAATCGACGGTTCAGGTCAATTTCGGTCATGCAATTGTCGAACCGTGCGCGCAGCGACGTCAGGTCCTGTAGATCATCGCGCACAGGTTTCTTGATCTTGTAGACGTGATCAACGCCCAGAAATATCCATGACTTGCTGGTTTCATGCAGATGCACCGGCGGGCCGTCTTGGCGTTCAAGCAGGCTCCTGATCTGCGATATGCTGTCGGGATAGCGAGTCATGGGTTTTCGGACTCCAGCAATGAAAGAATGTCGGTTCAAATACGCAGCGTTGTTTTTGCGTCAAAAAGTTTGGCCTTTTCCATGTCAGCCTCGAACCGGAAAAGGGTCCCTTCGGGTTGCGCATCTTCGGGCCTGACACGGGCAACAACATCCAAACCCACATGGTGAAACAGGATCATTGTATCAGGACCTGTCGGTTCAACCACGCTCACTGGGCGTTCGAAAACGAAACGGTGCGCACCGGGCAATTCAGTGCCTGCTGCAAAAATAGCCTCTGGGCGCAAACCTATGATCACGTCGCGACCATCCATCGCAGTGACCCGTTTTGACAATGAAGGCGGCAGCGGGAAATCAAGCGGTTCATCTTCAGCCTGACCGGTCGCTACGAAATACTGATCGCCCTGTGCGCGGATTTTGCCAGGCAGCATATTCATCGGAGGCGAGCCCATGAAACCCGCCACGAACAGATCAACAGGGTCTTCATAGATCGTCGCAGGGTCGGCGAACTGGCGGATATGGCCGTTGTCCATGACCGCAATCCGCGAGGCGAGCGTCATCGCTTCGATCTGGTCGTGGGTCACATAGACGATGGTCTTGCCCAGCCTTTGGTGAAGTTTCTTGATCTCGGTTCGCATTTCAATGCGCAGCTTGGCATCCAAATTTGACAGCGGTTCATCAAACAAAAAGACGTCCGGCTTGCGCACCAATGCGCGTCCCATCGCAACCCGCTGACGCTGACCACCCGACAACTGACCGGGTTTGCGCAACAATAACCTTTCGATTTGCAGCAGCGCGCTGATTTCCTGGACTGCGACATCCTGATCGGCCTTGGGAATATTGCGCGCGACCATGCCAAAAGTGATGTTGTTGCGCACTGTTTTCGTCGGATAAAGGGCGTAAGATTGGAAAACCATTGCGATGTCACGGTCACGTGGCGGGGTGTCATTGACCCGCTTTCCACCGATGAATACGTCGCCATCCGTGATCGTCTCGAGCCCCGCAATCAGATTGAGCAGCGTTGACTTGCCACAGCCCGACGGTCCGACCAGAACCACGAATTCACCCGCCTCAATCGAAAGGTTGATGCCCTTGATGACCTGCGTCGCCCCAAAGCTTTTCTCGACATTTTCCAGTTGGATATCAGACATCGCGTTACCCCTTCACGGCCCCTGCGGACAGGCCGCGTACAAAATAAGCGCCGGCAATCACATAGACGGCCAGTGTCGGTAGCGCCGCGATTATAGCAGCCGCCATATCGACGTTGTATTCCTTCACGCCCGTCGACGTGTTCACCACGTTATTCAGTGCGACCGTCACCGGATTGCTGTCACCGACGGTAAAAGCGATGCCGAACAGGAAATCGTTCCAGATCTGGGTGAATTGCCAAATCACCGTCACGACGATTGCAGGCAACGACATCGGCAAGACAATCCGAAAGAAAATCCCGAAGAATCCCGCGCCGTCGACCTGTGCGGCTTGTATGATCCCGTCAGAGACGCCGATGAAAAAGTTGCGAAAGAACAGTGTCGTGAACGCCAGCCCATAGATGATATGCACAAAAACCAGCCCGGGGATTGTTCCAGCCAACCCCAAGACGCCAAGCGTGCGGGCCATCGGCAACAAGATCACCTGAAACGGGATGAACGCACCAAACAGGATCAACGCAAAGATGACGTTGGCACCCCGAAACCGCCATTTCGTCAGCGCGTAGCCATTCAAGGCACCAAGGATTGTTGAAATCGCGACCGCAGGCACAACCATCGCGACGGAGTTCCAGAAGAACGGCTTTAGCCCATCACAACGGACACCAACGCAGGCCGAACTCCATGCTTTGGACCAAGCATCGAATGTCACGTCCTGCGGCAAACTGATCAATGATCCGGTACGGATTTCCTCAAGCGATTTCAGCGAGGTGGCGACCATGACGATCAGCGGGGCAAGATAATAAAGACAAAAAACACCCAGCGTCAGGAATAAAAGCGCGCGCATAACGAAATGCCGCGCACCCTTTTGCTGGACAACGCCACCAAGATTTCTGTGCTTCATCGTTTTTTCCCCCGCAGTTCGGAATAAAGATAGGGGACAACAATCGCGATAACCGTGGTCAGCATCATAACCGCACTTGCCGCCGCAACACCCAGTTCACTGCGCTGGAACGCAAAAGCATACATGAAGGTTGCTGGCATGTCGGTCGCATAACCCGGCCCGCCTCCCGTCAGGGCAATGACAAGATCGAAACTCTTGATCGCCAGATGGGCCAGAATGATCACTGTCGAAAGGAACACAGGGCGCATGATCGGCAACACCACACTGAAATATGTGCGGAATGCGCTTGCTCCGTCGATTGCGGCGGCCTTCAGGATTTCGTCGTCAACGGACCGCAACCCAGCCAGAAACAGCGCCATTGCATAGCCTGAAGATTGCCAAACCGCTGCAATAACAACGGTGTATATCGCGTAGTCCGAATTCACGAGCCAATCAAAGCTGAAGTCTTCAAACCCTGCCTTTCTGACAAAATTCTGAATACCAAGGCCGGGATTGAGAATCCATTTCCACACCGTCCCCGTCACAATGAACGAAAGCGCCATCGGATATAGATAGATCGTGCGGATCACCCCTTCGATACGCACGCGTTGATCAAGAAGTATCGCCAAAAAGATGCCGATCGTCAGGCTGATCGCGATGAACAGTCCCGAAAAAACAAACATATTGCCAAGCGCAACGTACCACCGTGGCGTGGCCCAAAGCCGTTCGTATTGGGACAGACCTTCGAAGGTGTAATTGGGCATCACCCCCGACTTGGTAAACGAGATGTAAAGCGTCCAGGCGATAAAGCCGTAAACGAAAAACAGACTTAACGCGAAAAGAGGCGAAACAACGATCAGGGG
>Ga0208544_10000604_pt1 | contig 27457 bp, 21 predicted proteins | sample DEB08_DNA_9_FD_184526 | JGI IMG/M metagenome (GOLD analysis project Ga0208544, IMG submission 184526) | Aqueous microbial communities from the Delaware River and Bay under freshwater to marine salinity gradient to study organic matter... | ecosystem: Environmental > Aquatic > Marine > Coastal ... | reverse complement strand
CTTAATGCAATAGCATTACTCATAATATTCATTAATCTGAAATATGTGTTTGGCAAGGATTTTGACAACCTACATATCTTACTGATTTACAGTCACATGTGAAAAATAATTAAGTTTAATTTAGTTCATTATTACAGGATGACATGATTTTTCAGGATTTAATAGGATTCCTGATGTGATATAATAACTTCTAATAACACAAAGTAATAATCTCCATTCCACTTACTTCTCTAACTCTCGTTTCGTTCTTGCTTCTGCTGGTGGTGCTTGAGGCATTAAATTAGCAATATGTTCAATCAATTTACTGACTTCTTTATTATTATTGATGTCATAAAAGAAGCGGATAGTCGAACTTGTATCTACAATTGCTACCGTTGAATTGCCTGCATAGGTTTTGGAACTATTTTCAGGAAAAGGGAAGGCTTGAATAAATTGCTCCATTTTTGCATCCGTTCCCGTTAAAAAATTCCATTGCTTTTCTTCTTTGATGCCTAAGCTGTTTACATAATCTTGAACAGCCTTTAACGAATCTGCTTTAACATAGGTATAGAAAAGAATATCGTCCTTCTTATCAAATTGGTCTTGAATATTATACAATTTCTCCATATATGCTTTACTGGCATCCACCGCATCTAACGCCATAAAATTCGTTATAATGACTTTCTCTTTCATAAAACCATTATCAATCATTTTACCCGCTTGATTGACCAATTGAAAAGCAGGTGGTGTGCCTAGTTGCTGGTCTAACTCTTCAATGATTCCTATTCTATATTTATAGCCTTCATTGAGATAATACCAAGATACTGCTGGAAAGCCTACAAGGAAAATACTAATCGCTATTGTTCTAAAAAATCTACCCATTATTTAGTTGATTAATTATTGGGTTGATTAATTATTAATCAATAATCAATCAACTAGTAAACTTACACCCTATAAACAAAAAAAGGCGAGGTTTGTGCCCCGCCTTTTTTCATTTTATTGTAATTTTTCAGTTTCTATTTTTTTGAGTAGCATTCCTTGCGGTTTTATCGCATCCTCTGAACTGACTTCGTTTTTCTCTTTAATCAGTTCTCGGCGTTCGCCCCAAGAAGCTCCTTCTTGGAAGAAGGCAATCATTCCCCAAATCAATAAGGCTGTTGGTAATAATACACTCATTCTCAAACCTGGTACTTCGTGCGCCATGTGCATGAAATTATAAATGATGTAGTAAGCTTTATAGATGGATAATACCCCAATCACGACTGCTGCTGCAATCACGACTGCACTTACATCTTCTAAACCACTAATGACATGTCCTTTTTGTAAAAGCGATACAAATACTTCTACTAGTGTAACTGCTCCCAAAACTGCGCAACCCTTCCAAACTAATTTCTTTGACTCTTCATAACTATGATGTCCCATTTCTTTATATTTTGTGATTGGTGATTAGTGATTAGTGATTAGTTGGAAAAACGTTTAAGTCTTATTTAATCACTAAAAATCAAATCACCCTTATTTGCTAATTAATTTAAAATTTCAGAAAATAATTGGTCGGAAACCTCCTAAGATGATGTGTATTAACTAATCACCAGTCACCAATTACTAATCACCATTTATAGTAGATAGAATACCAAGAATACAAATACCCAAACTAAATCGACAAAGTGCCAGTACAACCCAATCTTCTCTACCATTTCATACCCATTCTTTCTAGCAGCATATAAACCACCTCCAGCATTCAACATAATGATAATCAAAAAGACAACACCTGAGAGTACGTGAAACCCGTGAAATCCTGTGATAAAGAAAAATAAAGCACCAAAAGCTTTTGGTCCATTTTCTTGGGCAGCAGCAACTCCTGCATCTGTTATAAATTTCCTTTGGATAAATCCTTCTTCATTTAATCGGAAGCCTGCAAAATCAAGTCCTGCTTCAGGGATATTCTCCATATCCACATTACTAGACGCAATCTTTGCATTAGCCGCTGCTAAGAATGTTTCTTCTGCCGTCATTTCATGGTCACCATGTCCACCACCATGGTCATCTAAATGAGCGTGGTGAATCAAGTAGCCCATGCCTGGTTTGAAGGCATCATCTGCTGCGGAAGAACGAGAACCATCTGCATTTAGATAAACCCCAGTATCGGTATGTGTACCAAAAGGGTTTCTCGTAACGGTCATGCATTCTTTCGTAATTAAATTATTCCATTCCCATGCTTGACAAGCTAAGAATCCTGCACCGCCTATAACCGTCAAAAACATCCAGAAAACAACACCTCGTTGATTTTCCCTATGCCCTTCTTGTACAGCTCTTACCATCGTAACAGAACTCAAAATCAATAAGAATGACATGAAGGTTACGAAAATTAAGGGCGCACCATGAATACCAAAAGGAGCAGTAGAGAAGACAAAATCAGGTACTGGCCAAGTTGGACTACTGAATCTTAATGCTCCATAAGCAATCAAAAATCCTGCAAAGGTAAAAGCATCGGAAACAAGAAAGTACCACATCATCAACTTACCATAACTTGCCTTAAAAGGCTGTTTTCCTCCTGACCATAACTCCTCAGTTGTTTCGTGTACATCTTCGTGATGGGCTGTATTTGCTGCCATTATTAATTCAATTTTGAATGTTGCCTGTCTACCGACAGGTAGAAATGAATGAATTTTGAATGACGTCTATTATTGGCAACATCATTAATTATCTTTCATTCAATCTAAATTATTACTAATATTGATTGTCTGTTAATTTACTGCTGTGACAAAAAGAACACCAATAGATATATCCAAAGAAAATCTACAAAATGCCAATAAATCAAAGTTAATTCAAACCTCAATTTTCTCTTTTTTGTTACTTTATATTTCAGCGAAAATGCTTGAATCATCGCTACTAATATCGCTGCTAGTCCACCTAAAACGTGGGCTGCGTGGATACCTGAAATTACATAAATAAAAGAACCTGCTGGATTACCTGTTAACTCTACTCCAATTGCCGTCAAATCCAACCATCCTTGGTATTGCAAAATTACGAATGCCAATCCTAAAATAAAAGAGACCACTAGTAATCCCTTATATAAAAACTCATTGCCTTTTTTGAAGGATAAATAAGCACTATGTATTGCCAAACTACTTAGTAGCATGACAATGGTGTTGATAAAGAAAATGTTTGGTAATCTAAATTCCAACCAGTTTCCACCTGCTCTTCGAACGATGTAAGCACTTGTTAATCCTGCAAACATCATCACTATACTCGCACAACCAATTAGCAAGGCTAATTTTTTGGAGTCTATTTTACTTCTGTTTGTCGTATTTTCAGTTACTGCCAATTCCATTGATTAATTAATTATAAATGATTAATAATCCTTGTCTACAGTTCGTTTATAGTTTGTCAAAGTACAGCGCAAATAATACAATCGGTAACCAGAAAAAGGAACTAAACATTAATTTTAGTGCCGCTTCCCGAGTGCATTTTTTATATAAATTCCAACTAAAGCCTGTATAAGCTATACTTGCTATGGTTACTATAATTGCTGAAGTGATGCCCGTTACGCCTAACCAATAAGGTAAAATACCTACTGGAATTAAGCACAAAGCATAAATCATAGATTGCCCACCAACACTACTATCTAAAGTCGCATCTTTACTAGGCAATAAATTAAACCCTGCATTTTTATAGTCTGCATCTCCCATCCAAGCGATTGCCCAAAAGTGAGGAAATTGCCATAAAAATTGTAGACCAAATAAAACAACTGCTAAAGTTGTCATTCCACCTTGTGCAGCGACACACCCTATCATCAAAGGCAATGCTCCTGGAACAGCGCCTATCGCAACTGCGGTAGGAGAAATTCTTTTCATCGGTGTATAAACAAAAGCATATAACACCATAGAAATCATCCCTAATAAACCTGTCCAAGCATTGAACATGGATAATAAAGCTGTTCCTAATAAGCAAGTTACCCCTGCTACAATTACCGCTTCCGAAACACTCATTCTGCCTGTTGCCAATGGTCTGTTTTCGGTGCGTTTCATCAATTTATCATAATCTCTTTCTAGTACTTGGTTCAACGTATTTGCTGCCGCCGTTACTAGGAATCCACCTAAGCCCAAAACAATAACACCTATCCAAGGTGCTGTTCCTTCGAAGGCAATCATGTAAGCCATTACTGCCGAAAAAACAACCGTTATATTCAACTTGAATTTAACCAATTGACCATAGTCGCTAACTTTATCTGTTAACGCACCAAAAATCCGTTGGTCTTTATTTATTGTTTTAGTCGTTTGCACGAAGCTTATTTGATTAATTATGAAGAATAGAGCGTAGAGATTAGAGAAAAGAGATTTTGAATAAGACACAATTTATCGAATTAGAATTCTCTAAGTGTTGTCTCTATTCTCTCAATGAAATGGTCTCTAATCTCTACTCTAATATTAATATTATTAACCCTTAGCTAGTCCTATGAAGAAGCTAACTAAGGGCTATTTATTTTAGTAGCTCATGAAAGGCATGAGGCTGGTTTATTTAGTGATGTCCACCTTCTCCATCAGAAACCTCCCCTGCTGCTAATGGCTCAATTTGAGAAACGAATTCTTTTTCATCTTTTCCATAATCGTAAGCCCATCTATGTACAGAAGGAATCTTACCAGGCCAGTTACCGTGTCCAGGATTGATTGGTGTCGTCCATTCTAAAGTAGTTGCTCCCCAAGGGTTCTTAGTCGTTACTAATTTTCCTTTGAAAATACTATAGAAGAAATTCACAACAAATAAAAGTTGAACTAAGAATACGACAATTGCAGCAACTGTAATAAACTTGTTCATATTATCGAAATGCGCAAAAGCATCGAATAATTCAAAACTATAATATCTTCTTGGTACACCTGCTAAACCTAAATAGTGCATTGGCCAGAAGATAGCATACGCGCCAATGAATGTTCCCCAGAAATGAATTTTTCCTATGGTCTCATTCATAAAACGACCATACATCTTTGGAAACCAGTTATAGATACCTGCAAACATCCCAAAGAATGCCGCAACTCCCATTACAATATGGAAGTGAGCTACTACGAAATACGTATCGTGTAATTGAATGTCAATCGCAGAGTTTCCTAAGAAAATACCTGTTAAACCACCAGAGATAAACATGGATACAAATCCAATAGCAAACATACTGGCAGAATTAAACCGAATATTTCCTCGATATACCGTGGTTATCCAGTTAAATACTTTTACCGCCGAGGGAACGGCAATAATCAAAGTAAATAATACAAAGAAGTTAGCAATGAATGGATTTACACCTGACATAAACATGTGGTGCGCCCATACGATAAATGCTAAAAAGGCAATCGCAAGGATAGAATAAACCATCGCTTTGTAGCCAAAAATTGGCTTACGAGAATGTACTGCTAAGACTTCTGATACGAGCCCCATCGCAGGTAAAATAATGATATATACCTCAGGGTGTCCTAAGAACCAGAATAAGTGTTGGTATAAGATTGGACTACCACCAACATTATCTAAGGCTTGACCGCCAATAAAGATTTCACTTAAAAAGAAACTAGTCCCTAATCCTCTATCACACATCACCAAGAAGAAAGCAGATGCTAGTACAGGGAAAGATAAAATACCGATGATTGCCGTTACAAAGAATGCCCAAATTGTTAAAGGCAAACGCCACATCGTCATTCCTTTAGTTCTTAAGTTTAATACGGTTGTTACATAGTTGATACCACCTAAAAGTACCGATACTACGAATAAGACTAAACTTACTGTCCACATCGTCATCCCTGCCCCTGATCCACTAGATGCTTGTGGTAATTCACTTAATGGTGGATAAGCTGTCCACCCCCCCGCAAATGGTCCTGTACTTAGGAATAAGGAAGCAAACATGACTACACCAGAAAAGAAAAAGAACCAATAGGATAGCATATTTAAGAAGGGCGATGCCATATCTCTTGCACCTACTTGCAAAGGAATCAATAGATTACTAAACGTTCCACTCAATCCAGCAGTCAACACAAAGAAGACCAAAATCGTACCGTGCATAGTTACTAATGCGTAGTAAAATTCAGGAGCTAATTTTCCAATTCCATCTGCATCTACCACAATCCATTGACCTAAAAGTGGCTTTAACCAAGTTAAACTCTCTTCTGGAAAACCTAACTGCAAACGGAAAATCACAGACATAGCCGCACCAACAATCCCCCAAAACATTCCTGTAATCAAGAATTGTTTAGCGATGATTTTGTGGTCCATACTAAAGAAATACTTCATGATGAAGTTAGATTGAAATCTATCACCATGATGATGGTCATGAAAATGATCATCAAAACCTTGCTCTTCAATTAGAATATCTTCTCTATCTTTTACTGGAGAAACTGTTGTAGCAGCCATATTCAATTAATTTTTTCTAATTATATCGCTTAAAAATATAAGTCTTCTTATTTTAAATCACAATAAAGGTAACTTGTTCACTACCTGTTAATCATTATTGTGTCAAAATCTCAAATTCGGTTCTTCTATTATTTTCTCTTCCAATTTCTGTTGCATTCGTATCAGTCGGTTTTAATTGCCCGTATCCAACTACACGTAATCTTTCTGCTCCAATTCCCTTCCCCGTTAAATAGTCGGCAACCGTTTGCGCTCTAGCTTGTGATAAAGCTAAATTTGCTTCTTCCGAACCAGTATTGTCCGTATGACCAGCAACTTCAATAGTCAAATTAGCATATTTATTTAAAGCTGCTACTACATTATCTAATTCATACTTGGACAAAGCAGTTAATTTAGCAGAGCCTGTCTCGTAACTGATATATTTTAATTTAACAATTTTATCAGTTTCTGAAGATAATGCTTTTTGTAAATTGTCTGTAAATTCTGTTTTTCTAGCCTTGATTTCGGTATCTAATAATTGTCCTGCAAAAGGATCCTTGTCTGTGTTTCGGATTGTTGTTAAGTAATAAGAACTCTGGTTTTCTAACCATTCTTCATATTCTTCTTCCGATACAATCTTTACCAATCTTCTCATACTAAAGTGCCCCTTACCACATAATTCTGCACAGGCTAATTCGTATTCAAAAGCTTCCCAACGTCTTGGACCATCTGGTTCTGTCTCATCAGCTGGCTCATGCCATTCTGGATACTTAGGGTCGCCATTTCTATCCAATTCTCCTAATCGTTGTCTATATTCTTCTGTTGTTGTATTTGGTGTAAATACAAAATAAGTAGGCATTCCTGGTACTGCATCCATTTTCACTCTAAAGTGAGGTAAATAGAAATTGTGCAATACATCTCTTGCCGTAATTCTTACTCTAACTGGCTTACCAACAGGTAATACAATTTCAGAAGGATGAAAATCATCTAAGTTTTCTATATCATTCCAGTCTTGACCAATCGGATTACTACCATCAATCATCTTGTAATTAGTCGCTCCTAATACACCATCTGGGCCAGGGTAACGTAAGTTCCAAGCAAATTGCATTCCTTGTGCGTGAATCTCTGTATAATCCTGCCCAACTACTGCATCTACAGGTACATCTGCCATTACTTTATTCCAAGTCACCAAACCATCCGATACCAAATAGAACATCACGATAGCAGGAATTGCTGTCCAGATTAATTCTAACTTATTATCATGCGGCATAAATGCTGCTTTGGCATTTGTCTTTCCACTATACTTATAAGAGAACCAAAATAAAGCAATATGTGTCAAGAAAAATACAATACCTGTAAAGAACAAGGTAATATTAAAAGAAGAATCAATCAATGCACCATGATCAGATGCAGAAGTATGCGGGCCATATCCTAGAATACTATCTTGATAGTATAAAGCAGAAATGGCACAAGCAGGTAAAAATATCACCATAAAGGCCAACATCATTTTACCTTGAGTTGCATTTATTTCTAATTGTGTTTCTCCTTCGCCACGAATGCTGCCAGCTAATTCGGTCAAACGCCCAATTTGCACGACAACTATGCCGATAAGCGCTAAACATAAAATAATGAGTAAACTAGTCATTGTTACTATTTATATTTTACTACTTTCAATTCTTTCAATAAATTATGATACAAAAATATTCAATATCAAGGATAGAATTGTCAGATTAATTTTATATTTTTTATTTAGATTTTGTCTAAATAACTATTTTCTGTACAATTTGCTAAATCTTTGAGATTTAGTAAATTTATTTCAAGCGTTTTAGATTTACTATTCCGATAGCTACCGGAATTGAGATTTAGCAAATCGGGGATTCCTTATATTACTTCGTGGTGTAATGCCTCTCCTAAATAAGGATCGTTCTTAGGTTCTAAACTAGCTTTTGATAACTGGTTAAATCCTAAGTATAAGAATAATCCTAAGAAACCAAGGAATGTCCCTACTTCCAATAAGCCAGGAAAGTGATTCCCTAGTGCAAAACCAGCTTCTGCTGCCCCATGTCCTGCATCTCCATGACCACCATGTGCCAATGCTTCCTGTGCCGTAATGTATGCACCCGGCTTAATCATTAAGAAGAAATCTAACCAATGTCCGAAGAATAATATGATTGCTGCAAACATCATAATACCAGCCTTACGCTTAACAGAGTTTCTCATTAAAATTAAGAATGGCAATACGAAATTGATTGCTAAGTTAGCGTAGAATAAAAGAGAGTAGTGTTCAAATCTATGTTGGAAGTAAACTGTTTCTTCCCCGTTATTGGCATACCAAATCAACATAAATTGGTCAAACCATAAATAGGTCCAGAAAATACTAAATCCAAAAATATACTTTCCTAAATCGTGAAAGTGGTCAGGTAGAACACTTGTATAATACCCTTTACTCTTTAAGTAAATTAAAGTCCCAATCGTCAATGCTAACGCAGCTACTAACCAACTAGCCGTTGCGTACCATGCAAACATCGTAGAATACCAATGCACATCAATAGACATAATCCATTGCCAAATCATAGCGGCACTTGAAAATGCTCCGAAGAACATAAAGAAGGCTGCAATTTTTTTGAATTGCGTATACTGAGAATGGTCAGCATCTGGATTATTATCTTCATCTAAAGACAATGCTCTTAGCTTAATTGCACAGAATGACCAAATTCCTACCGTAATTAAAGTACCGAAGGTGTACCAGTTTTTATTGATAAAACCAGCCTTGCCTGCTACTACTTTATCGAAGTTTGGATTGCCCACTTCTACTAAAGAAGGGTCTGTCCAATGGTATAAATGGTGAAAATGACCCCATATTCCTGCAATAATAACCAGCAAAAACCCTAAGCCCACAGGCAAATAGAGCGAATATGCTTCAAATACTCTTTTAAAATTGACAAACCATCCAGCATAAGCTAAAGTGGAAGCACAATAAAAGAACAAAATTACAAAGGCAATTCCTGTAAAGAATACCGTATTATGCAAAAAATTGGTCCAGAATCTCGTATGTAAGGCATCATCGTCAAATAGGAAGGTAGCAGCCATACAAGCTAGGCCCACAGCTATCATTCCTAGAAACAATCTTTTTTGACTACCTTCAAAATTAAACTGATTCATTATCTTTAGTTTGTTTTAGTAGCTCCGAAAATATGAAATGTAAAATCTAAAATTATAAATTCAAAATGTAAAAGTATCTGTCTTTATCCTTCTACTATTTCAATTTATCTGATTTATTTCTCCTTTCAGAAGATTTTATTTTGAATGGGCATTCCACCCAAATACTTTTCAATTTATACAGCTGAGTTTACCTGTTAGGATAATACTGCCTACTGTTTAATGGTCGTGTCCGTGGTCATCATCATCAGAATGGTCATGTCCGCCATCATGATCATCTGAACCGCCGTGACCACCATCTCCATCATGTCCATGTCCGTCTAACATTGGTACTTCAATCTTAGCCATGTGCGTTTTTCCCATTCCTTTAGGTGCTACACCGCCTGGTACACCAACTGCATTTAATGTATTTGTTTCTTGGCTATAGGCTAACTTTCTATCTTTTGCTTGCAAAGAACGAATGTAGTGAATCACTTGCCATCTTTCTTCATAAGATAATTTATCAGAATATCCTCCCATCACATTTTTACCATACATAATAGAATGGTAATATCTTCCTTCTGTAGCATTTACAAATTCATCTGTTGTGAAAATTGCTGGTTGTGCTGGGTATTTAGCATTAAAGTTATTCTCATCTACTAACCAACCATTTCCATCTCCTTTTGCCCCATGACAAATTCCACAGTTGATCTCATATAGGTTTTTACCTACTGCTAATCCTGCTTCAGTGATTGGAAAAGGATTGACCTGAATTTCCGTCATCGCTCTAGTTCTTTCTTCCTCTGTATCTGCATAATAATAAGGTACGCTACCATTCGCTGGAATCGCTACATCATTTTCTGATGGCGCTACATGACCTGCATATCCTCTTGGAATAGTTCCTTTGACAGGCTTCCGAGGTTGTGCCATTTTATGATAATCTTCCGCAGAACCCCAAGTGTTCTTAGCATAATAATCGTAGTGGTTTGCTTCGTAAGCAATCGAGTGTCCCATATCAGGCATGTACTCTGTTCCCGGGTCATTAGCATCTGGACCACTACAAGCTACAACTGACGCCAAGAAAAACAAGGCAACTAGTAGGGTAACTATATTATTTGACTTATTCATTTTTATAATATTGAATGTTGAATGATTGAATTTTGAATGATGTTAATTCACCACTCATCATTAATAATTCATCATTTTTCTTAAATTACTTTAGAACTTACTTCTGATGCACCTGTCTTAGAGAAGAAATTAGATAAATTCTCAATTTCTGCATCACTATACCCATTTGTTTGAAAGGCAATACAGAATTTATCATCTGTAATTCTATCATCCAAAGTTGGATTGTCCACACCGAAACCTAATCCATTAACGATGTAATAAGAAACCACCATTCCAATACCAGAGAATAATACGGTTAATTCAAAAGTAATTGGAATAAAAGCAGGTACGGACCAATATGGCTTACCACCAAAAATGATGGGCCAATCTCTTGTAAATACCCAAGACATAAATAAAAAGGCGGTCAAAGTTCCCATCGCTCCAAAAACAAAACCTGCAATATGTAAACGAGATTCAGAAATTCCCAATAATGGGTCTAAACCGTGTACTGGAAATGGAGTGAATACGTCATATACTTCCAAATGCTCTTTATTGGCTTCTTTTACAGCTTTCAATAAATCTGCATCATCGTCGTATAACCCGTATAAAATTTCTTTATTTTGACTTTTCATTCTATTGATAATTGATTATTAATTATTAGTTGATTTCTTATTTCCAACCAACAAAAAATAACTTTTAAGAATTTATTTAATCAGCGTTGATTATCCATAAAATGCTTTTCAGCTTATTATTAATAATCAATAATTAATCAACTAATAATTAATGCGCTCCTTCTTCTTCGTGATGATGTGCTACTGCATTCTTTCCACTATATTGGTCTCCTGAACTTTTCAAAATACTCTTTACTTCTGCAATCGCAATTACTGGCGCTACTCTACTAAAGATTAAGAACAAGAAGAAGAATAATCCAAGAGAACCGATAAAAATACCAATCTCTACCCAAGATGGTACATAATAAGACCAACTAGAAGGAATATAGTCTCTTGCTAAAGTCGTTGCAATAATTACAAATCTTTCAAACCACATTCCAATATTAATAAAAATGGACATGAAGAAGGTAATGAAGATATTTCTTCTATATTTTTTGAACCAGAAAATTTGTGGAGATAATACATTACAAGCCATCATACCGAAGTAAGACCACCAGTATGGCCCTAACGCTCTGTTGAAGAAAGCAAACTGCTCGTAGATATAACCAGAGTACCAAGAAATGAATAACTCGGTTAAATAAGCCGTACCTACAATTGAACCTGTTAATAAGATGACCTTATTCATGGATTCAATGTGTGCTATGGTGATATAATCTTGTAAATTATAAACCTTTCTGATAATTAACATCAGCGTTAATACCATTGCAAAACCAGAGAAAATCGCTCCTGCTACGAAATAAGGAGGGAAAATCGTGGTGTGCCATCCAGGAATTACAGAAGTGGCGAAATCAAAAGATACAATCGTATGTACAGAAAGTACCAATGGTGTCGCTAAACCTGCTAAAATTAAAGATAAAGACTCAAATCTTGACCAATGCTTCGCAGAACCTGTCCATCCCATGGAGAAGAAACCATAAATTTTTCTTCGCAATCCTTTAGAACGGTCTCTTAAAGTGGCTAAATCGGGCACTAAACCTGTATACCAGAATAATAAAGAGATGGTAAAATAAGTCGAAATCGCAAATACATCCCATAATAAAGGCGAATTAAAGTTTACCCATAATGGCCCTCTTGTATTTGGATAAGGGAAGATAAAGAAAGCTAACCAGATACGGCCCATGTGAATCAATGGGAACTGACCTGCACAGATTACGGCAAAAATGGTCATCGCCTCCGCCGCTCTATTTACTCCTGTACGCCATTTCTGACGGAATAAAAGCAGAATCGCTGAAATCAAAGTACCTGCGTGACCGATACCAATCCACCAAACGAAATTGGTAATATCCCAACTCCAGTTAATGGTTCTATTCAAATTCCACGTACCGATACCGAAATAAACCGTCCAGAATACACAGAATCCAAATAAAGCGACTCCTAAAAAAGAAATGGCTAAACATAAAACCCATGTTGGACTTGGTGCTCCTTCTGTTGGCGCACAAATGTCTTCTGTAATGTCGTGGTAACTTTTGCTACCATTAATTAACGGTTCTCTGATTGGAGATACAACTGCACTCATAATTATATTTTTTCAATTTTCAATTTTCAATGTGCAATTTTCAATTTCCAATTACGCACTTCCCGTTTGTAAATTGTAAATTGAAAATTTTAAATTGAAAATTACTTATGCTAGTTCGCTATTTTTATTCGTAATCTTAGCTGAATAATGTACAGAAGATAATACATTGATTTCTTCTAATACTTTATAAGCTAAAGCTGATTTCATTTTTTGTGCAATCGGTGCTTCTGGATTATTCATATCTCCAAAAGTAATTGCACCTGTAGGACAAGCTGTTTGACAAGCTGAACGTACATCAGAATCTCTTAACTTTCTATTCTCTCGCTTCGCTGTCAATTTACCTTCCTGAATTCTTTGTACACAGAAAGAACATTTCTCGATAACTCCTCTTGACCGAACCGTTACGTCTGGGTTTAAGACCATACGAGTTAAGTTATCTGCACCATAAGGCGTTTCTTCGCCATTAATTGCATACTCGTTAGATGGAAATAAATCCGCAGTCGTATAATCTAACCAGTTGAAACGTCTTACTTTATAAGGACAGTTGTTCGCACAATATCTTGTACCAATACATCTGTTATAAGCCATTTGATTCAAGCCTTCTGCACTATGGTTGGTTGCCGCTACTGGACAAACATTCTCACAGGGTGCATTATCACAATGCTGACACATCATTGGCTGATACACTACATTTGGATTTTCGTAATCTCCGTAGTAATATCTATCAATTCGCATCCAAGTCATTTCGTGGTGTCTTGCAACTTCCACTTTACCAACAACTGGTACGTTATTTTCTGCAATACAAGCTACTTGACAAGCGCCACAACCAATACATCCGTTCAAGTCAACATACATTCCCCAATGATGACCATTCCCATAAACATCACTTCTATCTGGATATAATCCGTAAGAATTTAGTTTTTGGTGATGCTCTCTTTCGTGTACTAGATCAGTCGCAAATTGCTCCAATTCGTTTAAGTTTCCTTGTCTAATAACAGAACGTTCTGTTAAAGACCCTTGGAAACCAGTTACGCCTAAAGCTCTTGCTAAAATATTATTATCAACCGTTGCTGCTTCATCCACATTGATTTCATCTCCATCAACACCAATTCCTTTCACACCCATTGTGTGGTGATACTGCACACAAGCAAATAATTCATCTACTTCCACACTTTCAGAAATGCTGCTTACTGCTGCATAATATTGTGTGTTTCCGTCAGCATCCGTTGATAACCAAGGGAAAACATTATTTCCTGTATTTTTACCAGTTTCTCCTACTGTATTTCTACCAAAACCTAAAGCAGTTGCAACTGTTCCATCTTTTTGTCCAAATTGACGAACCGCAGTTGCCGTTTGGCTAATACCGTTTACTTCAATATTCACTTTATCTGCCTTACCTCTATATTCTTCTTCGTTCAATCCGTTAAAAGCATTAAAACTTCTTACACCATCCCATTTAACTGGTACAGCTAAGTAGTTCCCCCATACTGTTCTAGTAACTGGGTCAGGCATTTCCATTAACCAAGGGTTCGTGGCAAATTGACCAGCGCCCATGTTTATTGTTTCAAAGAAAGAAATCTCTAATTCTGTATTTAATGGCTGGCTTACTTTAATACCTGAAACATTTACCGCTTCAGAAAAAGTACCACCTTCCATTGGACTTGGTGCTTCAAATACCCCATTATGTAAAGCATTATCCCAGAAAGTTTGGAAAGAACCAAAAGCAGTTTGCTGTGCAAATGCTGCGTTCCAAGTTTGCTTGATGTAATCGTAATAAGGACTATCTGAATTTTTATCCAAGTTCGTACTTCCTGTCCAAGTCAAAACTGATAAACCAGCTTCTCTGGTATCAAATAATGGGTGGATAGTTGGTTGAACTAAGCTATAATGACCGATTTTTGCTTCTACATCTCCCCAAGATTCTAAGTAGTGACTCTCTGGAGCGATATAATCACATAAAACAGAAGTTTCATTTAATAAACCTGCCGTAGATACTTTTAAACCAACTTTTGCTGCACCTGCTGCAAACTCCGCTGCATTTGGTAAATCAAAAGCAGGATTTGCACCTAATACGATTAAGGCATCAATACTACCAGCGTTCATATCTTTTACTAAAGCTTGAACATCTGCATCAATTCCTTGACGTTGGTTAGAAGCATTTGCAAAGTCAATCGTCTTGCCATAGTTCCCTAATAAATTATTGATCGCATTTACTAATATTTGCTCTCCTTTATTATTAGAACCAGACACGACTAAAGAATGACCTTTATGTGCTGCTAAATCTTTTGCTGCTATTTTTAAAGCTGCTTTTGCTTTATCATTTAATGCTGGTGCGCTAACTCTAGCGCCTCCAGTCAATGCTGCCACTTCATTATATAAGGTAGCAATTGATGCGCCTAATTCAGATGGCTTAATGATAATTCTATGGTCTGCATTAGAACCTGTCATTGACATGTGACCCTCCACTTGATAGTGACGGTTCATGGTCGCATTCTTAATGCTCTTTAATTTTCTATTTGATGCGTAATCTCTAGCATACTCTGTTGGAGAAATCCAAGTTCCTAAGAAATCAGCATTTAAACTGACAATTACGTCTGCTGCTGCAAATTGATAATTAGGAATTGTTTTTAATCCAAAAGTCGCTTCGTTCGCCTGCAAAATAGCAGAACTAGAAACGGCATCGTAAGTAACTAACTTTGCACTTGGGAACTTTGCTTGCAATTCTGCAATTGCTCGCTTCGTACTTGGGCTTAAAATAGTATTCGTTACAATTCTGATATTTCGGCTACTAGCTAATTTTCCACTTACCGCTTTATCTAAATCTGCCCAGCTAATCGCATCAAAAGCTTTTTCTCCTGCTGCTACTTTAGGCCCTTTTAAACGAGCTACATCATATAATCCTAAAACACTTGCCTGCGCTCTAGCACTTGTTCCGCCTCCAGTCAAACTAGATTGAGAGTTCCCTTCAATTTTGATAGGTCGTCCTTCTCTAGTTTTCACTAAAACAGCACAAGCATCTCCTCCTTCCACATAAGTAGAAGCATAATAAGTAGCAACGCCCGGTACAATCGCATCTGGCTTTGTTACATAAGGAATCGCTCTTCTTACAGGTGTATCACAAGCTGCTGCTACTGTAGCTGCACCTAAACTGAATCCTAATATTTTAAGAAAATCACGACGATTAGCTTCTAAAGAATTATCTGCTGCTTGCATATCCTTCACATCATCCACAAATTCCTTTTCTGCTAACTCTAAAAAAGCTGGGTCATTTTTCAACGTTTCCGTTCCAACCCATACATTCTGCTTTTGATTTTTCATCTATATATGATTATAGTATTGAATTTTTATATCTAGTTACTGGTTGCTAGTTACTGGTTAAAACTAGACAACCAGTAACTAGCAACATTTTAATAGTGACACTTTTGACATTCCAAACCACCAATATCTTCTACTGTTACTTTCTCTCTTACACCATCTTTTAATTCTTCGTGGTATTTTTCGTAAGAATCATAGTAGTCATTGTCTGCAAATTTCACTTCTGTTTGTCTGTGACAGTTAATACACCAGCCCATAGATAATGGAGAGTATTGTCCAACAACTTCCATTTCTTCTACTTTACCGTGACAGTTTTGACATTCTACTTTACCAACCGTTACATGCTGTGCATGATTGAAATAAACATGGTCAGGTAAGTTGTGAATTCTAATCCATTCGATTGGCCCTTGTACTTGCTTTTTCTGGTCATTCGTTAAAGAAGATACAATACCATCCCATTGCTTATCTGCTGCTTTTACTGCTGCATCAGAAATTTTCAAAGCACTATATTTTGTCTTATTATTATCGTCTTGTACAAAAGAATTAACAATCCATTTTTTGTAGATTTTTGCAATATCTTCTTCCTCCATTTCCTCATAATTCGGAATATACTTATCTGTATTTGGGTCAAAACCTGTAGAGGCAAAGATTTTTGTTAATTCCGCTGTTCCATAAGTTGACCCTACTTTTACTGCTTTATGGCAATTCATACAAGTATTTGCCGCAGGAATCACAGAGTGCTTACTTCTTCTTGCCCCATCGTGGCAATATTGACAATCTATTTTTTGTAAACCAGCATGTGTTGCGTGAGAAAATTTGATAGGTTGTTCTGGTTGGTAGCCTTGCATTCTATTTAAGCCAATCGCATTATTCACGGTTGTATAGCCACCTAAAACAATTGCTGCAAAAATAACAAAACCAATAACGCCTTTACTAGTTAAAGTATCTACTAAAGTTTGTCTAGCTGCTGGTGCGTTTCCTTCTTTGGCTTGTGCTAAATAGTTAAGGTTAGAAACTATTCGAGTTAATACTAATGCTAATAAAGCTAAAATGATAGCTAATACCGTAAATAATAAGGTATTATCAGTTTCTTCAGCTTGAACTCCAGCGACTGGAGCATTCGGGTCAACTTTAGGAGCACCATAAGTACCAGCAGCAACACCATCAATATATCCTAAGATATTAGCAATCTGGTCATCAGTTAAATTCTGGAAGTTGGTCATTACTGTTGGCTTCCACTCATTCCATAACTCATTCGCTTTTGGATGGCCCGTACTAATTAATGCCTGTGAGTTCCGAATCCAAGCGTATAAATCGGCTTCTGGATAATCTGCCCATCGTTCTGCGACACCACCTAAGGCAGGTCCAGTCAATTTACTCTTCATGTCCTTAGCGTGACAAGAAGCACAATTCACTTTAAACAAATTTTTTCCATCATCCAAATCCTGCGCAGAAAGTGTTCCGACGCTTAGGATAAGTGCTATAAAAAGAAGGAAAAATTTTGGAATAATATACCGATTCTTCATCAGAAAGTATTTAGTAGTAACAAAAAATAAAGCTCCAATTTTGAGTTTTTACTTTATCAATTATTTGAGTTTAGTGGAACTATTTTCAAATAATTTAAGCAAGAAAAAATCGAGAACTTTTTTTTTGATTATTTCTTAATAAGTTTTCAGAATTTTCTGAAAACTCAATATAAATCGAATTGACATAGTTTTGTCAGCGCAAAGATATAATTAGTGGTAATATTGAACAATAATTCCTATATAGGTATTTCTATTTAGAAAGAATCTAAATAAGTAGTTGTTATAAATTTGTTAAATCCGTTTAAATGATTGTTGTTCAATTATTTACAGACACCAAATTATTCACTATTTGACCCTACAAGCACCAAAGAATATTCTAATTAACATCCTTTTTACACTAATAATCAAAAAAGAATTTGTTACCCACCACATAAGATAAGGTGCAAGATAAGTCTTACAAAATGGATTTATTGATTCCTCAATCGTTAAAAAAAATTATTTTTACCAAAAAAAGATATAGAGTTAGGAGTGATAAGTGATGAGTGATGAGTTCATCAAGGTGCAAAATTCACTTATAAATCAAAAAATTGAATTTTAATTTTGAACTTTATCACAAATTATGACTTACTTTTTTCCTTTCGGTTATTCATAATTCATCACCCATCACTCATCATTTATAACTAATTAAATGCTATTACCTTATTTTCAAAAAGACGAAATCGAAGCAGGTTGCGATGAAGCTGGCAGAGGTTGTTTGGCAGGCCCTGTTTTTGCAGCAGCAGTTATTTTGCCAAAAGATTTTAAACATCCATTATTAAATGATTCTAAAAAGCTAACCGAGAAGCAAAGAGATTTATTAAGACCTATTATAGAGGCAGCAGCTGTCACTTGGGCAGTCGGGTATTATTCGCCAAAAGAGATTGATGAAGTTAATATTTTAAATGCTTCCTTTTTCTCGATGCATCGGGCTATAGCGCAATTAACAACTACGCCGACTTCTCTGTTAATTGATGGGAATCGTTTTAATGCCTATAAAGATATTGCCCATCATTGTATTATTAAAGGAGATGGTAAATACTTGTCTATTGCAGCGGCTTCCGTATTGGCAAAGACTTATCGAGATGATTTGATGAAAAAACTGGCTTTAACTTATCCTGAATACAGTTGGCAACAGAATAAAGGCTATCCAACTAAAGCGCATCGAGCAGCTATTAAAAAATATGGAGCTACGGAGCATCATCGGATGAGCTTTCGGTTGTTGGCGGAAGAGTAAACGGGTTGCCAGTTGCCAGTTGCAAATTGGAATAGTTGCTGTTGATTACTATTATTCTTTTATCAAAATCTCGACAAGTTTAACCTACTGTTCAAAAAATTAATTAAAATTCCTTAATTCAACCCGCAACTCGCAACCCGCAACTCGTTTATTTCCCCGTTCTTTACAAAAAATAACAATTATGAGTTTACAACAAGATTTAGCGACCCGAGCAGGGAATCAATGCGAATTATGTGCAGCAACCGATAACTTAAATACCTTTTTAGTACCTAATGCACCAACTGACGGAGTAGATGGACATGCCTTCGTTTGTACGACTTGCCAAGAACAATATGAAAATGCAGATAAAGTCGATGCCAATCATTGGCGATGTCTGAATGATAGTATGTGGAATGCCAATGCACCTGTACAAGTTTTGGCTTGGCGGATGTTGCACCGATTAAAAAATGAAGGCTGGCCTATGGACTTATTAGAGATGATGTATATAGAGGAAGACACTAAAAAATGGGCCGCATCCACAGAATTGATGGAGGGGGAAGAAGCTATTATACATAAGGATGCCAATGGTAATCTTTTACAAGCAGGCGATACGGTTACCTTGATTAAAGACTTGAATGTAAAAGGGTCTAGTCTTACCGCTAAACGAGGGACTGCCGTTAGACGAATTTCTTTGGTACGAGATAATGCAGGACAAATTGAAGGAAAGGTGGAAGGACAGCATATCGTCATTTTGACGCAGTATGTGAAGAAGCAGGGATAATCAAACGATGAATGATGAACTATAAATGATGAATAGCATTCTCTTTTTCAAAAACTAATACATTTATGAACTCCACAATTTATCATTCATCGTTTGATGCGTCTATTACTTAGCTTAATTAATTTTTCCACTCATCAAGCAAGTTCTACTAGTATTTATTAACTTTATCCATTAGAAAAATAGACCTCCTTTCAATTTCAACTTAAAACCAACAAAACTATAGCGATGGATTTAGACTTTCTAACTAAGATTTTAGCAGCAGGCGCTATGGGCGTCAGCATATTTTGTATTTTCAAAGTCTATAATTTACTGTCAATTGAACAAGAAAAAAACGAACCTCGTCCAATCATTATAAAATCTATTCATAGATTTATGACGTTTGGGGTAGTCATGACTGTTTTATCATTAGGAATAGAATATGCTCGGCATCTAATGAAAAATAGTCAGAGTAATAATGAAGATTCTAATAATACGATTTTAATCGGTCAATTAGAAAAATTTGCAAACGAGAATTTGTATTCTATAGATAAAGACGGCACCCCTGAAGCTATTAGTTTAACTTATGGGGAGAAAACCTACCAGCTAAGTAAAGCTTTGCAGAATAATACGCTTGAAAAAAGAGAATTAACTTTAAAGAAAGAACAAAACAATTATGCGGTAGTAAAGAAAAATAACGGCAACGAACTTAGGCTTGGACTTATACAAAATTTTAGTGATTTTTTACCACCCGCAAAAAAGAAAGTTGAAAACCAATTTGCACAAGGCATTTATTATACAGAAAAAGAATTGCTGGAAATTGTGCAAAAAGAATTGGATAATAAAAAAGATAAATCTTTAGCTATTGCCAACTTATCCCAAGTAATTGACCCCAAATACAAAGCAGATGCAATTAAAAACCTCAAAAAAATAGCTACAAAATTATTAATCCAACCAGAATTACTAGAAGAAGGATTGGATGAAACTCAGTACAAAAATTTATTACTTGCCATTAAAGACTTCCGCCCTACCCTTTATGGTCATTACGAATTGGCACAGGTCTACTATCATCGCTGGGATAAATTTAAAGAAAAAACGGATTTTGAAAACTTCCAAAATTCCTTGAAGGCTTATATTAGTAGCTATGAATCTAATAAAAGGAGTAAAGATACTTTAACCTATTCTTTGGAATACGACTGGTATAAAGATGCTAAGGAGAATTTAAAGTAAAAAGCCGCAATTGCGAATTAGTGTCAATCACATAATAATAACTCCGCTTATTTTTAGGGTCTTGAATGCCTCCGTTTTTATCAACTGCCTCTTATTGTTTAGACTTCTAGAAAAGGGTAACTTTGCCAACCAATTTACTTGTAATAACTAATATTCCAATGGCAACGCCAAAAACAGTCGCATTTCACACCTTAGGTTGTAAACTGAATTACTCAGAAACTTCTGCTATTGCTCGGCAATTTGAAGGGGCAGGCTATAGTGCCGTCAAATTTCAAGATGGGGCAAATATTTATGTCATTAATACCTGTTCTGTAACGGATTTTGCGGATAGAAAATGTCGGAAAATTGTGCGACAAGCTTTGCGCCATTCGCCTGATGCTTTTGTCGTTGTGACAGGATGTTATGCTCAATTGAAACCAGAAGAGATTTCGGAAATCCCAGGGGTAGATTTGGTTTTAGGGGCAGCAGAGAAATTTAGAATTTTAGAGTATGTCGATGATATTTCCAAAGCACCGGGCAAAGGCATGGTCAACGCAGGAAAGATTAAAGAAGCCAATGTTTTCACCAATGCTTTTTCTTTTGGCGATAGAACCCGTTCTTTTCTAAAAGTACAAGATGGCTGCGATTACAAATGTACATTTTGTACAATTCCATTGGCAAGAGGAAAAAGTCGAAGTGATGAAGTGGCAAATGTGGTCAAAAATGCGCAGAAAATTGCGGATTTAGGCGTTAAAGAAATTGTGTTAACAGGGGTAAATATTGGTGATTTTGGAAATGGTACTGCCGTCATTGAAGGTGAACGACCTAAGAAAGAAGCGATGTTCATTGATTTAATCAAAGAACTCGATAAGGTGGAAGGCGTTGAACGCTTTAGAATTTCCTCGATTGAACCCAATTTATTGACGAATGAGATTATTGAATTTGTCGCACAGTCCAAGCGTTTTGTACCGCATTTTCATATTCCCTTACAGTCAGGTAATAACAAACAATTGCGCCAAATGCGTCGCCGTTATAAAAAAGAACTCTACCTAGAAAAAGTGGCTAAAATCAAAGAGTTGATGCCACATTGTTGTATTGGAGTCGATGTGATTGTCGGTTTCCCAGGCGAAACCAATGAAGATTTTTTAGAAACCTATAATTTTATCAACGAATTAGCTATTACTTATCTGCACGTTTTTACTTATTCAGAGCGACCAAATACGCCTGCGAATGAAATGGAAAATCCTGTTCCTGTTCACATTCGCAGAGAACGCAATGAAATGCTCCGAATTCTTTCCGAAAAGAAAAAACGTCATTTTTACAGTCAATATATTGGACAAACTCGAACTGCTTTATTTGAAGTCTCTAAGAATAAAGATTTAATGAATGGGTTTACAGACAATTATTTAAAAATTGAATTGCCTTATAATCCAGAAATGATTAATGAGTTAGGTCAAGTTCAGTTGGAAACAATTAATGACAAGGGGAACTTTGAAGCTACTTTAAAGGAATTGATTACGCATTAATTATTAGCGCTCTAACTACCCTGCTTATATACAAATTAAGAAAAGATTTCTATAAACATTTTTAATAGTATTACTGTTTGTTCTCATAGCTTATCAATTTTACCACTTTAAACTAGGCGCTAAATGAAATATCTATTTCTATCCCTAATCTTATTCTTTTTTATCGCTCCTCTTCAAGCACAAGACACAAGCCCGAAACTAGTTATCAAACCAACCCTAATACTCCAGCTTTGGGGCACTTACACCGATGGTCAAAAACTCTATACTCCAGATAATCAACAATTTGAATCGGTGGATAATCGCTTAAACTTTAGCCTTCACCGAACTCGGGCAGGTATCAAAGGAACTTATGGTGACCGCTGGGTCTATGACTTTACCGCTTCTTTAGATTTTATAGGCCAAGATGTATTATCTGGAAATGTCGGTGGTTTTAATAATACTGCTTCTCCTCGATTTCGTATCTGGAATGCTTTGGTACAACACAAACTCAGCGAAAAATCAGAGGCTTTATATTGGACGATTGGCTTCTTTACACCATTGATGAGTCGAGAAAGTATTACCAGCCCATTTAAAGTCGGGTCTTTTGAAAAAGCATGGTCACAAAACTATATTCGACGCCATGTAACAGGAACTGGTCCTGGTCGGATTTTAGGTAATAATATTGGTGGTTTTTTCAAAGGAGAAAATGGCAAGTTAGCTTTTGATTATAATTTAGGGGTTTGGAACCCTAGACTAATTGGTTTTAATGGGAATTCTGCTGGTCGGAAATTCAGCCCTTTATTAACTTATCGACTAGCTGTCCATATTGGGGATGCAGAGTTTAAAAAATATTCTAGAGGACTTTCTTTTAATCATAAAGGTCAACGAAATGGCGCAACTTTAGCTATTTCGGGAAGCCGACAAGGAGAATCTGATTTATGGGAGGAAAATACTGCTTTTGGTGCAGATTTATTGGCTAATTTTGGACCGCTTAATTTATCAGGAGAATGGATGCAGTTGAAAAGAGAAAACGGTACTCTTTCTAGTACCGCTACTACTGGATTTATCAAAGCAGGTTATTATCTACCCCTTGATAATGGGAAAGAATTAGAACCTGTTTTAGCTTATGTCTTTTTCGATGGACCATTAGATGCAAGGGGACAAGCAGATGCTGCTAGTTTAGGTACTTTTGCTGGAACTGATAATTACTTTGAAATCACTCTCAATTATTATGTGTCTAGCAAAGTTCGATTGAGCTTGGCATATACCCTTCGAAATGGAGATGAAGGAGACACTGCGCCGACTGCCGTGAATAATAATTATTTTCAACAAGGAAGTGTTGGGACGGTTCAGCGAGGGAATTACTTAGGATTTGGCTTATTATTTTCAATTTAATTTTTTGATAAATCTTTCTCCAATTTTCGTTCTCTAAAATACAAAAACAAAGGAAAGGAAAAAGCAATCGCTACCATAAAAGTCAATGGAATGAATACCCACCAATACTTCATTTTTAAACGAATTGCTTCTGGAATATACCATGCAAAAAAAGTTAGTACCACTACTAAAATATCTACGCCTATTGATTGGGCAGGAAAAGTAGTCGTTGCCAATCGAATAAAATTAGTTACCGAAGTACGGCTAAATATGGGAATAAAAAAACGGTAAGCACTTAAAGTACCTACCGTTTTTTTACATACAAGAATGTTTGTGCTATGTTTTTATAGCATCACCGAATCACCGCTACAGGCATATTCGTATCATAATTCCCTGTCAAAACAGGTGTCTGTACTTTTGCGGTATAAGACCGAACTTCTTTAGAAACAAAAGCAGCTATTTCTTGAATCGTCACAATTTTATCCTGATTGGCATCCGCTTCTCCATTTAAGCCTCGAATTAAAAAATGAGTAAAAATACCTTGTCGTAAACCACCATCTTCTAAAGAGATTTCCTGGCCTTGAGAAGACGTAAAAAATGCCAAACCTCCTTTTGCTGCTCTAAAAGAAGCATAATATTTTTCTATAGTGGAAGTAACCAAGCCTTTCATTGCCAATAAACTACCAGAGTAACAAGCATCCGCAAATATTATTTTATGCTTGGCTCTACTTTTTTCAAAAACCTGTTTGATTTCATCATGTAAGACTCGGTTATTAAATCCATCATAATCAACTGGAATAAAAGACCCTTCTAAGCCATGGCCAGAATAATAAAATACAATTACATCATTTTCATCTGCCTTTAATAACGTCTCTTGTAAAGCCGCTAAAATATTATTTCTAGTCGCATCTTCATCAATTAATAACTTAATTTGGTCATTCGCTAAAGCACCACCTTCTGGACTTTTTAAGAATGCATAAAAACGATATGCATCATCATCCGTAAAGCGCAAAGCGGGCATGTGTTCATAAGTCGAGACGCCGACTACCACCGACCAAATCTTCACTTCATCAGTCTCTTCTACTGCAACCTCTTCTCCCATTGTTCCTGCTGTCAATGTCTCCAAAGGGCGAATAGCTTCTCCATCTCGCCAAATAGCAGCGATACTTCTACCTGATGCTTTATAGGTATACACCCCCTCTCCATTTGGCCCATGATTTTGCCAATACCCCACATATCTATCACCGCTAGCATAATAACAAGTTCCATGTCCTGCGGGCTTTCCATTCTCGAAACTACCAATATATTCCGCCCCATCTGGATAATTATAAATTCCTCGGCCTTGCTCGCAATAGGTTTCATTACAATCTCTTAGATTTTTATCGCTAATCTCTGCATCTGCAATGGGATACTGTTCTTCTTCTTGATATTTATCTTTTTCCCAATTACCTTCTTGGATATCGCCATTACTTAAAATCAATTTGCCTACACCATGACGCAGGTTGTTTTTCCATTCGCCAATATATTTATCCTCATTAGCATAAACCATCGTCCCTTTCCCCTGAAATTGTCCATCTAAAAAATTACCATCAAATTCATCGCCATTAGCAAATTCAATAACCCCATGTCCGTTAAATTCATTCCTCACAAAATTGCCTTGGTAAATATCGCCATTATGAAAGGTTAATTTGCCCTTGCCCTCTCGATATCTATTCTCCCACTCGCCAATGTATTTATCGCCATTAGAAAAATATAAAATCCCTTGTCCATGGATTTGACCATCTTTGAAATTCCCTTGGTAAGCTGCGCCACTTTGGTATTTAAAAGTCCCATAGCCATTTTGGCAATTCCCTTTAACACATTGGGCGACTATTTGGTGAGTCAATAAAAAGCTTAAAACTCCTACTGCTAACATTTGTTTAATCATGATTATTTGTTTGGCTCTCTTCTTTTATAAATAAGTAAATGATTGAATTCAGAAATGATTCAATGAAAAGCAAATTACCAATCATTTTCCAAATAAAAAGAAGAAGAAATTAATCAAAAAAGGGGAAGCAGTTGATTGTGATGAGTCTACAAAAGTGGACTATTAGATTGCATCATGCTGACCCGTTGCTAAAAATGTAGAAGTAGCTATAAGCGGAAGATTTAGGTGTTAGGTTAAACTCAGTTGTGTTATTGCAGTTGCTGAATCAAAACGTATTCTTTGTTAGGCTTATTTTGTAATACCTCTGTTCTTAACATTTTTTGTGTGTCAGGTAGTTGACAATAGGGGTATCCCAAACAAATTAATTGAGGTTCATAAATAAGGTACCGTTTTGGAAACTGGTAGAAAAGTCTTTAGTACCAGTTAATACAAGCGATTAATAATCACTTTCCGATTAATTGGCTTTTGATGCCCTACCGCAATTTGTAAATAATATAAACCATTAGGAAAATCCGTCAATGGTATTTGAATTAAATCCGTCGAAATACTTTCTATTGCTACATTTTGCTGGAATTGCCCAAAAGCATCAAATAATTGAATTGTAACTGCTTGCCCCACCAATTCGGGCAATTGTACATTTAAAAGGGCTTGTGCTGGATTTGGAAAGATCACTAGTTTATCCAAATTTACCTGAAAGTTAACTGCTTGAATTCGTGAAAAAATAAGTTGTCCATCTGTTAAAACTTGCTTTAAGCGATAATAATTAGTGCCAATCAAAGGTTGCTTATCCAATTCTTTAAAAAAGGCATCCTTATTTTTATTGGCAAAATCATGGATACTTTTTAAAGGTTCAAAGGTTTGTCCATCGGTAGAACGTTCTATGATAAAATCTTTACTATTATCAATTGTATTCGTTAACCATTGTAATTCTACTGCTCTACCAATATTAAAAGCCGTAAAATTTAAATAGCTATTTCTTGAATTACCATTATTGCCTCGAACAATTTCAATCGTATAATCCTCTACTTCCCCAAATTCAAAAGTAGCACAGGCATCGGCAGGATTTTCACGTTGCATCACTACTCGCATTCTAGTGGAAATAGGCCTTATAGTATTAGGAATAGTAAAAGTGCCTGAAATTGGTTGCGGGGCACTTCCTTGTGCTTGGGCGGGGTAAATATCTGTAAAAACCAATTCACCATCTTCTACAAAACTACCATTACCATCCAAATCTATCCACACTTGAAAAACCTCCTCCCATTGGAAAAAACTAAAACCTGGCGTTAGCTTTATTTCATACTCCTGACCAGTTTCTAAAACAGTTGAGACATTGGTAAAATCCTCATACTGCTCTTTAAAAGAAGTATTATCAATGGTATTTAAGTTAACATTTTTGATATATTCCAACCAAGGTTGATTGCCAATTGCTTCACAGTACATACCACTTTCATTTATTTTTATTTCAAGCTCACAAGTGGTCGAATTGCCGCAATTATCTGAAATGATATAATTAATCAAGTGACTACCAATTGAGAAAAAACTACCATTAGGCAAACCACTAGTTTGGATAATCTCCGCTATCCCATTCGGACAATCTGTAGTTATCGTTGGAAGTTCCCAGTCTACTATTAGACCAGATTCGCCAGTTTCCGTAGTCAATAAAATGGTTGCTGGACAATCTACTGTTAAACTAGTGGTTTACGCATGAAGTTCTAAATAGTATTTATTGTAACTTTGCGGTTTTTCAAAAAAAGCAGAAATTATGAGTAGAGGACGTCCAACACCAGCTATAAATATGACTAATCGTCAGCGGGAAAT
>Ga0208544_10000603_pt1 | contig 27466 bp, 21 predicted proteins | sample DEB08_DNA_9_FD_184526 | JGI IMG/M metagenome (GOLD analysis project Ga0208544, IMG submission 184526) | Aqueous microbial communities from the Delaware River and Bay under freshwater to marine salinity gradient to study organic matter... | ecosystem: Environmental > Aquatic > Marine > Coastal ... | reverse complement strand
GTATTGCGATTACTGGTAAAGGAAATTGTAGTCGATTATGATACCATTAAAATTAATCATTGCATACAGCTTAAAGGTAGGTCGGTTGGGGAGAATAATAAAAGTTACCTTTTGCGTAGGGGGAGTACTCAGCCCCTTATTATCTAATATTTTGTTAGATGAATTGGACAAAGAGTTGGAAAACCGAGGACATCGTTTTGTGCGCTATGCAGATGATTGTAGCATCTTCCTAAGAAGCCGTCGAGCAGCCGAAAGGGTAAAGGCAAGTATTACTCGTTTTCTGGAAAAGAAACTGTTTCTACAGGTGAATGAAAAGAAAACGAAAATCTGCCGCCCCATCAATTTTGAGTTATTAGGCTATGGTTTTGTGCCAACTTACAAGAAAGGAGAGAAAGGTAAATACAATTTACGAGTAGCTCCTAAAAGTTGGAAACGACTAAAGATGAAAATCAAGGTCATCACCCGCAAAACCAGCCCTATTCCATTTAAAGAACGTATCGAGAAACTCAATCAACTGATGAGAGGTTGGGTGCATTATTTTAAATTGGCAACAGGTTACCAAAAGCTCAAAACGCTGGACGGTTGGATACGAAATCGCTTGCGATATTGTATTTGGAAGCAATGGAAGAAGCCTAAACGGAGGTATCGAGCCTTCCTACAATTAGGAATCGAACCAAGTTGGGCGAGACGATTTGCATGGTCAAGAAAAGGCGGATGGGCGATTGCTTGTAGTCCGATTATGGGCGTAACAGTTACAATCGAACGATTGCGAAAGAAGGGATATATCCCTTTCTTGGAGTACTATTTATCGGTTAAATACAAAGATGTTTAGTGAACCGCCGAGTACGGTCCCGTACGCTCGGTGGTGTGAGGGCTCTGAAGTGGCGATTTATTCGTCACTTCTTGCCACTCGATTGTGCTCTCGTCTTTTTTCTTTCATTATTTTTTTTCGGTGCTCCATTCCCCAATTCGTTAACTCAATAATTAAAGGTACAAGAGTATATCCATAGTCAGCAAGTTTATAGGTTACTTTTACTGGAATTGTATCATATACTTTTCTTATTACCAATTCATTTTGTTCTAAATCTCTCAACTCTTTAGACAGCATTCTGGGAGTAATTTTAGGGAGTCCTTTTTCTAATTCTGAATACCTAAATTCTCCATTACAGAGAAGAGAAATTATTTGCATTTTCCATCTTCCCGAAATGATTTCCAAAGTATCTTGAATCGCTTGTAATTCCTTTTTGTAATGTTCAATTATTTCCAAAGGAGGTTTATCTATTCTATAACTTTTAAACTCCGCAATCTTTTTTTTTAATTCATTATCCATGAGCAAATTTTGAACAAAGGTACACTATACTTTGATATAGTGCTATACATTATATAGTTTGTATTCAGTAGCTTTGCATTAAATCTAAAATTTCAATCAATATGGATAATCAAAATACTACAATAGCAATTATTGGCGCAACTGGTGCTACTGGAAAATTTGTTCTTCAAAATGCTTTACAACGCAATTTTAATATTAAAGTATTAGCTCGAACTCCACAAAAACTTGATAAGTATAAAGATAAAATCGAGATTATCAAAGGGAGTGTTTCTGATTTAGATACTGTGAAAAATTTAGTTGAGGGCTGTGATGTAGTTTTATCTTCTTTAGGAACTAATAAGAAGCCCAATTATATTGTTGAAAAAGGAGTTGAAGTCATTCTAAAAGCTATCCAATCTTCTAATTCTAAGCCTCGATTTATTCATATGTCTGCAGTTGGTTTAGGTGATTCTCTAATTCAATGCAGAAAATCTTGGCTTTGGACGTTTATTGTTAAAGTCACTTTTCCATTAATCGGTAGTGAAATTTTTGCTGATATGGAACGAGCTGAAAAATTAATTTCTCAAGCAAAAGATATAAAATCAGTCATTATGCGAGCTGCTATTTTGAATAATAAACCTGCTCGTGGATATATGGTTCGTAATTCAAATGAACCCGCTGGAAAAATGTTTATCAGTCGAGAAGATATTGCCAATTTCATGTTAGATTCTGTAACAGATACTTCTTTTGATGGAAAGGCAGTCTCTTTATTTTCTTCTTGATGGAGCACAACGGTTTGCATCTATTTTCGCCCGACCGCATAGGGAGTGGTGAAAATAGATGCGTTGTTCGCTTTTCGTCTTTTTATTTTTTTTCGAGCCTAATTTGTTAATTCTGTTTAATCGAAGTCATTCATTTTTCGGCTAGGAATCATTTTTCACGAAGACACTTTTTCTCCGTGTTTAATTAGTTTTTTTTTCTCTGAGCCTAATCTACTTCTGCTCTATCAAAAATATCATCTGTCAATTCGCTTAGTAGTTCTTCTTCTAAAGTCATTCTTAGAAAACCTATCTCTACCTCATGTACGTCGTCGTTTATTAGTCCTGTTTCTGTTTCTATATATATAGCTTTCAATCGCTCCTCAGACGATGATTCAAGGTAAGCAGTAATTATTTCTCGAATAGGTTCAATTAAATTATAATTAAAACACCCTTTATCTTTTATCTCATCTATAATTGTTAATTCAAGATTTTTTTTTGTTGAAGGAACAATTATTTTTCTTACTTCTTCTAACAGAATTTCTATGTCAATTATCATGATTTGAGTCCATTAATTTTTTATCTCAATTAGTTTTGCTTTTCTTCTTTTTTTAGATAAAAGCTATGCCTTGTTCGTTTCCAGGTTCTCTCCTTTGAATGCATATGATTTCATTAGCAATTTAGACTAAGAATTTTACGATTAAATACCAAATAAACAAAGTAATGGCAGAAACAAAACAAACATATTCGGCTGTTCTAATAACATTTGATTTTTTACCTGAATATCCAGACCAACGAACTATTATTGCAGATATTCCCATTGCCGCAATATAAATCCCAAAGATTATCTTGTATTTATATTCAATTACTTTTATCAGTCCAAATGCCATCGGAATTGAAATCAAAACATAAATTATCCATTTTTTAGCTTCCCTATCTTTTGATTTTACTGCCATCCTTATAGTATTGCTGTTTTTCTTTTTTTTGATGAAAGCGAACTTGTTCATACAAACGAACTCGTTCATATATTTCTAATCTAAAAAATGCAATAATCGTTACATTTATATAGACACAATATTTAATTCATTAATTATCAGTAATTTAAAATTGGTGAGTCGTTACATTTATATAGATTGAATTTATTTTCACCAGTTTTCCCTAAAACTACAAATAATATTACAAATTCAAATCATCCAATGGACTTTTTAATGCCTTTCGGAATTTATTGGAAATAGGAAACTAGCTTCCATTCATTTTTTACCAAATGGTAAAAGAATCCTTGAAAATTACCCTTTATTTTGTATTTCATTTTTCTTCCTAGTCTCAAAACAAACGAAATATGAAAAAAAAAGGATGTCTCATTTTTATTGGCGTACTACTTATTTTAATCATAGGTGGCTACTCTTATATACAACGTCGACTTACCCAACTAGCTCCTAGCCCAACCATTATAGCATCTCCGACCACTATTATTGGTTTCAACCATATAGGATTATCGGTAAAAGATTTGGATAAAATGCTTGACTTTTATCAAAACGCAACGAGTTTTGAATTAATCAGCAGAGAAAAAATTAGCGGCAATGCTGCGGCTAATAAATTATTTGGTAAGGAGAGTATCAGTTATGAAATAGCCACCTTAAAATCTCCTAATTTCTTGCTGGAATTAACGCAATTTAATAATCAACTGGATACGATTATTGAAAAAATGCCGCCTTATGGACCAGGGATGACGCATACTTGTTTTCAAACGGCTGAACCAAATTCAGGATATAGAAAATTTGCCAAAGCAGGCGCGGATATCATGAGTCGTGGAGATGAACCAATTGATTTAGGCGGTTATGGCGTTACTTATGCCTACGGTCATGACCCAGAGGGAAATATGATGGAATTAGAGCAAATGTCCAATTTTGTGATATGGTTAAAAATAGGTACAGACTTTTCGGATAAGCATAAAATGTGGATGACTCAGGTTGCACTTATGACGCCTAATATTGAAAAATTAACGGCCTTTTATCAAAAAGTATTAGAAATCGAACCTTATAGATTGAGTGAGATTGCTCCTAGTGAAATAGTCGCTAAAGTCATTGATTTGGAGGATGTATCTATGAAAGGCGCTTGGTTTATGTTGGACGGAAAAGAGAAAAAAATGGAATTATTTCAATATGGTGGCGCTCACCCTACGCCTAATACAATCTCTAAAAGAAAGCCTACGGATTTAGGCTATACCTACTCTTTTGAAGTGTTAGATATTCAAAAAGAATATGAGCGGTTAAAAGCAAAAGGTGTTGAGTTTTTGAGTGAGCCACAGCAATTAGGGAAATTCTGGATGGTTTATGCGAATGATATTGATGGCAATATTTTTTCTTTGCGTCAAGCGATTGACCCTAATTTTTCTGCACCGAATATTTGATAGGATTGTGTGATTGTACGGTTGTGTGATTGTATGTATAACATGTACTAACCATTGCACAATAAGCATGAATAACTAGAGCATCAGGTAAGAAATTGATAATTATCCGTGTCCCTTCACTAATCCGCGGTATTAATTTTTACCAGGGATTAGTGAAGGGACACGGATAGGAAACATTATGAGAGAGAATAGTAATTTTCATTATATCAATCTTTTATCTGACTACCTCATAGCGATACAATCACACAATCAGCGCAGCAACACAATCATACAATAAAAATTCATCAAAATGAAAAAGAAAATATTAATCACCTTAGCCATCTTCTTTGCCTTAATGATTGCCGCTTTTGGGTGGTTTTACTGGCAAATAACCCATCAAACTAGTGAAACCATTATTTCGGATTTAGATACTAAAACACTTTTTGATGCCCGTTGTGGCATTTGTCATAATGGAGGTGCGACAGGTGCCCCTTTAGTATCTGCTTTAAAACTAATGCCAGCAGATAGAATTTTGACAGCTATGACTACTGGCGTCATGAGAAATCAAGCGATGACCTTAACCGATGAGCAAAAGCAAGCTTTGGCAACTTATCTTTCAGATGTAGACCCCTCCGAAAGCAAAAATGAAGTGGTGAAAGGATTATGTGCGGATGGCGTAACAATAGAAGAGACGGCTACTTCGCCAAAGATTGATGGCTGGGGAATGGGGCAGCGAAATCAACGCTATTATAATGAACCCGATTTAAAAATTAATGCCACCAATGTTGGTGATTTAGAATTGGATTGGGTATTTGCTTTTCCAACGGCCTCTAGAGCAAGAGTACAACCAACCATTGCAGGAAATACGCTTTTTACCGCCAGTCAATTGGGAACAATCTATGCCTTGGACAGACAAACAGGTTGTACTCGCTGGACTTTTCAAGCGGATGCAGAGGTTAGAAGTGCTTTAGTGATAGAAAGAGATAGTACGAACAAAGCGAGTCGGCTCTATTTTAGTGATTTTAATGCTTTCGTTTATGCGGTGGATTTAAAGACGCAAAAATTATTGTGGAAAGTAAAAATAGATGACCATCCAAATGCAACGATTACAGGTACTTTGAGCATTTTTGAAGACCGTTTATTTGTTCCAGTATCTTCTACTGAAGTTTTAGAATCTGCCGATGAAAAGTATGCTTGTTGTACTTTTAGAGGGTCTATGGTGGCTTTAAATAAGGCGGATGGTGCTATGGTTTGGAAAACGTATACCATTGCAGACGAACCTAGTCCAGCTGGCGAAAATAGTGAAGGAACGACCATTATGGGGCCTTCTGGCGCACCTATTTGGACAGGCGTTACGATTGATACGCTTAGAAGAACCTTATATATTGGAACTGGTGAAAATTATACGCGTCCAGTCACTTTAACTAGTGATGCAATAATTGCTTTTTCCTTGGATGATGGCGCCATTAAATGGGTACAACAAACGATGTCAGGAGACGCATGGAATGGCGCTTGTGTGACCTTATTCAGTCGAGCTAACTGCCCAGAAAACAATGGCCCCGATGCGGATTATGGCGCTCCACCAATTTTAGTGAATTCGAATGGAAAAGACCTTATCCTAGCTGGGCAAAAATCGGGTAAAGTGACAGCGATGGATCCAGATAATAATGGAGCAATAGTTTGGCAACGACAAGTAGGTAGAGGTGGTACGATGGGTGGCGTTCACTGGGGAATGGCAACGGATGAAAAAATCTTATATGTTCCAATTAATGATCGTGGTTTATACGACCTTAATCCAGAGATTCCAAAATCACCAGGGATGCATGCATTTAATGTAGCGGATGGGAAACCACTATGGGCGACTATAGAGGAAGACCGTTGTCCAGCCTTGACATTAAGAGGTTGTGGGCCAGGTATTTCCGCAGCGATTACCTTGACGCCAGGAGTGGTTTATGGCCCTGCCTTAGATGGTATTATGAAAGCTTATGCAACCGATGATGGTCGAGAATTATGGGCTTTTGATGCTAGAAGAGATTTCGAGGCAGTCAATGGCGTGAAAGCTTTTGGTGGTGCTTTTGATTCAGATGGCCCAGTTGTGGTTGGTAATCAATTATTTGTCACTTCTGGTTATGCCAAATATGCGGCAAAAGAAGGGAATGTTTTACTGGCTTTTAAAGTAAAGTAACACAACTCTCCGAGTTGTGCCGCATAATCTACAGATTTGAACCTAATAACTGGTCGTCTATTAACGACTAATTATTATGAATAACCCTTTCTGTTTACGGTCGTCTGGAGACGACGAGATAGGCGTCTCAAGTCTGGAGACTTAAGACATCGAATCTAAAAAATAAAAATAAATAAAATCAAAAAATGGAATTATTCAGTTTAAAAGGAAAAGTAGCCTTAGTCACAGGAGGTAATGGAGGGATTGGTTTAGCTTATGCTAGAGGTTTGGTGAAAGCTGGTGCAAAAGTGGCAATCTGGGGAAGAAATACCACCAAAAATGAAGTAGCGATTAAGGAACTAACTGAAATGGGCGGAGACGTTGCCGCTTTCGTTTGTGATGTGACGGATAGTGAAAAAGTGGACACGGCTTTTGCAGAAACAATGGCACATTTTGGTCAAGTGGATATTTGTTTTGCGAACGCTGGCGGCGGTGGTCCAAGAGGCATGTTACATCAAATAGAAGATGCTGCATGGCAAGGGGTGTTAGATTTGAATTTGAATAGTGTAGTTTATACTTATAGAAAAGTAATCACACAGTTGTTGGAAAGAAAAGCTGCTGGAAAATTAATCGTTACTTCCTCAGTAGCAGGTTTAATTGGAACTGGATTTGCGGCAGGTTATTCCACGACTAAATCAGCGGTTATAGGGTTAACACGTGCTTTAGCGGTAGAATTGGGTCGAAATAATATCCAAGTGAATGCCATTTTGCCTGGCTATGTCGAAACAGAAATGTCTTTAAATACATCTGATGCTTTTAAAGCCGCAGTAGTTCGCCGTTCGGTTTCTGGAAAAATTGGTACACTAGCAGATATGGAAGGAATTGCGGTTTATTTGGCGTCTAGTGCTAGTAATTTTATGACGGGGCAGAGTGTTATTTTAGATGGAGGACACATGGTTCATCCGATGTAACATAACTTTGTGGGCTGTCTTGTAAAATGTCAAAAAAATAAACATTTTCATGCGCTTGAAACGCTTGAAGGTCTTGAAGCCGCTCCAAGGTTTCTGTAATCTGGACCTTGGAGCGTCTTCAAGACCTCCAAGTGTCTAATAACTAAACCAACTTTTTATAGTAGAATGAATTGGAAAAAGGTAAAAATCGGAGTGCTTGTACTATTTGGCTTATTGCTAATCATCCCAAGCTTATTGTATCTCAATGCTATAGACTGGTCAAAAAAACATAGCACTAGAGTCGCAGCACTTCCCCTTTACACCAATTCAGTAGTTGATGGTGAATATCGCTTAAAAGCAAATGATTTAGAGTTTCTAGTAAGAGTTGCGGGGATGCAAAATACAGGGCCTGCAATGGTCTTATTACACGGTTTTCCAGAATCCTCTTTGATGTGGCAACCACTCTTGGATAAGGCGGCGACGGAAGGGTATAGAGTGCTGGCTTTTGACCAAAGAGGCTATAGCCCTAATGCTCGTCCCAAAAAGGTAAGTGATTATCAAATTGATTATTTAGTAAAAGATATTTTAGCTGTTGCGGACGAAGTGGGCTTTGATACTTTTCATTTAGTTGGGCATGATTGGGGTTCGGCAGTCGGTTGGAAAACAGTTATGGACTTTCCCGAACGAATTCATACTTGGACGGCTATGGCGATTCCTCACATTGGCGTTTTTTTTACAAGTGTACTCAATCATCGGGAACAAAAAAAGCGGAGTAGTTATATGAAAAAATTGCAAACGCCTTTTTTACCAGAATTTCTTTTTCATTTAAATCAAAAAAAGACGGCTGACGGTTTGAGAGGGCGATGGACAGATGCCCAAATAGCCGAATGTATGGCTATTCAACGAGAATATGGGGCGACTACGGCTGCGTTAAATTGGTATCGGGCAATGGATTTAGATGGGGTTAGCACTAATCAGGCTTTTGAAAAAAATATTCAACGACCGACCTTATATATTTGGGGAACTAAAGACCCCCTGATTGCGCCTGAAATTATTCCTTTACAGGAACAGTACATCAAAGCGCCTTATCAAGAATTGAGTTTGGAAACAGGGCATTCTTTGCTGCAGACGGAGGAAGAGGAGGTCACGAAGGCAATATTGAATCATATTGGAAAATACTGACAGCATACTATTCATTGCGAATTTATAAAAAATTAAAAATCCGTGGTTACCTAAATCCTAGGGCGTCAGGTAAAAAATGATAAATATCCGTGTTCCTTCAATAATTTGTGATAGCAATCAATACCACGGATTATTGAAGGAACACGGATATTAGCGTTATTAAGTAATAATAATTGTAATATCAATTTTTAATCTGACTATCTGCTGCTGTTGAAAAAACATTACAGCAATAGATTTATGAAAAATGGATTTTTTTAATCAAAAACCACCACCCCTTTAGCATTTTTTCCTTCCAATAAATCAGTAAAAGCAGTATCCAACTCCTCCAAACGATATTCTCTCGTAATCATTTCATCCAATTTCAAAGCTCCTTTTTTATACAAGCCCATCAATTTTGGAAAATCAATTTGTGGTCTACATTTACCATATAATGGATTAATATAAATTTTATCCCATTCAAAAAGTCGCATATCAATCATAATTTCCTCTTCAATTCCGCTTACTTGGACAGCCGTACCCGCATTTCTAATCATTGCCAAAGGCGCAGCGCCCAAAGCTGGAATGGCGGTACATTCAAAAGCATAATCTGCCCCTCTACCACCTAGCAGCTCTTTTACTTGCTTGGCTACTTGATTTAAACCGACATCATTTTTATCAGCTAAAATGACGGCTGTTGCACCAAATTGCTTAGCTAATTCTAATTTATGTGGATTAATATCTACCCCAATAATTTGACTAGCGCCTGATATTTCACAAGCATTCAATACATTTAAACCGACACCGCCACAACCTAATACGACCACGGAACTACCTGCTGTCAACTTTGCGGAATTCACCACCGAACCATAACCTGTCATTACGCCACAACTAATAATAGCCGCGGCAGAAAAATTTAAGTTTTCTGCTTCGACCTTAACCAAAGCGGATTTTTTTACTAAGGCATATTCACTTAAAGTACCTAAATTAAAAGACCGTTCAATGATATTCCCTTTCCATTTGGTGCCTGCTAAATGGGCATGTCCTGGCGTATGCCCGTTACTGCCTGCGACTACAGGTGAATTATTTTCACAAATATGTTGATTGCCTTCTTGACATTGAAAACAAGTCATACAAGGGGTTGCCCAGTTTAATATAACTTTATCGCCCTTGGAAAATCCCCTAATATCCTTGCCTATTTGTTCAACTATGCCTGCGCCTTCATGCCCCATAACGATAGGTTTGCCCCAGGATAAGGAATCATAATCGGTATGACAAAGTCCAGCCGCTTTCATTTTAACGATAACCTCATCTGGTTTTGGATTTGCTAAAGTGACGGATTCGATGACAAATTTTCCGTTACCTGTTGCGATGGCGCTTTTAGATTTGATGGACATATTTTATTTTTAGGTTATTATTTGAGCTATGCCAAGATTTAATTGATACTTCAATAAATCTTTACCTTTATACGCATAGTTTAGAGCGTTAGATACAAAATTAGATAATCCGCTAAAAAAGTGATATTATAAAAATATTGAACCAAAATCTAAATCCGTTGGGAAGTCTAATCCGTTGGGTTTTAAAGAAATATAGCCCAACTGATTTAATCTGTAGAATTATTTACTTAATTTCAGCGACATTTTGTTGCTTAAAATGTTTTACAACGTAATAAAATTTGATAAAGAAAAACATAAATCATGGATAATACGACTGGAATAACAGATTTACAACAATTAATCGCCAACATGGAACCTGTATTGAATGAAGGCGAATACGTTTTTGTTTCCGTATCGGATATAACCACTATTCCTAGAGCGATGACGATTTGCGAAATGAGAGAAAAAGAAGGCATAACGGTGGTACTTGCCAAAAAAGATGCCATAGCCTTAGGATTAGCTTTTGAATTTGTCGCGGCATGGATTACTTTGAATATCCATTCTGCTTTGGAAGCCGTTGGCTTAACCGCCGCTTTTGCTACGGCATTAGGAAAAAATGATATAAGTTGTAATGTCATTGCAGGTTATTATCACGACCATATTTTTGTGGATACGAAAGACAAAGAGAAGGCGATGAACGTACTTTGGGAGATGACAAAGCAATAAAAGTGCATGCTAATTGAATTATTAGACGAAGGAGCAAAACCTTTATTTGTCTGGACACTCAAAAATGCTTGGCCGATGAAAGTGACTACGACAGATATGAACGCACAATCAAGTGAATTGGCAATCGAGGAAATTGTTTTAGCTCATGAAGAATTGACGATGGCAAAAGGGGGCTGAGGACACTTTTAATTTGACAAATTTATTAAAAACAGGAAAGTAGGCGGCTAAAACTTGTCAATTTTTTGCGATATTTAACAGCGCTATACAACCTAAACCTTTAAAAAGCGTTACTTTTGATACATAGATAACACAATCATTGAATCAAATCAGTATAACATATCGAATTATTAGCCTAACCATGGCGTTTCTGATATTCCTATCATCGGCTGGTTTTTCTATGGATATGCACTTTTGTGGAGCCAATTTAAAATCTTTTAGCCTAACAGGCAAAGCTAAAAATTGCTTTGAATTAGCTAAAACTAAAACTTGTCCCAAACATAAAAAAGCAATAGCAGCGGTTGAAGTGGAATGCGAAATGTCTAAGAAAGACTGTTGCCATAATCAAACGGTTCATTTTCAAGCAGATTTAACACCTGATATTCCCGCTAATGATTTTTTAATTAGCGCATCCTTACAAGATTTTGTTATAGCTTTTGTAACAGTTTATGGTGAAAAGCCTAGTTTTGAACCCGTTGTCCCTAATTTTATTTATTATAAACCACCACTAATACCAAAAGACATTCCCGTCTTAATTCAATCTTTCCTTTTATAGCATACCTTATTTTTTAAGAAAAATGGTCATTGACACTCAATGATAATTTCTTCATTTACAGAAGTAGTGAGAAAGCAGCATTATTATGCTTGCATTTCTGACTGCTGACAAGTCCAACGGACTGGTCTGACTTCTGACGTCTCTTTATAGTATGCTAAATAAATTTATAAGATTTTTTTTAGAAAATAAATTGGTCGCCTATTTACTGGTATTCCTTTTTGTTGGTTGGGGATTGGTACATGCACCCTTTGATTTTGGGATAAATAATTTACCACGTAATCCTGTTGCGGTAGATGCGATTCCAGATATTGGGGAAAATCAACAAATCGTTTTTACTCCCTGGATGGGGCGTTCTCCGCAAGATGTAGAAGACCAAATCACTTACCCTTTGACTTCCGCTTTATTGGGGATTCCAGGGGTGAAAAGTGTGCGGAGTAACTCCATGTTTGGTTTTTCTAGTGTTTACCTCATTTTTAACGATGAGGTGGAATTCTATTGGAGTCGAAGTCGGATTTTAGAAAAATTAAACTCGCTCCCTGCCAACACTTTACCCGATGGAGTTCAACCTGCTTTAGGCCCTGATGCGACGGCTTTAGGTCAAATTTATTGGTACACTTTAGAAGGACGAGATGCGGAAGGAAATCCAACAGGCGGATGGAGTCCACATGAACTCCGAACGATTCAAGACTTTTATGTGCGTTTTGGTTTGTCTTCGGCGGAAGGCGTGGCAGAAGTGGCATCTATCGGAGGGTTTGTCAAAGAATACCAAGTGGATGTTGACCCCGAAGCGATGAAAGCTTATGGCGTCTCCTTAGAGCAAGTGATGAAAGCCATCAAAAGTAGCAATATTGATGTAGGGGCGCAGACTATTGAAATTAACCTAGCAGAATATTTTGTCAGAGGTTTGGGCTATGTGAAGAATATTGGCGACATTGAAAAAAGTGTCGTTAAAGTGAATAACAATGTGCCTGTTCGGATTGGAGATATTGCCAAAGTAACAATTGCGCCCGCTACTAGAAGAGGTATTTTGGATAAATCAGGAGCAGAAGCAGTTGGTGGCGTAGTCGTGGCTCGTTATGGTGCGAATCCTTTGGAAGTCATTCAAAATGTGAAGGCAAAAATAGAAGAATTAGCCCCAGGTTTGGCAACTAAAACCTTGGCGGATGGTACGGTCTCACAAGTTAATATTATTCCATTTTATGACCGTACCCAACTCATCAATGAAACCATTGGTACCCTCCAAGAAGCATTAACCTTAGAAATTTTGATTACGATAATCGTAGTTATATTAATGCTACTCAACTTAAAATCTTCCTTATTAGTAGCAGGTACTTTGCCGATTGCTGTGCTAATGTGTTTTGTTGCCATGAAATATTTTGGGGTAGATGCCAATATTGTCGCACTTTCTGGAATTGCTATTGCCATTGGTACGATGGTCGATATGGGAATTGTATTGACGGAAAGCATGGTCAATAGAATCAAAGCAGCGCCACCTGATGAAGATTTATTGGAAAGTATCTATGAAGCAACGGTAGAAGTGGCATCTGCTGTCATTACCGCCGTGGCGACCACCGTCATTAGTTTTATCCCTGTTTTTACGATGGAAGCTGCAGAAGGTAAATTATTTAGACCTTTGGCGTTTACCAAAACTTTTGCTTTGGTTGCTTCTATTATCGTAGCGATTACGATTATTCCGCCTCTGGCACATAGCCTTTTTTCTATAAAATCGGGTAAAAAGATAGTAACGATTATTGCGAATATATTGGCCTTGGCGATGGGTTTAGTGATTGCTTTTTTATACCAACCTTTATTGGGAAGCATTTTAGTGGTAGTTGGTGTTTCGGGCTTATTAAACCTGTTAATTCAACGATATAGTTCTGCTAGAAATGAGACGAGACTTTCTTGGTTTACGAATATCATTTATGCCTTGTTAGTCACTTGGTTATTAGCGACGATTTGGATGCCTTTGGGAGTAAACAAAAGCAATATCGCCAACTTCTTTTTTGTGGCAGTTTTGGCAGGTAGTCTAATTAGTTTTTTCTATATAATCATTTATTTCTACGAAAATATACTTCGATTTTTACTCCGATTCAAAATCTTGTTTTTGCTATTAGTTGGATTTATTGTTTACCAAGGTATTATGGTATTCCAACAAACGGGCGAAGAATTTATGCCTTCTTTAGATGAAGGGTCTTTTTTATTGATGCCTACTTCGATGCCGCATTCGGGGATGCAAGAAAACATTAAGAATCTTCGCTTATTGGATATGGCAGTGACCGCTATTCCAGAAGTAGAAACAGTGGTTGGGAAAGCTGGACGGGTAAATAGCCCGCTAGACCCTGCGCCAATGTCGATGTATGAAAATGTGATTTTGTATAAATCAGAGTATAAAACGGATAAAAATGGACACCGACTTCGCTTTAAATTCGAGGCAGGTGAGTATATTCGAGATAAGGAGCAGGAATTAATTCCAGATAAAAAAGGCCGGTACTATCGACAATGGCGAGATGAAATTACGAGTCCTGACGATATTTGGGACGCTATTGTGAAAGCGACTAAAATTCCTGGGGTTACTTCTGCGCCTAAATTACAGCCCATAGAAACACGGTTAATCATGTTACAAACAGGCATGCGGGCACCAATGGGCATTAAAGTTAGAGGGACAGATTTAGCGGCAATTGAGGCTTTTGGTTTAGAACTAGAACAGCAGCTTAAAGAAGTAGAAGGCGTAAAAGAAGCGGCAGTTTTTGCGGACCGAATTGTCGGAAAACCTTATTTATTAATAGATATTGACCGAGATGCCATTAGTCGATATGGATTGACCATCGAAAAGGTACAGCGGCATATTCAAGCAGCCGTTGGTGGTATGAATATGACGAATACTGTGGAGGGTCGAGAACGTTATGCCATTCGTATTCGCTATCCAAGAGAATTGCGGAATAATCCAGAAGCTTTAAAGCGAATTTATATTCCAACGGCTACGGGGCAACAAATTCCATTAGGCGATTTAGTGACCATTCGTTATGAACAAGGGGCGCAATCCATCAAAAGCGAAGACGGTTTTTTAATTGGCTATGTTTTATTTGATAGAGAAAAAAACTATTCAGAAGTAGAAGTGGTGAAGAATGCGCAAAATTATTTAAAAGAGAAAATCGCTAATGGGACTTTGGAAGTGCCAGCAGGAATTAACTACCGTTTTGCGGGGAATTACGAGCAACAAGTACGGGCAAGTAAGCGATTGAGTCTAGTCGTTCCACTTGCCTTGGCGATTATCTTTTTGATTCTTTATTTTCAATTTAGGTCAGTGGCGATTTCAGCGATGGTCTTTACAGGCGTATTTATCGCTTTTGCTGGTGGGTTTATTATGATTGGTTTATATGACACGGATTGGTTTTTAAATTTTAATTTCTTTGGTACAAATATCAGGGACTTATTTCAAATTAGAAGCATCAATTTAAGTGTTGCAGTTTGGGTAGGCTTTCTCGCCTTGTTTGGTATTGCGACGGATGATGGCGTACTAGTCGCTACTTTTTTACAAGACAGTTTTAAGCGAAATAAGCCGAATTCAATCGCTGCTATTCGGGATGCGGTGGTAGAAGGTGGTTTAAGACGAGTACGTCCTGCGATGATGACGACAGCGACGACTATTTTGGCTTTACTGCCTGTGTTGACCTCGACTGGAAGAGGGTCAGATATTATGTTGCCAATGGCGATTCCTTCTTTTGGGGGCATGACTTTGCAAATGATTACCATGTTTACCGTACCAGTTTTATATGCACTTTGGCAGGAATGGGGATTGCGGATTAATAAGCAATTTGGCAATACTAATAAAATGAAATTAACCACCGTAGCGGTTTTATTGTTGACGGCAAGTATAGCAACGATTAATGCGCAAAATGTAGACAATTTAATAGAAGAGGCGACAACGAATAATTTAGAATTAAAAATACTTAAAAATGAATATTTAATCGCCTTAGAAAAAGCCCCTCAAGTCAGTCAGTTACCTGACCCAGAAGTGGGGGTAGGTGTTTTTCCTTTGCCCATAGAAACTAGATTAGGGGGACAAGTATTAAGAGTCGGCGCTACCCAAATGCTGCCTTGGAAGGGGTTATTAAATAGTAAAAAAGAATTGGCAGTAGCTAAAGCAAAACCTTTATTGGAGCGTATTGCTGCAAAGGAGTTAGATATTAATTATGCGATTAAACAAGCTTGGTATCAACTATATGAAATCGTACAAAGTCAGCAGATTATCGAACGGAATTTAGCGGTATTGGCAACGCTAAATAGGTTGGCTTTAACAAAAGTAGAAAGTGGCAAAGCGACTGGAGTGGATGTTTTGCGCGTACAATTGAAAGTAGAGGAATTAAAACAGGAATTACGATTGTTACAAACTGCTAAAGCTAAACCCACGACGACTATCAATCAATTGTTGAATCGTTCTTTAAGCGTTCCAATTACGATTAAAGACAGCTTGTCTTTTGCGCAAATTCCTTTTAATAAAGCCGCTATAGCGGAGAATATTAGCGCTAATCATCCAATGATTCGGATGTTTGCTTTACAACAAAAAGTAGCGGAACAGGCGATGGTCGTCAATAAATTGGATGGTAAACCTGATTTTGGTGTTGGTTTGGATTATATTCTAGTCAATAAATTAGCCAATTTTACTTTTGATAAAAATGGGAGAGATGCTTTTATGCCAAGAGTAAGCGTAAAAATTCCATTATACAAACAAAAATACGCTGCAAAGGAACGAGAGGAAGCCTTGAAAATAGCAATGCTAGAAGAAAAAAAGGAAGAAGCGATTAGTCGTTTTATGGCAATGATTGATAAAGCATTTACAGATTATGAAATGGCACGGTTAAGTATTGATTTATATGAAAAACAAATTGTCATTACTAAATCTGCTATTAATATTTTGGAATCAAATTATAGTGCAAAAGGGAATAACTTTGATGAATTGATACAATTAGAAATGGAATTGATTGCTTATGATTTGAAAATAATGAAGGCGATTGTTAAGAGTCACGAAGCAAAAAATAGTATTGAGAAGTTCTTTCTAACTTATTAAAACTTAGAAGTCAGACCGAAAAAATAAATTTTTCTGTCAGACCATTTCATTGTCAGAAGTCAGAGTTCTCAGGCGAAAAACCTGGAATCCAGTAATTTAATCGAATATTATCTGACTTCTGACAGTTTATGAAATAAACGGTCTGACTTCTGGCCTCTTATTAGAAATCAAGTATTATGAAAAATAACATAAAAATTATCTTTACCGCCATCATAGCTATTGGTATAGGATTAACTGCTGGATATTTCTTATTTGCTAATAAAATGGCGTCATCTATACCGATGGATGCCCATAATCATGAAGCGAAAATAGAAGAAACAGCAACTGCCGCCGAAGAATGGATTTGTTCCATGCATCCTCAAATTCGGCAAAATGAATTTGGTATTTGTCCCATCTGTGAAATGGATTTAATACCTGCAGGTAGCAACCAATCGGATGACCCCTTAGTGCTTCAAATGACAGCCGATGCGGTAAAAATATCGAATATAGAAACGTCGATTATTGGCGCAACTGCGGGACAATCTGGTAAAAGCATTCGATTATCGGGAAAGGTAAAAGCGGATGAACGTTTGGCTTCTAGCCAAGTAGCGCATGTGCCTGGTAGAATAGAAAAATTGTATGTCACTTTTACAGGGGAACAAGTTAATAAAGGGCAGAAATTGGCAGATATTTATTCTCCAGATTTAATTACAGCCCAACGAGAATTACTAGAAGCTCATAAAATGCAAGCGATTAACCCCGGCTTATTGGAAGCGTCCCGTAATAAATTGCGTTTTTGGAAAATTGGGGATGGAACGATTAAAAACATTGAAGAAACAGGGAATATCCAAGAAATTTTTTCCATTTATGCGCAGGAATCTGGAATTGTAACAAATAGAAGGGTAGCAATCGGAGACTATTTAATGGTAGGCGAACCGCTTTTTGATTTGATGAATTTGCAAAAAGTGTGGGTGTTATTTGATGCTTATGAAGAAGATTTAGGGAATATTAGCGTAGGGGATAGGGTTGAATTTACGGCTGCTGGCATACCGAATAAAACGTTTAAAACCCGCATCACCTTTATTGACCCACTGATTAATCCGCTTACTAGAGTTGCCGCAATTAGAGCAGAAGTTAATAACGCCAATGGTTCGCTCAAACCAGAAATGTTTGTCAGTGGCAAATTACAAAATAAAACAGTTTCCAAAAAACAATTAACTGTCCCTAGGTCGGCTGTTTTGTGGACAGGCAAACGTTCGGTGGTGTATGTAAAAGTCCCTGATATGGACATCCCTTCTTTTAAATATATAGAGATAGAATTAGGCGAAGCCATTGGAGATAATTATCAAGTAATGAAAGGTTTGGCCGCTGGCGAGGAAGTGGTCACTTATGGTAGTTTTACGATTGATGCTGCGGCACAACTCAATAATCAGGCAAGTATGATGAATAAAAATGTGACGCAGAAAAAGCCAGAAAGTATTGGCGTGCCTAATTATCAAGCAGTAACATCGAGTGAATTTAAAGCACAATTGAATGCTTTTGCTAATGAATATATTCATTTGAAAGACGCCTTTGTTGCTACAGATGCGACTACGGCAGCAACAGCAGCTGAAAAAGTAGTTGCCCAATTAGAAAAAATAGATATGAGTTTGCTGAAAGGAGAAGCGCATATTTATTGGATGGAGCAATTAAATGCCCTCCAAGCGCACAGTAAAAAAATAACAGAATCATCAGATGTAGAAGTACAACGCAAACAATTTGGCTTTTTATCAGAAGCGTTGATTAATGCCATTGAAGCCTTTGGTACAACAGGTGAGGCCTTATATGTACAACATTGCCCGATGGCTTTTAGTAATCAAGGTGCCGATTGGTTGTCCTTAGAAGAGGGGATAAAAAACCCTTATTTTGGGGATAAAATGATGAAATGTGGATTGGTGAAGAAAGAGTTTACCGCTCAATAGGTAATACTTCGAAACAATAAATCATCAATCAAATAATGGTGAACTATCATCACCTAACTATTTTTTAATCAATCAATTTCAAACAATGAAAATTTTTAAAATCTTGCTTTTATCAACTGCTTTTTTAGTGTCAGGTATTGCCTTTCCTTCCTGTGGTAGTGGCAATGCTGCTGGTGACAAACAAGGAAAAGAATATACTTCTGAATACGTTTGCCCGATGCATTGTGCGGATAGTGGTAGTAAAGAAGCAGGTAAATGTCCTGTTTGTGGAATGGACTATGTAAAGAATGAAGACCATAAAATGGATGGTCATAAGCATTAGAAGACAAAGTGTTCTTGATTTAATTTTTTAGAAAATGGTAGGATAAGCTATGCTGCTATATGAAAAGAGTAATACTTTAATTTTTTGGGTCTTTGACAATTTTTGCCAAAACGAATAGGGTGGTTGACCTTCAGTCAACCTAAAATATTGACTAACAAAAGGATAACTGGTTGACTGAAGATCAACCATCCAATAAAATGCAAAAACTGTCAAAGACCTAATTTTTTATACAAATGTTAATGATATTTAAAATATATTTCGTAAATTTGTTATACAAATATTAATGATATAGAATATGGCAAAGAATTTAGGACATTTAGAAGAAAGCGTATTATTGATGGTAATGATTGTAGAAGAGGCTTATGGAGTTTCGGTAGCGGAGGCTTATGAAAAGCAAACGGACAATAGTATTTCTATCCCCGCCATCCATACGGTTTTAAAAAGATTAGAGGCAAAAGGGCTGATAAAATCTAGCATGGGGGAGGCTACCCCAGAAAGAGGAGGGCGTCGCAAAAGAATATTTGAAGCGACGCCTTATGGTTATAAAGTAATCGCTCAAATTCGGAAAAATAGAACCCATCTCTGGTCATTGATTCCAAAACTAGATATTTAAAATGGATAAAAAAAAGCCAGACAAATTAAGTAGTACGCCACCAAAATGGGCGAGCCGATTTCTAGAATGGTATTGTGCTCCAGAATTGTTGGACGAGATTGAGGGGGATTTGTATGAAGCATTTTTCATACGAGTCAAGAAATATGGACAACGAAAAGCCCAATTATTATACATTAAAGAGGTTTTATTATTTTGTAAACCTTCCTCTTTTGAAAAATCAAAATCCACTATTATGCCTAGTCTATTTGGAAATTATTGCAAAATTGCTGCTCGCAATCTTTTTAAACAAAAAGGGTATTCGTTAATAAATATTGCTGGATTGACTATTGCACTATCCGTCACTTTATTGATGTTATTATGGGTGCAAGATGAATGGAGTACGGATAAGTTTCATAGCAATAGTGACCGACTCTTTCTTTTAAAACGAACGATTCCTTTGGATGCTGGTAAAGTAGATATTTATAGAGGCGTGCCTTATCCACTTTTAATGGCGGCGCAAAATGAATTACCAGAAGTTGAAAAGTTTATTCCATTAGGACAAAGTAGTGAAATGACTTTGAAAAGGGGTAAACAAATCTTTCGAACGCAAGGTACCTTTGCCAATGTTGGTTACTTTGAATCTTTTTCCTTTCCGATATTAGCTGGAGATATAAGTGAATTAGGAGAGAAAAAAGAAGCCATTGCTATCTCAGAAACGCTTGCTAATAAATTTTTTGGTAATATTTGGCAATCAACTGCTATCGGGGAAACGATAACTATCAGCAATGTAGGAGATTTTTTAGTTACCGCAGTTTATAAAGATTTTCCACCCAACTCTTCTATTCAACAAGATTTTATTTATACTATCGACAATTTTATAAAGAGGAATAATTGGGTGCTTGATTGGGGGAATTCAGGCATGCAAGGTGCTTTATTATTAGCGGAAGGGGCAAATCCTACCGACGTTGCTCAAAAAATTGAAAAGCTATATCTAGCGAAACAGCAAGGAACATTTAAAGAGGGCTGCATCCTGCAAAAATTTGGAGATGGTTATTTATACGGACAATTTGACGATCAAGCGAATGTGATAGGAGGACGTATTGAATATGTGCAAATGTTTTCCATCGCAGCTTTATTATTATTGATTATTTCCTGTATTAACTTTGTCAATTTAGCAACGGCAAGAGCCTCCAAAAGAGCCAAAGAAGTAGGGGTGCGCAAAACGATTGGAGCAGGTAAAAATTCCTTAATCACCCAGTTTATGGTGGAAGCAGGATTGATTACGGTTATATCTGTTGGATTGGGGATATTCCTAGCTCAAAAGGCACTACCTAATGTCCAATTAATCACCGAAAAAATGCTTCATTTCGATTATAGTTCACCAATGTTTTGGGCAAGCATTTTTATAGTAATCATATTAACTACTTTATTGTCGGGGGCTTATCCTGCCTTTGTGTTATCTTCTTTTCGGCCTATTGCGGTACTGAAAGGAAAAATTCCAAGCCAATCGGGGAGTATAGGGCTGAGAAAAGGTTTGGTCATTATTCAATTCGTTTTGGCTTTACTGCTTGTTGTTGGTGCGTTTGTCATTAAAGAACAAGTCCAATATATCCAAAATAAAAACTTGGGTATTAATAAAGATAATTTAATGATGATTGAGAAAGAGGAGTTGATAAGCGCAAAATACGAAGCACTCAAAAATGAATTATTGCAAGCAGAGGGCATCGAAAATTTAACATTAGCTGGCCCAAGAAGCCCTATTGATATGCAAGCCTCAACTGGTGGCGTGTCTTGGGAGGGTAAAAAGGAGGAAGATGGACATCAAGAATTTCAAATTTTCTGGACAGAACCTAATTTCTTAGATGTTTTTGATATCACCTTAGCAGAAGGCCGTTTTTATAGAGAAGGAGCAACGCAGGATACCAATAGTATTGTACTAAATAAAAAAGCGATTGAAGTAATGGGACTAACAGACCCAATTGGAAAAACCATACAATGGTGGCGGAAACCAAGGCAAATCATTGGGGTAATCGAAGATTTTCATAACCAATCTCTATATGATGAAATCCAACCGCTTGGTATTTTATTAGACCCAGAAAATGCAAGTTCCCTTTTTGTAAAGGCAAAAGCAGGGGAAGTAAAAACGGCCGTTGCTAGTTTACAAAGCGTATTTAATAAGGTCGTACCAGAAGTATATTTACATTATAACTTTGTAGATACGGAATATCAACAGCAATATAAAAGCGAGGTGTTGACGGGGACTTTAGCTAATTATTTTGCGATTATTTCTATTTTAATTGCCTGTCTTGGCTTATTAGGTTTGTCAACTTTTTTAGCAGAGCAGAAATCAAAGGAAATTGGTATCAGAAAAGTTTTGGGCGCATCTATTGGAAATTTGATTGGTTTATTATCTAAAGATTTTCTCCTTTTGGTAGGAGCTGGATTATTAATAGGTATTCCTGTTTCTTGGTATTTATTAAATGGATGGTTAACAAATTTTGCTTATACAATTGAACTAAAATGGTGGATGTTTGCGATTCCTGTTGTCATTGCCATCATTATTGCAGGTTTAACCATAGGAATTCAAGCAGTACGGGCTGCATTAAATAACCCAATTGATGCTTTGACTTCTGAATAAGGTATATTTTTCGACTACTTGGATTGGTCATTATGCTTTGAATACTTCTTACTATTTTGTCCAATAGTAAGTGAATCCTTGTCTTAAAATTACAAATCCCTTGTAACTCGGAAGTTACAAGGGATTTATCGTTTAGTTATTCCTTACGGTGACAAATAAACTTATGCGAGCGTAGGCGATATCCCCTACGTAGCATGTATTAAGACCGCCCAATATTTAGGGATGAATTGTTTGATTTGTTATTTGTAAGAAATGTAACTTTTAACGTAGCTGATTTCATAATACCTCCTTTTTTTTAGTTAACGGCCTCTCCCAATGCGCTCTCGGGCATCGGACTTGTGCAACTTACACGATCCAAATATAAGGGAATTTATTACAAAATCAAATTAAATGGGTAATTGTTATAATTAATCGAAATTTAGTTGGCAAATTTTGATTACTTGGTTTAAATGTAATTTACATTATTCTTCCAAAAATTGAATCAATCAATTGGTTAAAATCAAAATGATAGCAATAATGGCAGGCAATCCTTGAATATAAAAGATACTTTTTTGAACAGTCACAGCACCATAGATGCCTGCCACCGCAATACAACTTAAAAAGAAAATGGCAATATTTTCACTCCAAGCCATATCTTCTATTAATAAAGACCAAACTAAACCTGCTACTAAGAAACCATTATATAAACCTTGGTTAGCGGCCATTGCTTTGGTTTGTAAAAATAATTCGTCAGACATGCCTTTAAATGCTTTTTTACCATGAGTTGTCCAAGCGAACATTTCTAACCAGACAAAATAGAGGTGTAAAATAAGAATGAGCGAAATGAGTAAACTTAGTAGTATATTCATGAATAACAATTTTCAATTTCGAATTTTCAATTTTCAATTTTCAACCTGCTTCTGTTGGAATATTGAAATTGAAGTTTAAAATTATAGACAATTACTTGGTTTTAGAACTAATTATTTGGGCGAAGGTAGTATAAATTAAAGAAATGATGAACTTGGGTTTAGCAATTTTTAATCTGTACCCGTCAAATGAATTCGCTGGTACGATTTAACGCTAAATTGGGAATTGCTAGAAATCGACAATAGCCTTTGTAATCTTGTCTCAGTTGTACGTCCATTTGAAAATTGAAAATTATCAATACCCATACCGCTCAACATAAAACGGCTGCAAATCTAATTCATCTTTCATGTCTTTTTGCAAAGCAATTAAATCCTTGAAGAGTGCTTGAACCTTAGCTGGATTTGCTTCTGATAAATCATTCATTTCTTCGGGGTCTTCGGTCAAATCGAATAATAAGAGTTGATTAAGGCGAGGATAAACAATTAATTTAAACCCATCCTTGCGAATCATTCTTTGGAATTTGATATAAGCGCCATAAATTTCTTGATAATTCCCTTCGGTGGTGGTCCCTTTTGCTTGATCTAAAAAGCTATTAAAATCAACATAATCGGGTTTATCAATAGCGGCTAATTCTAAACTAGTTGCCATAATATCTTGCAAATAAATATCATTGTTTACTTTTTTGTCTTTAGGAATATTTGGTCCCATAAATAGTAAAGGTGGTCGGATGCTGTGGTCATACATGCTTTGTTTGCCGAGTAGACCATGTTTCCCGACTGCTAAACCGTGGTCGGCGGTAAAAAAAATGTAGGTATTATCCATTTTTCCAGATGCTTCTAAGGCATCTAAAATTTCACCGATTTGGGTATCTAAATGGGTAATAATGGCATAATATTCTTGAATATGTTTTTTGATGGCATACTCCGTTCTAGGATAAGGGGCTAAGGCTTCATCTCTTAAATCTTGCCCATTGCCAATCTTTTCTTTATTGGGATATTCGGGCAACCAACTTTTGGGTAAAGAAATATTTTCTAAGGGATATTTATCTATATAAGATTGAGGCGCTTGTCGAGGGTCATGTGGCGCATTAAAAGCTAAGTACATGAAAAAAGGATTGTCCTTATTCTTCGCTTGGTCAATAAAGGATAATGCATCATCTTTTAACACTTCACTCCAATGCTTGCCCCCTTCCCAGAATCCGCCATGTTTTGGGTCAACTGGTGACCAAGAATTATCATTTTTATCTTTGGGTCGATTATATCCAATTGGCAAAACATCATCTGCGGTGACTAACTTTCCATCTATTTTTTGTATGCCTACTGCCTGTTTAAATTGTCGAACCATTTTATAATGATCCCATTCATCGCCAGGCATCCCTGGACGAATATGCTTCACCTGTTGGAAGACTTTATCCGCAGGTGCATCCACATGCCATTTGCCCGTCATATAGGTATCATATCCTGCACTTTCCATGATTTTACCCCAACTTTGATTATAAGCGGCAGAATCTTTTCTAGCCCAATTTTTTCTAAATTCATAAGCATCCCAAACGTACCGCCCAGAAATCATCATCGCTCTGGATGCAGCACAGACTGCACCGTTCCATGCACCCATATTATAGGCATTGGTAAAAGTTGTTCCGTTTTTGACTAACCTATTCAGATTTGGCGTTTGGATTTCGTTATTCCCTAATGCGTTAATAGCGGTGTAGGTCATGTCGTCCGCAAATAGAAAAACAATGTTAGGTTTTTCTGATGTAGTAGTTTCCTTGGAAGCCGAACATCCAAAAAAGAATAAGCAGAGTATTATAGAAAGGAGATGGTAGAACTTGTTCATATTATATATTATATTTAGAATATTAAAGTAGCTTAGACCTCTGGTCTGAGTAGATGTTACTAATGCTACTCAGACCAGAGGTCTAAGCTACAGTTATAAAGAAAAAGCCACATAAGCATCCCCAGATTTTTTGCCCAATTTACCACCACCGCAAGCAATAACGACATATTGCTGCCCATCAATGGAATAAACAGCAGGCGTGGCAAAACCAGCAGCAGGTAACTTCGTTTCAAATAATAAATCACCATTACTACTATCAAAAACTCGGAATTTCTCATCTAAAGTACCTGCCATAAAAATTAAGCCACTTGCACTTACCACAGGGCCACCATAACTTTCTGAACCCATTGGTTCCATACCCGCTTGCATTAACTCTGGATATTCACCAAGGGTAACTTTCCAACTAATTTCTCCTGTGTTTAGATTGATAGCATTCAATGTGCCCCAAGGAGGCGTAATAGCAGGGTAGCCTTCCTCGTCTTGAAAACGAGTATAGCCATTAAAGTAATAAGGATAAGGCCAAGTGTCTTCTTTGGCCACTTCCACTTTTTCGGCATCTTCCGTTTCTAATAGAAATGCCGAGATAGCTTGAACTTGGTCGTCGGGTAAAAAGGCAAAAGTAGGCATTGCGCCTTTCCCATTCTTTAAAATTTCCGCTATCATTTTTTCATCTAATCGTTCCTTTAAATTTTTCAAAGAAGGAACTGCCCCAAACATATCGCCACCTTGCAAATCTTTTCCATGACAAGATAAACAGAAAGCATTATAAATACTTTTTCCCTTTGAAATATTCCCTGCCCCAATTGCATCCGCTTTCCTTAGCGATAAAACCCATGGCATTTCACTTGCATTGATAATTAAATTACCAGACGAAGGTTCAAAAGCAGCACCGCCCCATTCACCGCCACCATCTAAACCGGGGAAAACAATTGCGCCCTCTTCGGTTAAAGGCATGAAATGTTCTCCTTCACTAGCTTGCTCCCATATTTTTTTGGCATAATCATAAGCTTCTGGTGTTCGAGTGGTTAAATCTTGTTCTGTAACTCTATTTCTCGAAAATGGAGGTGGTTTAAGGGGGATTGGTTGCGTAGGCCAAGCTTCTTCACCTTCTAAAGTAGAGGCTTGAGTCGGCACTTCCTCAATGGGAAATAAAGGCTCACCAGTTGCTCTATCAAATAAAAAGACATAGGAAGATTTGGTAATTTGCGCAACTGCCTCAATTTGTTTGCCTTCATGGGTGACGGTTACCAAATTTGGTGGTGCAGGCAAATCTCTGTCCCAAATATCGTGATGAACGGTCTGAAAATGCCATTTTCTTTTGCCAGTTTCCGCATCTATGGCAATTAAACTATTGGCAAATAAATTTTCTCCAATACGGTCACCACCATAAAAATCAAAAGAGGCCGAACCTGTAGGTGCAAAAAGAATCCCTCGTTCTTCGTCTAGGGAGAAACCTGCCCAAGCATTTGCCCCTCCAGCATATTGCCAAGCACCAGCGGGCCAAGTTTCGTAACCATATTCGCCAGGGTGGGGGATGGTATGAAAAATCCATTCTTGTTCCCCTGTTTTTACATTATAAGCTCGAATATGCCCAGGAACTGACCCTGCACCACCTGATTCAGATACTCGACAACCCATAATCAACTTATCCTTATATATAATGCCTGGTGTATTAGAATTGATAAATAACTCTTGGATGTTTCGTTCTAGTCCATCATGTAAATCTACTTTTCCATTGTCTCCAAAATCTTGAAATAATGTCCCATCTTTTGCATTAATCGCATAAATATGTGGGCCAGCAGTTACTAATAATCGCTTTTCGGTACCATCTGTCCAATAGGTTACCCCCCGATTAACTCCCATACCAAAAGCTTTGTAGTCATTGGCTGCAAAAGGGTCAAATTTCCATAATTCCTTACCTGTTTTAGCATCTAATGCAAAGAATTTTAGCTGCGGAGAACTACCATATAAAATACCATCAATCACCAATGGATTACATTGAATTTGGGTTCTATTTTTTACGGTATCTGCATCTCCTGCATGATAGGTCCAAGCAACTTTTAAATTTTTGACATTTTCTTTGTTGATTTGTGTCAAAGGAGAATATTGGCTAGAATGTTTGTCGCCTAAATAGGACGCCCAATTAACATATTTTGGAGGTGCTTGAATTTTATCTGAATTACAAGCCGAGAAAGCGAAAATGATGACGCAAAAACCGAATAGATACTTAATTTTGGGTGGCATAATTAATGGGTATTAAGGTTTTATTTTCGTTTTGAAGAGGGAAGGTAGGAAAAAATGAGAAAATAGACCGATAATTTTTTTGATAATTTTTAACTAACTTTGACCATTCAAATATTCGAGTTGCGAGTTGCGTGTTACGAGTTGTATACGATTTTTCTTAAATATAGCGTATTTAGTTGAATCTTGACTATTGTAAGCTTAAATTTTACTCGTTTTGAACTCGCAACCCGCAACTCGCAACTCGAATTATTTTTAGACTTTGGACGGAAAGACGTTCAAAAAAAATAGGCAAAACTATTGCTTATAGTAAAGTGTGAAAATACTACAAAATAAAGCAGAACAGTTTTGCCATGATATATCATCATTAATTGACATAAA
>Ga0208544_10000602_pt1 | contig 27498 bp, 17 predicted proteins | sample DEB08_DNA_9_FD_184526 | JGI IMG/M metagenome (GOLD analysis project Ga0208544, IMG submission 184526) | Aqueous microbial communities from the Delaware River and Bay under freshwater to marine salinity gradient to study organic matter... | ecosystem: Environmental > Aquatic > Marine > Coastal ... | reverse complement strand
TCTATTTTCAGCTTTAATTTATTGATACGCTGTAAGCTTTCTGAATTTAGAATGCCTTCCGATTGTTTATAAGCAATGCTTATAACTCTGTCATTTCCAAAAATTTCTTGAAATTTATAATAGTCTTTTAATGCTGAATCTCCTCTATCGAACCAAAGCTCCAAGTCATTGTTTGGACTTAAGGCAGTAAAAATATTGCTACTTCCATAGGCACAGAAAATCAGGATAGCAACTAATATTGCCCATCTAAATTTGACTAAAAATTTCATAAATAATCTTTAATTTTTTACAAGTTACCCTAAATTGGTCAATTTATTTCTATATCATTCTAAAGAACGACTTATAACCTTGCTTTTAAAATAAAACCACCATCAATTGTACAAAGTCTCCTATATTTGTATTCCCCTAAAAATATAGCACGAATAATGAATTATATCTCTATTAGCCTATATCAAAAATTGATAGATCACGCTTTGAGCGAAGGTATGACACCTGAATATTTTAAAGACCTTCCAATACCAATAGCATCAATGGCCGATATACAGGCAGTTCCTGCAAATGTCTTTTTTGACTTGCACGAAAGGCTAGACCAAATGCTCGGGCCAGGTTTTTCCGTTAGGGTAGGGCAGCAGATGAAGATGGATGATTATGGGGTGTTAGGACTATCTTGGAAGACTTGTTCAAAAGCAGGAGAGATATTCGAACGCTGTGAACGCTATTTTCAGCTTTTATCAAACACTTACGTCTTTAAAGTAGAAAAAGAAGGGGACATATCTAAAATATATCTATACCGTAATGCGCATCGAAGAGGGGTGGAATTGTCGAACGAAGCTACTTTTTCCGCAACGATAATCGTCCTTCGAGCAATGACAGAAACCGATATTGCCCCAATTAGTATATCTTTTAAACATGGAGCACCCCAAAATCTAAAAAGCTATCAAGATGGATTTAAGTGTCCCATCCTATTTAATCAGGCTAACAATTTTATGGCCTACAAGACAATTGACCTTGAAACTCCAACAGCCAAAGCAGATGTTAGTATCAATAAATTCTTAGTAGAAAGGGTCGAAGAGGAAACCAAAGGCATAGAAATCAGTTCTATTAAAATTGCAGCTGATGTTGAACGCTTAATAAAAGATGCGCTCCCAAGTGGTATTCCTAGTATCCTTCAAATAGGAAAACACATCGGCATGAGTAGCCGAACCCTTACCCGACGACTATCTGAAAATGGCATTACGTTTAGAGAATTAGTACAACAAACACAAGAAAAATCAGCAAAGAATCTACTCAAAAATTCGACTAGCTCCGTAGGCGAAATTGCTTTCCAAACTGGTTTCTCCGAGCAAAGCGCTTTTAATAGAGCATTTAAACGTTGGACTGGTCAATCACCTACCTCCTTTCGACAAAAATAAGTTAACAACTAAAAAAGTAGCTGGTTAGGACTTTTAGTCCGACACCTCTATTTTCTGGCAAGCATTATTATTAAAATATCAAAAAATAGATGCGCTAAACTCGCCAGAGGCGAGTGGATAAAGGTATCAGATTACAAATCAGCAGGTGTCTTTACTACCAATTCTCTCCTCATTTTTCCACAACTTGGGTTATATTTTCACTTTGGCTTAAAGTGTCAAAAACTTGGCTTAAGCGGTCAAGTTTAGAATGCTTTATTGCCGCAACTTTGCTTTTGTAATCAATACAGAAGTAATATGAAAAAAGTAATTGAAATTATTCGTTTAATTGGAGTGCTTATCTCCTACATCATGCTCCTAACTGTTTTTAGTCCATCTGAAGCAGCTACGGAAATTGTTGAAATTCCCATTTCAAACAATCCCGAAAGTGAATTAAAAAAGCAGGCTTATGACCTACTTAAGGCAAAATGCAATGTCTGTCATCGAAAACAAAATCCATTTAAAATATTCTCTTTAAGGAACATGAATAAGCATGCGCCTAAAATATATCAACAGGTATTTATCAAAAAGAGCATGCCTAAAGGAGATACTATTCAACTCACGGAGGAAGAATATCAGGTACTTAATTCATGGCTTCATTCACAAAACATCAAATAATTATGGAAATTTCACTTAAATCAATCTCATTAATTACCGCAGTAGTTCTGACTGGTCTATCGGCGGGTTTATTTTATGCTTGGTCCGTATCTGTTATCCCAGGCACTCGAAAGGTCATCGACGGGACTTATTTAGAGACTATGAAGTCCATCAATCGAGCTATTCTCAACCCAGCTTTCTACTTAATTTTTATGGGAAGTTTTGCCTTGTTGGTTATAGTTACTATTCAACAGTATAATGTCAGGCCAACTTTTTGGCTATTGCTCGGTGCGACCCTCACTTACTTATTTGGAACGCTTGGGGTTACTATTTACGGTAATGTACCACTCAATGACGCTTTAGAGGCTTTGAATCTTGAAGAAATGCTTGCAAGCGAGCTACCCGAATTTAGACTTTTTTATGAACAAAAATGGAATCGTTTGCACACCATAAGAACCATCTTTTCTGTGCTGTCCTTTGTACTGTCTGTGCTCGCAATTTTCTCTTATTCCAATCAAAATAATCTTTAGATATGCGCTTATTGCGCTTATATATTTTAAAAATCAGAAGCCAGATAATTCATGATTAGAAATATGAAAATCAAGTATTTATATGAAGTTACGCTGACTTCTGACCTCTTTTAAATCACTAAAAATTAAATTCAAATGGTAAGTAACATTTTAGTAATCGGCGGAACAGGTAAGACTGGTCGCAAAGTTGTTGAAGGATTAAATCAACAGCATCAAAACGTAAGAATAGGTTCTCGAAATAGCAACCCTATATTTGACTGGGATAATCCAGAAACTTGGCTGAATGCCTTAACGGGAATGGATAAAGTATACATCGTTTACTACCCAGACCTTGCTGTTCCTGGAGCTTTAGAAGCAATCAAAGGACTTACAGAAGCAGCAAAAAAAGCTAGTGTAAAGAAAGCTGTTTTACTCTCTGGTAAAGGAGAGAAAGAGGCGGAACGTTGTGAGCAGGTGGTGGCTAATTCTGGTTTGGATTACACCTTGGTAAGAGCATCTTGGTTTAATCAGAATTTTAGTGAGAGTTTCTTCCTAGACCCGATTTTGGCAGGTCATGTCGCCTTACCTATGCCTAATGCTAAAATCCCATTCGTGGATACGAGCGACATAGCAGAGGTAGTTGTGAAAGCACTTTTGGAGGACGTTCACAATGGAAAAACCTTCGAGGTAACTGGCCCTAGAACGATGACCTTTGAAGAAGTTATTAAAGAAATTGCCCTTGGTACAGGAAGAAATATCAACTATCAAGCGGTGTCCTTAGTCGAATACAATTCAATGATGCAGGCAGCAGGGCTTCCTGCGGATTATATATGGTTAATCGACTATCTATTTCGAGAAGTATTGGGCAACGAAGATAATCAAGTGGTTACCAATGATGTTGAAAAAGTACTCGGAAGAAAGGCAACTGACTTTAAGGAGTATGTGCAAAAAACCGCTCGGACGGGTATTTGGAATCAAACTCTTCCTCAAACTATTTAAAATAAAATTATGAAAAATCTCCATATAAAAAGTGCTGCCATTTCGGCAATTATTGTTTGGACTTTGGGAATCATTGCCTTCGTCACCTCCTATTTCTTTCCCATCATTTCAGATGCGGACTTGCAAGCAAATTGGGTATTAACAATCGCTATAATTCCAGCCGCATTAATTGGTGCCCATATATACTATCGAAAAGGACATCAAACGAATGGTTTTTTATTAGGCGTTTGTATGTTCTTGGTGACTATGATTTTGGATGCAATTATTACGGTTCCATTTTTTATTATGCCTTATGGTGGTAATTATGTCAGTTTTTTCACAGATATAGGTTTTTGGTTAATCGCGGTAGAGTATATTAGTGTCATAGCTGCCTATTGGCAAATTGAAAAAGGAATTGAGCAAACACGAGTAAAGGAATATTAAGAAATAGCTTTTATTGACTAAAAAACGTACGGAATTATAAATCCGAGCGAAGGTAGCACTTTAATTTTAGACCTTTGATTAAAGAAAACAAAACAGAAAACTAGTGGGTTGATTTATAAATGATTGACAACTAATATTTAAGGTTGCCATGTTGCGTTGTTGCCATGTTTTATCGACAACAAGGCAACACGGTAACATCGCAACAATACAAGTTAATCTGTCAAAGACTTATAAATTGTACCACTAGTAAATAATTATATCATCCACTTAAAAAAATTAAATCATGAAAATCCGACTTGTTATTTGTTTATCCATGTTATTACCTCCTTTTTTTATGACTGCTCAATATGACGCAAAAGGATTGGAAAAAGAAGAATCGACCATTCAGGCTTTTAAGCGTAAAAATGAAAAATTTGATGCCTATTTCAACAATGCCTACGGTTATATTGTTTTTCCTACGGTGGGGAAGGGCGCATCAGGAATAGGAGGCGCTTTTGGTAGAGGAACTGTTTACGAAAAAGGCAAACCAATTGGCAAAGCCAAGATAACTCAAATAACAATTGGGTTACAGTTTGGCGGACAATCCTACAGCGAAGTTATTTTCTTTGAATCAAAAGCAGATTTAGCCAGATTTAAAGAAAATAAATTTGAATTTGCTGCCCAAGCTTCTGCCGTAGCCATAGAAAAAGGTGCAGCGGCTAATTTTGCTTACGATGATGGGGTAGCTGTTTTTACTATTACGAAAGGTGGGCTGATGTATGAAGCATCTATTGGAGGGCAAAAATTGAAGTTTAAGCCTTACAAGAAAAAGAGATTAAATCAATTATAAGAGCACAATTATAAGAACACCCCAAATTTTTGTCAAAATGAAAAATTATTCAATGCTAATAGGATGGTTATTGTCGCTAATTTTTAGCAGCAATGCCATATTATTATTTGGACAAGAAGTACCAACTTCTACCAATTCCTCCAAAACAGGTAGCGCCATAGCAGGGCCACAATATGCCAAGAGTAATTTGAAACAAGCCATCTTTGGAAAACATTATCGCTCCTCTTGGACGACTGAAATCCATAATATACCTTATTTGGATTTGGAACAATACGACGGCGGACTCACCCCTTATGAAAGAGGAGGTGGCGCGCAAACGAATTCGCTTAAATTCAAATCAAAAGCAGGACATCGTTTTGCCTTTCGATTAGTGGATAAAACGCCTACAAAAAGATTAGACCCTGATTTGGCCGCAGGCTTATATGGAAAGGCAGTCCAGGGCTTAACTACCACTCAGCATCCTTATGGTTCGACCATCATTACTGCCTTGATGGATGAATTGGAGTTACCTCATTCCCAACCCACATTATACCTGATGCCTGATGATGCTCAATTGGGAATTTATAGAGCAGAATTTGCCCGACAATTAGGTTGGTTAGAAATCAAACCTAGAGGTAAAAAGAAAGGAGTACCTGGTTTTGAAGGTGCTGATAAAGTATTGAGTACGCTTGAAATGTATGAGTCTTTAATGGATAGTTACGAAAATAAAATAGATGTAGCGGCCTATGTCAAAGCAAGAATTTTTGATATATGGATTTCTGATTGGGACCGCCATATTAAAAATTGGAAATGGTTAGGATATGAAGGGGAAAAAGGGATGTTTTTTAAGCCTTTTCCAAAAGATAGAGATAAAGCCTTAGTCGTTTTGAATGGCATTTATAAAGCATTGGACTGGGAATTTGTCGCCCCTGACATGGCTAATTTTAAAGAGAAATACCAAGGATTAAAAAGCCTTAATCACAAAAATCGAAGTATGGACCGTTGGTTGGCAAATTCCTTTACTTATGAGGATTGGAGGCAGGCCGCCAAAGAAGTTCAACAACTAATGACAGACGAAGTGATAGACGAGGCTATTGCTACCATGCCAAAAGAAGTGCAGTCGTTGACCCAAGCTAGAATTAGTCGAGTATTAAAAATTCGGAGAGATAATTTGCCACAAGCAATTGACCAATACTATAAAATGTTGGTGAAATATATAGATATAGTTGGAAGTAATAAAAAAGAATATTTTGAATTAACTAGGTTGGAGAACGGAGACGTGGCCGCAAAGATTTATGCCTTAACAAAAGACCAAAACAAAGGTGAATTAATTTATAATCGACTGTTTAGAAGAAACGAAACTAAAGAAATTCGCGTACACGGTTTGGGAAAAGCAGACCATTTTAAAATAATAGGAAAAACGAATAAAAGTATTAAAATCCGAATTATAGGAGGCGATGGTGCTGATATTATTGAAGACGAATCACTCGTAAAAGGTATTCAAAAACAGACAAAAATATATGACAATCGAAATGAGGATAAACTAATTTTAAATAGCGAGGCTAAAAAAGCATACACTCCTGAAACGCTAACTTTTAAACCCGAGGAGATTTTTGACGATGACCATTTTCTAGTCTTACCTTTTTTCGGATTTAACCAAGACGACGGTTTTATTTTTGGCTTAACAGGGCGGTCAATTTTACAGGGTTTTAATAAGCCCGAATTTAGCCAGAAATACACTTATCAAGCGGGGATAACCACTATGGGGAATTATGAACTAAGGGCGGATGGACAATTTAGACAAGTTATTCGACAATGGGATATGGTTACAGGCATTAAAGTAACAGGAAGGGATAGGGATTTTCAAAGATTTTATGGTTTTGGCAATGAAAGCACCTTAGATGAATCTTTACAAGGGTTGGATTTTTATGAAAATAATACCGCCTCTTTTGAAGTTTATGCTGGATTTTCTAGACAATTTTGGGATAAATCAGCATTTACTGCCAGTATTCTTTATGATTATAAAGAAGTTAAACCAGACCTTATAGATGGAGAATCTGCCTCCATTTATGATGTATTACCCGAAAATAACGGGCTTGGAAAGACCTCTTTAATCGGTCCAAAACTCGAATTGAATATCGACTTTAGGGATGCAGATGCTTTCCCAACGAAAGGAATGCAATTTGAAACGAATAACTATACCTTTTTCAATCAAGATGTAAATTGGGAAGTAGGCGGAAGAATGGAATCTGAAGTATCTGCTTTTTTTACGAAAGGTATAAAAGTGCCAACTACCTTATCTTTGAGGGGAGGATTTTCTTATGCTTACGGAGATTCACCTTTTTATTATAAAAGCTTTTTAGGCCAACAGGGCAATCATCGTGGATTTCTAAAAAACCGTTTTGGAGGAGATGCGGCGGCTTATCTAAATACCGACCTTCGCTTTCATTTGGGGGCTACAGTCACGCCAATTGTTCCGATAAAATATGGCATTTTTGGCTTGTTTGATTTGGGGAGAGTTTGGTCGGAAGAAGAGGAGTCAAGTGTGCTACATTCAGCTGTAGGTGGCGGCATTTATATTATTCCTTATAAGGAGTCGTTTAATTTCACTTTTACAGCTGCTCATTCGGATGAAAAGGAATTATTATTCAGTTTTAGACTTGGTTTTTTTGTGAGATAGATTTCAAAACGAATAAATTTGTTATACCCATCCGTGGAGGTAATCCGTGGAAATAATTAAAATAATGGTTATGAAAAATTTTAGGGTAATGATTAAATGGAGCTTATTAGGACTATTATTAAGCTCTTCAATGGTAGTTTTTGCTCAATTAACACCTACAAATTATTCCAATCAAGCAAACAATTCGGGCTTTAGTTTAGGGATTTATACGCTAAAATCAATTCATCTTGAATCTACTTTTCAAAGTAGTGACAGATGGAGTGGTTTTGGAATGGGATTAGACTTGACCTACCAATTTAAGTCAGGATTTGGGGTAGCTACTCGATTGAGTTATCGAAATTGGGATATTTTTGATAAATCGAATATCCCCTTAACAATAGGCCCGATTTATCGTTTTCCTTCCACTTCAAAACTGGTGGTTTCTATTTATGGTGGCCTTGGTCCTGCCCTTATTTGGGGAAATGACTATGCTAGTATTTTTGCGAATTCTGAAATAGGTGTCCGCTTAGAAAGGAATGTATTTAACAACAAAAAACTATTTCTGGGAACAAGTTTTGCCCAAGGGATGAGTTTTCATCCAGACCATTTTGAATATTTGGAGGTATCTATTGGTATTCGTTTTTGATAAAATAAAATGGGGTATCCTTCTAAGGTTGGACACTTAGTTTTTAAGATGAATATCATACTACATTAAAACATATAAATTACTGATTATCAATAATTTAATTTTAAATATAGTACTACGTACTGCATTTATTCTAATAAGTTATTTATTGTCCAACCTTAGAAGGATTCCAAAATAAAATATTAAATTTTAACAAATATTATTTTTCCCATAATTCAAATTATGTTAAGTGAAATTTTATACTCTCAACATTACTACTCTCTCCAATTCTTTTTGTCTTTGAACTAGCCCTAATTGGTTCCTTTTATTAGAGTACCAATAATTGGAAGACAATTTTTAGTTGGGCAAGTTACGCTTATTAAATAATCTTCTACCTCTCCTGTAGTTATTGCTCCGTATGGTGTCATATTATCGGTTTGACTTAGACGGAAACGGACTCCTATATCTTGAGCTTGTACCGCATCGGATGGAATATTGACCGTAAAATAAGCTTGACCGAAGTCTCCTGCCCCATCATCGGTTAAATCTGCAATCATTTCTTCAGCATCAAATTCACCATTTCCATTCCAATCTATCCAGGCTTCTAAGTGAGCGGGGATGCCTGTCGTATTGACAATATCTAAAGGTAAATTGATAATACGACCCGCAGTAATCGCCATCGTTGTAGGAAAACTATAGCCATCTTCATCAGCCTCATCCCCTGTTGCGGTTGCATTGGGTTGTCCATCTACTTCATTATCCAGTGTACTACCGATTGATAAACCGTCTATTATTAAATGAGATGGGCCACCGTTTGCTGCTTCCGTTTCATAATTGCCACTGCCTGTTCCACTCCCATTATCTGGTAAATCACCAAAATCATAGCGTAGTAAGGTCGGCATTATAGAGCAAGTATCTATACAGCAGTCTGTACCCGTTGTAATTAACTGAATTTCAGACACCATATTCCCGAAATCTATCACTACCGTTTGCGTATTTGATGCACCATCTATCATTGCATCACCGCTCAAAATTAACCAATTGTACGTCATCATACCAGCGGGCGCAGTATATAATTCATCTTGAGCAAAGGCATCAATGGTGTTATTACCAGTTATCGAGCAAATTAAGAAAGGACTTAGCGTACAATCTTTGAAAATCCCCATATCCCAACTTAAATCTTCTGCGCCATTCGCCAAATTAATAATAGGAGTCCTACCCGTATTGGCATCAACGTCTGAATCATGCTCATCGGTCGACCCAAGTGCATCTTGCGTAGTAATGTAATAGCTAGTATAAGGAAAAGAATTGATATCAAATTCAATATAGTAGTCTCCACCTAACAAATCTTCAAATAAATAAGCACCTAAAGCATTGGTTACTTGGGTAGCTTCTAGAGCGTCGTCTCCGCCACCTATCATCATATCCAAACCTAAAGAATACAATCTAACGGTAATGCCACTTTGACCTATTTCTCCCATATCCTGAATGCCATTTTCATTAGTATCCAACCAAACAGTATCTCCTAAAATTCCTAGGTCTTCTCCAAAGTTATATTCAATACCTCGGTCACCGCCGTCCAACGGAATAGTGATATAAGCTTCATTACCATTTATAGTATTGACTGCTCCAACATCTTGGGTTGTTCCAGCAATAGTGCCATCTGTCACATCACCAATATCTGTCACTGCATCTAAACCAGTGGTCGTAATCGTCAGCCAGCCCGACGGCTGTACCTCTTCTACACTATATGTTCCTGGATTCAAACCAGGGTAGGAATACTCGCCAGATGCATCTGTATAGGTTGTATCGGTTACGTTATTACCAAAAATATCTGTTCCTGTTAAAATAACAAGAACACTATCCAAACGATTTTCTGTTGGATCAATGATACCATCCCGATTGTCATCATGCCAAACGGTACCTGAAAGAGAAGCTAATTCTAATAGAGCAACAGGTATTTCATGGTCAGCTTCATTATCTGAAATATCCGTTTCGGGAGTTGTTGTTTCAATTTCAGCGACATTTTGTAAGGTTTGCCCAATTAGATTAGGGTCATTGGCAACTTGGAAATCGATATTGATAATACCAGTACCACCAACCGAAATAGTTCCTAGCGTACACTCAATTGCTTGTCCTGTTATCGTACAGTTGGCGTTATTTGTCATGGTTGGCATAAATCCGACAGGTAGGGTATCTCTAATTATCACATTGTCAGCAGCAATATTACCATTATTGCTGTAATTCAGCTGATAATCCCCTGTTTGATTGATATCTACTATAGAAGATCCTTCTTTTTGGATATAGACATTGGCATAATCACCTACTATGGTAAGTGCTTCATCAGCGTTATTGTCATAATCGGTTTCTTGCCTATCATTTTCTATCCAAGTGATATTTGTTAAATTATCACCAATAGCAGCCAATGTTTCTTGTGAGGTGATTATAATACTACCAGTTGAACCTACGTTAAGTTCTGCCCCTAAAATCCAAACCAAGCTATCTTGACCTGTAGCAGAAGTTCCTGTAAAAGTGGGTGTAGGTATAGCAGATTGATAACTGATATTATTGGGTAAGACATCATAAACTACCGTATTGATTGCCGACTGTGGTCCAAGTACTTCCCAATTCAAGGTGTAGGTGACGGTTTCATCACCCGATGCTTGTATGGCAGTTTTATCGACTGACTTTGTAATGGCTACATCGGTCAAGCGAATATTGATACTATCTTTACTTTCATTATTACTATCATCCAATTCTGGGGTAGTCGTTGTAATTTTTACCGTATTATCCACAGTCGTTTGACCTACTTGTACAACATCATCTACTTGTACTTTGAATTCCAGCTTAGGTAAATCTGTCCCAGTATATACTGCTGTCCAGTTTTGAATACAAGCATTTGCAGTACCATCAGAAGTAAATTTCACTCGCAAAATTAAGGTACTATTTGTTGGTGAAATAGAAGAAATATCAGCAAAACTATTTTCTATCCTTTGTGGTCCCCAAAGAGGCGTATCATTGGTGACATCTCCATCATCGTCTGCGGTTTCATCGTATAGACAATATTCGATGCTTGCCCCTTCTTCTACCATTTGATCGACCAGCAGTTTATCCCAACTGGTAATGTTATTAGTCTCGACTAAAGTTTCATAATAAGAATCCGTTAAATAGGGTTTATCGGAGGTGTTTTTTAGGAGCTGAAGACCAATTGAAGTAGTCTGAGAAATAGATACCACATCCATATCACCGTCTCCGTCGAAATCACCACTCACTAAATGGTGTGGACGATTATTTGCGGCCAACTGTACTACTGATGCAAATGTCCCGTCGCCAAGGTTCTCCAAATATTCTAAATGGTTCCCATTGGCATGAACAATATCAATATCTCCATCTTGGTCATAATCAACTGCATTGATTTGGTCAGGCCAGTCGCCTCTAAAAGTCGTTGCAGCAGTAGCAAACCCTCCCATCCCATCTCCGAGTAATAGTCCATCCCTTGATGAAAAAATATCAAAATGACCATCCTTATTAAAATCTCTAACAAAACAGATCTGTCCTCTTGAAGGATCGGTCGTTTTAAATTGAAAAGTAAAGGTTCCAGAACCATCATTTTCAAAATAATAAGCATTAATATTATAATGGCCTGAAAAAATATCCAAATCTCCATCCCCGTCAAAATCTACGGATTGAATCCAATTTCCAGCACCATCTCCACCAACATTAAGGTCTCCTTGGTCTGCAAAGCCTCCAGCACCATCTCCTAAATAGATAGTAAGCCCTGGAGTGTTATATCTTCCAGAAACTAAAGCAATATCCAAATCACCATCGTTGTCATAGTCTTGGAAATCAGCCTGACTGTTGTTAAAAGCACCATAATTTAATTGATTGGAAGTACTTTCTGCAAAATCTCCAGTACCATCGCCAAAAAATAAATACGCATTTTGGTAACTTGCATAGGCACCAGTTCTAACTCCTCCAGAGATAAATATATCTGCATTGCCATCCAAATCCACATCTGCGAAATCAATTTCAAATACAATTATCCTTGAATAATCAATCTTCCCTGCAAAAGGGTGAGGACTCATTTGTGTAAACATACCTGTCCCATCATTAATCCAAGGACTAAAAATAGTATCTCGCTCAAAAGAAATGATATCTAAATCACCATCATTGTCAATATCTCCTGCTCTAACAAACTCTCCATCTATACTACCTGAAAAAGCATTGGGGGTGAAGTCAGATTCAAAAACAAATAGCTTATCCGTACAAGCAATAGCGGTCGGGTCGCCAGCGTAAAAAGGTAAAGATAAGCTTGGCGTACCACTATAAGGCGCAGATTCACTATCATAATTAGGCGGAGCAGGCAGTACGGGCAAACACACCTCAAAACTGGTAGGGTCACTCTCATTCGGAGTGTATGCTACCGAAGCACCAGGTGGCAAAGTTAGAGAACCCCCAACAAAACTGGTTCCTTCTGGAATGATTTCTTGGATGCAGACCTCATCGGCATCCGCATTTCCTATATTATTATACGCCAAAGTATAGGTCATAATTTGACCCGTTTCTGTCCATACTTCTGAACCATCCGAGTCATTGACCACCGATTTTTTGATAGTGACATCAGGTCTCCAGATAGCTACTTGGCTACTGTCTACATTATTGACCAGAAATTCTTCTGGGGTCGTGTTAGCAGGAAGACCTTCATAGACAACTTGGGTTTCGTTAGAAACTATATCTCCATCTGAAGCATTGCTATCAATCGTACCTTTAATGGTAAAACGAACTTGTCCACCAACTGGAATAGCGAGATTTCTATAATAATCTGCATCCCCTGCGCTACTATTGGTACCCAAATACCAAGTTACAGTCGCCCCAGCTGCAGGAGTTCCTATTTCGGTAACGGGCCCAGAGAAAGTAACAGGGGCTCCATTCAAGTCTAACATCGTAAGTATCCCTCCTGAACCATCTGTAATTTCAGCGGAAGTAAAATCATCAAAATTAGTAACGTCTGGAATGAAATTACTTGGAAGCATATCGGCTACTCGGATTCCATAAGCATCAATCGAACCTCGATTACTTACTGTGATTTCGTAAGTTATCTCATCCCCTGGTCGAATGCCTGGAGAAACGCCTTCTTTACTGCCTACTTTGGTAATCCCTAAATCCACCCCTGGTGTTCGAGTTACCATTTGATTGATGTTATTTGTTGGGTCATCATCCGTTGAGGAAGTAAATATCTCTACCCGATTCACAAATTGAGTCCCTGCCGCAGGCGAACTTCCATCTAATCCATCTAATAGCGAAGCGGTCACTTGTATTTCATAAGGACCAGCTTTGGCAGGTAATGTTCCGACCAAATAGGCAATATGATTTACTGGGCTAGTAGATGTAGCAGACCAACTTCCAGCGATTGGATTATTAGGATCAAAAGCTGGTGCAGTGCCTGCCGTGGCCGTATAATAAGGTGTTACTGTATTCGGTCCATTGGCAATGGTGTTGATGAAGGTTACATCTGCACCGTTTCCATTTGCATCAGGTAAACTTTCGATAATATATACATCAGAAGCGTCTGAGTTATTCTTATTTAAATAGGTCAATGTCCAAGTTACACTTCCTCCTGCGGTACTAATAAGTGGTCCCGTTTTTTGAATAGTTGGATCGGGAAAAGGAATGGTCACTATCGCACTATCTCTATTCGGGGCATCGGTTTTTTCAGGGCTGGTTGTACTGATTGCTGCAAAATTAGTGTAACTCTGTCCTTCTACACCGATTACTTCCACTTCATAAGTAATGTAAGTATTACTATAATTAGCAGGCAAAGTACCAGTAGGATTCGCCCCTACCGTGATATCATTCCATTCCAATACATTTCCAGAAATAGTTGGTTCACCAATAGTTGTAGTCCCTGAAAGTAAAAATGTACTCCCGTTGATATAATTAAAACCAGCAGGTAAAGTGTCTCTGATTATTACACCTTGTGCTTCAATAATGCTTCTATTGGCTATATTTAAGGTGTAAGTTAGCGTATCTCCATTTTGTGGTTCCGCATTAGAAACACTTTTACCTAAATAAACATCGGGATTGTAAATAGTAATCGGATCTTCATCACTTACCAATGATGCTCCTCCACCATTGCTAGCGTATCCACTGACCTGATTAAATATCAATGCTCCACAAGGTACTTCTGGTTTTGCTTGAACATTAAAATATATCGTTCCTCCTTCTTCTTTGAATAATTCTGACCTAAAAGCAGCACTTCCCGCAATGCGCAATTCAACAGTGGTACTTCCATCAGCGTTATTGGTAATAGTGACATTTGGATCGGCGGAAATATTAGTGACTCCACCGCCACCTGCCTCCGCATTCCACTCATGGCTAACAGTATTCAGTGTGAATTCTGAAGGAATTATATCCGTGATGGTAACAATATCATTTTTAAAAGAAGAATTATTTCGATAATCAACGATCCAATCAAATGTTTCTCCATTCGTCACAATTTCACTTGAACTTCGTTTATCCAATTCGAGTCCTGGAAAATCTTCAATAGTGGTGCGAACTTCGTTCCCTACCGCCATCAAATTTTGGTCAGAAAATATAACTTCTTCATTAAAAATAACAGTTCCTTCTGGAGAACCTGTGGTATTAGGACCTGATCCGTCATCATCATTTTCTACTAAAAAACTTGTTGTTTTAAAATTAATGTCAACAGGTAACTGATTGGGTGTTAGCGTCGGGTCATCCACTTTAAAAGCAATCCAAGTGGTTTGGTTACCAAAAGGAGAAGTCCATACATCATCCGAATAATCAGCAGGTGTTCCATTATCATTCAGTATTCCTAACGAAAAATTGGAAGAAATAGTAGAAAAATCTACTGGATAGATGACGGAAATTTGGTTGGCAGGCATATTAGGGGGCAGTTGGTTCGTAAACCAAACTTCCTCCCCATTAGGAGCATAAGCTTCTACAAAAGACGTCAGAAATGGGATACGATCAACCACCCAAGTATTGGTGGACGGTGCATCTCCAATATTTCTATAATTTAAATTGTAATAAATGGAATCACCCGAAGAGATAACATCTAAAACATCTTCTTTATATACTTGAATAATTGGTGTCGCACTGACAGGAATTACCTTTTGAGTACTTGCTGTTATAGGGTCACAATAAGGATCCTTGCCTGTTGCTATTGCTTGAATCGTAATATTATCCAAATCAACAATACCGGCAGGAACAAAAAGGGTAATGGATACCGTTGCACATGCTCCTGAAAGCATCGGGCCTGTATTTAAAGTAATAGAACCATTTGCAGGGTCAAAATTGGTCACAACCCCTCCACTCGACTCAACGAAATCGGGATACATCGTTTGACCATTGACCATGACTCCTCCATACTTAAATTCTACATCCGTATCAATAAAGGGAGCAGAAGCATTTGCATCACTATTACAAACATCAATTGAAAAGGTATAGTCATCGGGAGCAAATAATGTACCGTTTGACTGCGCATTATTTAAAGTAAATTCAAATTGACCAATTGATCCTTGAGCCAACGTCAGGTCTTCATCCGAACTAGAAAACAGGGGCGAATTATTATCAGGGCTTACTTGTACTGCACCACCTCCAGACGGGGCAAACTGATAAACATGTGCCAAAGCGACATTTTCGATAAGTACAGAAACACAAGGATCATTACCTAATGGGATAACGTCAAGCGTGGTTTTTACCGAATTTGGTCGAGTAGGATCTGCATTTCGATAGGGAGAGGTTAGGCCGTCTACATGCCATGCGACCCAGATAATTTGACCAGCACTATTGTTATCAACAGGTTTGATGGTCGTCCATCCAGTCGAAGTAGGATTTTTCCAATCAAATGGCGGCGGTATTAAAGCATCTGTATAAGTTGCTGTTAAATCTTCATAGTAATAAACTGTACCCGTTAACAACCCCGTAGGATCATCAAAACTAGCGCCTATGAACTGCGTCTCTTCAGGCACCATATCATACAATACAATTTCTTCTAATTCTCCGCCTCCACAATTGCTAAACCCGTATCGATATTGAAGTGGATCACCAAAATTTATTGGAACGGATCCATCTACACTACTATTTTTGTCTTGTTCCCCACTTGGATAAGTACTAAAATATCCTATTTTATTTCCACTGCAACCTCCACTCGGAAGACCTGTATTAGTTGGCTCAACTGCCATTTTATCAGAAACCTCATCCGTTTGATCGCTATCTAAGTAAACATAATTGGTATAGGTCTGAACAGTTGGATTGGCAATTAATGCTACTTGAAAAGATTCATTGGCAATAGCTCCAGGATTAAAAGTCCCGTAATTCCAATAAATAGAATTTTCGGGAATATTAATACCATTTACAATCGTGGCAGTAGCAGTAAAAACTCCTCCACCAGAAATATTAAATGGCGTTCCGACAATCAAACCATTATCTACCAAATCGCTCAAATTGTCCCACATAACGGTATTATACATCCGCTCCCGTCCTTCAGCAGTATAGGTGTTCTTACTCTGCAACTGAAAAGTAATCGTATCTGCTCCAATGATATAATTGGTGTCTCCTAAAGGATATATTTTGTTCCCTACGGGATTCTTATTGGTTTTTTCTTCCTTAATTACTTCCGGTGCGGGAGTAAAGAGAATAACTGTTTGAACAGACGGTGCAGATTGATTATCTCCATTAGAAGTGAAAACTTCTGCTGTATTTTCCCAAATAGTACCATCCAATGTTCCATTGGGAGCGGACACGAAGAATTGAAACACATTCGATACTCCTGCTTTTAATTCATCAAAAGTCCAATAAACAGCATGGGCAGGAATAGCGACCCCATTTACAGTGATTGGCGTTGCAGTATATTGCCCCCCATCCGAAATTTGACCTATGGTAGGATCATCGCTTTGTCCATAATTTTCACCTGTTTCGTATATCACCGTCCCATTTATGGTGGAAGGCAGTGGGTCATAAATCACTATATCCTTGGCATCAACGAAGTTGGCAGAAACCCGTACCAGATATCGGAATTCTTGTCCAGCTAGGATAGAAGTTGGAGCTACTTTATCAAATAGCAGAAATGTCCGAGGATTCCATTTTACCTGTAACTGATTCACCACTGGTGCAGTATTGCCTCGTATATGATTAATTTGAATTTTCAGTTCGGGGTAAGTATTGATATCAAGTCCTGAAATATCGTAACAACCACCAGAAAAACTACTGATAGGTATTTCCATATAACCGCTAATGATGGTGTCCGTGGATGCATCCAAAACATCAATAGTCAAGTCATTACCTCCTGAATAATTAGCAGCTAAACAAATAGAAAGCCAAGAATCAAAACTAGGTGGAGCAATAACTACGGATTGTTGCACTCCTGAAACTTGTCCAGTTGCCAAGCTCACGGTACCTGCCAAAACATTAAAATCAAGGTTGGAAGTATTGGCAACGACCGTTCCTACTTGATCATTAAAATTATCAGTCCAGCAGCCAATGTTATTATCTACTTCTAGATCTTCAGCAATGTTTAATCGGGTATCGAATGTTAAAGGTATACTTCCTATAGTTGCTATAGCAATTTTTTCATCTGACAAATGCTTAAAAATGTCCGCTAAGGGTTCTGTTAAGGTAGATTTTTCCTTTGGTAGGAGTACAGAATTATCCATAGCCTTTGCCTTTTGAGGAAAGACAAAAAATAAAGCTACTAAAGTCATCAAAAAAAACCTTAAATAGGTACTTGATGATATCATGAACTTGCCTAATAATTCGTCATGAATCAAGTTTAAATAATTCTCTCTCATTTCTTTTTTTAAATGACTCAGATCTTAACTAACCGATGAATCGATAATAGCAGAGCCATAATACCTACATATCAAAAAGTGTACTAATTTGGGTATTAATTGTTGAAAAATGATATATTTTTAGTAAACTACTGTAATCCTTATTTTAGGGTCAAGTTCCCCATCTATTAGATTAACAATAAAAAGTCGTGCCAACTATAACGGTAAGACCATATCAATAGATTAATATTGGCACATATGATTTGGGTGGAGCGTAGTAGCTTAGCGCCTTAATATTAGTGGTGCTGCTGACCATTGTCTTTGAATACTATTTTTCAAATCTATGCTGGAAGTTTGAAGAAGAAAGTACTACCTTTTCCATATTCGCTTTTAAAATCTATGCCTCCACCCATTAAATCTAAATATCGTTTGACAATAGTCAAGCCCAAACCTGTTCCTTTGATATTTTCAACATTAGAGGCTCGGAAAAAACGGGAAAACATGTGCTGTTTGTCTTCGTCAGGAATGCCAATGCCTTGGTCAATAACTTTAAAAATTAATTGATTTTTTCCCTTACTAATTTCCAAAGTCACATCTTCTCCTTTCGGAGAGTATTTAATGGCATTAGACAATAAATTAATCAAAATATTTTTTAATAAATAAGGATCCGTTTGGATGACTGGAATATTTTTAAATTGCAATAATAACTGCTGGTCAGGACGCAAAATGGGCTGAATTTCTTCTGATAATTCGGCTAAATAATCTTTTAGTTGAATTTCGGTGTTTTGTACTTCTACTTTCCCTGCCTCCAATTTCTCTAAGGATAAAAAGTCTTTTAAAATATTGGTCAAATTACGCACCGAGGTTTTAATCCGCTTGATATTTTTACCTGTTTTTTCCAATTTTCCAGCGTCAATGTACATTTCTATTAGTTCGGCAGAGGACAAAATAGAACTCAAAGGAGTCCTGAATTCATGGGAAGCCATCGAGACAAAACGGGATTTTAGAATACCCAATTCTTTTTCTCTATTTAACGCCTCATGTAGCTGTAATTCAGACTCTTTTAAGGTAGTAATATCTTTTAAAACGCCAAATATCCTAATCACCTGCCCGTTTTCATCAAAAGAAGGTGGTTGAACATTACTACGCACATACTTGAGAGTCTTATTAGGCGTAATTATTCGGTGATTAACCGAAATACCTTTTTTATTTAGCGCAGCTTTTTTAATTTCATCCTTAATCCATTCCAAATCATCTGGGTGAGTAAGGGCATTTATTAATTCGTAAGTAATAACCTCATTTGATTTAATCCCAAAAATCTGGTACATTCCTTTAGAAAAGGTCAATTTATTTTCTAAAGGAAAATAATCCCAATGCCCCATTTTGGCAATAGATTGCGCTTCTGTTAATTTCAGTTCACTTTCTCTTAACTCAGTCGTTCTTTCGATTACTTTTTGCTCTAATTCCTGCGAATATTCTTCAATTTTTCGCTGACTTTCCTTTAATTCTTGTTCTGTTTTTCTTAACTCGGTTATATCTACTCCCGAACTAATCGTACCTTGCGCATCCCCTTTATCGTCAAACAATACCCGATTATGCCACCAAATCAGTCGTTTCTCTCCATTTTTATCTAAAATAGAATTTTCATAATATTCTACATTCTTCCCTTTTTTATCCATCAAGCGGTCAAATATTTGCCGTACGGCTTCTCTTTCCGTTTGGGGCACTACTAGGTCAAACCAATTTTTTCCAATGACTTCTTCTGCCGAAAGTCCAAGTATTTCTTCTCCTCTTTGGTTTAATAAGCTAATTTGTTCGTTTTTATCAATCACCACCACGATACTACCTGCAATATCCAAATACATTTGAGCGGTTTCCTTTTCTTTTTGAATCGCTAATTCGGATTTCCTTTGCTCGGTAATATCACTAATAAAAGCAACAAAAACGGCTTGTCCACCTAAAGAGGCGTATTGCAGGTGTATCTCGACGGGATAAGTCGTTTTGTCTTTTCGCTCATGAATGGTATAAAATATTAATTTCTCTTTTGTTCCATCTAATAAAGGTTGAATTGTTTTTACAAATTTTTTCTTAGTAAATTCGGGTTTTATCTCAATCGGGGTAATTTGTCTTAATTCTTCTTGGGTATAGCCTAAATTTTGCCGTCCTCCTTGATTGACTTGTATAAATTTTAACGTGTCTGCGGCAAAAATAAAAATTTCATTCAGCGATTCTTCTACAATTTTAGAAATATCTTCGTTATAAGCTTGAGCTCTTTTTTGCTCGGTAATGTCTAAAAAAGTACCAAGTGTGCAAATTGGGATACCTGATTCATCTTTGACTAAACTAGTGGTCACATAAATATCAATTACAGACCCATCCTTTTTCTTTGCCGTATCTTCCCCTATCCATTGCCCTTTGTGTTGGATAGATTCCATTATTTCTTTAACCCGCTCAGGGTTTTTCCCAAAATCAAAAGTAGGTTGCCCTAGTATTTCTGATGAATCCTTATAGCCCCATAAATCTAAAAAAGCTTGATTAATAAAGGTGAATTTGTTGTCTAAATCAGCAAAAGCAATGGGCAGAGGTGAAGAGGAAATGGCCATATCTTTAATCCGTAATTCTTCTTCTCGCTTTTTCTGTTCGGTCACATCTCTAAGGGTACCGAATAACCTACTCATTTTTCCTTTCCTATCGAACTCAATTTCTCTAACTCCGTAAACATGACGCGTTTCTTTTTGAGCGGTAACAATCCGATAGCCAAAGGATAAGGCTATTTTTTCTTTTTTTACTTTTTCGATAAAGTTTTGTAATAATTGGAGGTCATCTGGATGCGTATGGGAATAGAGCGTATCGAAGGTTACTTCAAAAGATTGTGGTTCATAGCCATATATACGATACATTTCATCAGACCAGTAAAATTCATCGCTACCAAAATCCCAATCAAAGTGGCCAATATGCGCTAATTTTTGCGCCTCCTTGAGTAGTTTTTGACTTCGTTGTAACTTTAAGATGGTTTTTCTATGCTGAATCGCATACCGAATAGTTCTTTCTAAAACGCCTGCTGTTATCTCCCCTTTTATCAAAAAATCGACTGCCCCTGCTTCCATCGCTTCTTTGTCCAACGCTATGTCATCTTGCCCAGTCAACAAAATAAACGGGCTCTCTAAGGAAGGTGCATCTACTTGTCGAAGTAGTTCCACACCATCTTCTTTTCCTAGTCTATAATCTAATAAATAGACATCATATTGTTTGTTTTCAATAGCCGCAATCCCTTCTTCAAAAGAAGCTGCCCAATCCAACCGATAGCGTCTATCGGGAATCTCCTCAACGATGTCTCTCGTAATCATATAATCCTCATCATCATCTTCAATAAGTAATATGTGAATTGGCTGACTCATAGGTTTATTAACTGAACTTTTTATTATTTATTAATTCGAGTTGTGAGTTATTCCGATTTATTGGAATTAACAAACTATTGCACGTTTTTTGCTAGAATGGTCTCCCCCCTCTGGAGCAGGGGTGATTGGTTCTGATTTTTTAATTTTAATTTTAAATTTCAATATCAATTGCAATGTCAACCTCAATATCAATTTGTCCCAATAACTTAGAAAATGTGGAATTTTTCGATTTTCGGAGGTTATTGTCATTGCTATTGAGGTTTTATCAATTTTTTAGAATCAATCACCCCTGCTCTGGAGGTGGCTGGGGGAAGGATTTTAGATTTAAATATTTAATAATCAGTAATTTATCATCTTTTCAACCTCCTCCAAAGGGGAAATCTCAACGTTTTGGTAAAGACACCACATCTAACCAATACTGCTTTAAGCTTTTCATCGCCAAGGCCATTCCTGCGTAAGAAACAGGTTTGGTGATAAAGGAATTGACGCCTAAACCATACATTTTTTCAATGTCTTCGGGTGCATTGGAAGTGGTTAAAACCACTACGGGAATTCCCTTTAATTTTGGGTCATTTTTGATTTCTGCCAAGACCTCCCGTCCATCTTTTTTGGGCATATTCAAATCTAACAAAATCAACTCTGGAAGGGGATATTTTTTTGTATCTGCATATTTTCCTCTTCTTTGTAGGTAATCCATTGCCTCTTCGCCATCCTCTACAAAGTGCAGGTTATCCGATATATTATTTTCTTCCAATGCCTCTTCGGTTAACATTCTATCTTCTTCGTCGTCGTCGGCGAGTAAGATAGTAATTGCTTTTTTTTCTTTAGGGATGGCTTCCATATGCTATGTTTTTGTACAGGCGAATTTATTCGCCTTTTTATAACTAAAGTTTGCATTCACCGCGAATGAATTTGGCGGGTACAGATAAAATTTTTGGTATTCGATATTTGAAGTTTGCAACTCAAATTAATATTATTGCTGTCTTTGACAGCACTCTGCCGACTCAGACTAAGTCGATTCCTTCTAAATTAATTAGAAATAGTGATCAAAGACCACCTAAATACTAATTTTAAGATAAAATCTTAAAATATCGAACCTCGATTAAATTATCTGTACCCGTCGAATGAATTCGCCGATACAAGGTCAAATCTGCTCTCCGTCAACCGATTGCTTCGTCGCCAAAGTAATTTCAAAAGTGGCACCTTTGCCAACTTCACTTACTGCTTGAATATCTCCACCATGTCGATTCGCAATTCTTTTACAAATAGCTAAACCAATACCTGAACCTTCAAACTTTCGTCCTTCTAATCTTTGAAAAATTTGAAAAACTTTCTCCTTGTATTTTGTATCAAAGCCAATACCGTTGTCTTTGACAAAAATCTTTACAAAAGTATCGCCGGGCGTGCTAATTAAATGTGCCGTTTTTTGGTGAAATTCACTTTTTATTTCAATATACGGATTTTCATTTTCTTTTCGGAATTTCATCGCATTAGAAATCAAATTTTGAAATAGCTGCCGCATTTGCGTTTCATCCGCCTCAATAGTTGGCAAGTCACCAACTTCAATGGTAGCCTCACTTTTTTCAATGGCAATTTCTAAATCTGATAAAACGCCTGATAAAATGGTATTCAAATCAATCAATTCAAACGGTTTAGAACGAGTACCAACTCTAGAAAACTGTAATAAATCAGTAATTAACCGCTGCATCCGAGTAGCCGCATTTAACATTCTATCGAGGTAATCTTTGCCTTTATCTCCTAATTTATCGCCTTCTTTTATTTTTAATCGGTCGCCAAAAGCCCGAATTTTTCTTAGTGGCTCTTGCAAATCATGAGAAGAAACGTAGGCAAAATCTTGTAACTCTCGATTGCTGCGTTCTAATGCTTGCGCATAACGCCGCATTTTTTCTTCGGCAATTTTTCGGTCAGATAAATCGTGTAAAATGCCTGTATATATAGATTTTTGACCAAATTTGACTTCACTTACACTCAAATGAAAAGGAAATTTGGTCCCATCTTTTCGCATACCCGTCACTTCCCGACCGATACCAATTATTTTTTTGACTTTAGTCGTTCGGTGGTTTTTTAAATATTGGTCATGCTGACTTTTATCGGGTTCAGGCATCAACATTTTAATATTATTCCCAATCACTTCTTCTGGGGCGTAACTAAATAATTTAGCCGCCGCAGGATTGATGCTTTCTACAATTCCTTTTCGACTAATGGTAATAATGCCATCTACTGCCGTTTCAATAATGGCAGCCATCCGAGATTTACTTTCTGCTAAATCTTCGCTGACTTTTTTTCTGGAAGAGATATTGTTAATGTAGGCAATCGCCATGCTTTCGCCATCAAATTCGGTATGTCCTAAGCTGATTTCGACTGGGAAGGTTTCGCCATCTTTGCGTTTGGCATATAAATCTAAATTCGCCCCCATCACTCTTTCTACAGGTTTTTGATGATAGCTATTCCGATGATGGGCATGTCCACCTCGAAGGGCATCAGGCACTAGAACATCTACGGATTGCCCTTCTAATTCGTCCGTATCATAACCAAATAGTTTTTCTGCAAAAATGTTTGCTTTGACAATGGTGCCATCACTTTTGACAATCAAGATACCGAGGGTGGCATATTTGAACATGACTTGGTAGAGGTTGTCCTGCTGCAAAATATTTATTGGTTAAATTAAGTAAAATAAAAAAACGCAAACCTTATGAAATGAAGGATGGCTAAGAATAACAGACATAGGTGAAATGAATATTTGTGGGTTATGGTAGAAAGGAGTTTTATTGCATTACCTATTTCTAAAAAAAATACTTAAACAAAAGTAAAGTAAATAAACAAATTTTTCGACATTCTTAAACAGTTATTTCTTTTACTCACAAATGTTTTAATTTTAAAAAACAGTTAAATTTATTAAACAGTTGATAATCAGTTATTTAATATTAAATTAACACATATAAACTATACTAAAACAAGGTTGAACAAAAAGTAAATTTATCACAATAAAGAAAGGATTTTTTTTGATTATGGTGGAAAAATTAGGCTATAAACTGGTGGGAAAATGGAAAATATACGGGATAAAACTTATGCTAAATACGGGATAAAACTTAGAAGTAAACAAAAAAAGGATTGAAGTATCATCTATTGACTTCAATCCTTTTGAAGGAAAATTTGGGTAGACTACTTAATAGCTACCTTTTTAGCTTTAGTCGTTTTAGTAGGTGCCTTAGTCAAAGTGATATTTAAAACACCATCGGTATATTTTGCCTTAATGCTATCTTCTTTCGCATTTTCTGGCAAAGAAAAAGTACGCTCAAAGCTGTTAAAATTAAATTCTCGGCGAGTGAAGTTGTCTTCCTTTTCTTCTTTTGTTTCTTCTCTTTCCCCTTTAATACAAAGCAACCCATTTTCGATAGTGACGGTAAAATCGTCCTTTTTTAAACCAGGTGCAGCCACTTCGATATTATAAGTTTTGGTGTTGTCTTTAATATTAACGGCTGGTGTCCAAGCACGATTAAAAAATTCGTTCATTGGAAAATCTCTTCCAAAAAAATTGTCTGAATCCCAGAAAGAATCCATCAAAGAACGAAAGGTTGGGAATAAACTTCTGGTAAGATTACCATTTCCACTTTTTTTAGCTACTGCTGTCATGATATTATGATTTTTGGTTAGAAAAAATTAGCAGAGGGCGAAGGGCTCGGGGTAAAGGGTTAAAAATCTCTACTCCATTACTTAGCCTTCCTGCTAAATTTAATTACGATGCAAATATCTGACAAACATGTAGTTAGGAAAATGACATTCGTCAATTTATGGTGGTGATTTTTATCAGTTGGAGATTCGTTTTTTAAAATTATCCATTATCCAATTACTAGGTGATAAATATCAACCCCCTAAGATGAATTTGGTCATCATATGTCAACCATATATTATGGATTTTTGGTAAAAATTGAATTATGTCACTCACAAAATCATATAAAATCATAACCTTAAAATTGGCAGAGGTCAAGCTGCAAGGGCATTTATTAGTACCTAAAAAAGCCCAAGGTATCGTACTATTTTCACATGGAAGTGGCAGTAGTCGTTATAGTGTACGGAATAATTATGTAGCAGAAATGTTACAAAAAGCAGGTTTTGCCACCTTATTATTTGATTTGCTGACCGAAGAAGAAGACAAAGTTTACGAAAACCGATTTAATATCGATTTAATTACTGAACGATTATTGGAAGTGACGGATTGGATAAATGCTTATCCAGCAACAGCAGGATTACCTGTCGGCTATTTTGGAGCTAGTACTGGGGCAGCTTCTGCCTTAAAAGCAGCGGCTATAAAAGGGAATAATATAAGTGCGGTTGTTTCTAGAGGCGGGCGGCCAGACTTAGCCATGACGGTTTTGAGTAAAGTAAAAGCCCCTACCCTTCTGATTGTTGGGGAATTGGATTATACAGTTCTGGGTTTGAATATACAAGCTTTTGATGCTATGAAATGTCCTAGAGCGTTAGAAATCATTCCTAAAGCAACACATTTATTCCCTGAGTCAGGTGCACTAGAGAAAGTGGCGACAGTATCAGCAACTTGGTTTAAAAAGTACTTATAAACTATAGTCGCCTAATTTATTAGGCTGACTGTTTTAAAGTGTTCATAATAAGCTATTTACAGCCTACCCAATAAATTGGGCGGCTACTTTTTAAATGCGTAAAATTTAGTTTGCAAAGCGCTTGTTTTCAATTTTATAATTTTTTACCATTAAACGCCCATTATGTTTAGAGATAGAATCGATGCAGCTTTTCAATTAGCAGATGCCTTACAAGCCTATAAAAATCAACCAGCTGTAGTTATTGCCATACCGAGAGGTGGCGTTCCAATGGGGGCGATTATTGCCAAGACATTGAATTTGCCTTTAGAAGTGATTTTAACTAAAAAAATCGGTCATCCACATCAAAAAGAATATTCCATTGGTACGATAACGCTTACTGACCGATTAATCAATGCACCAGAAGGGGTGTCTGAAGCATATATTGAAAGGGAAACGAAACGAATTCGCAGTTTGCTACAGGAAAGGTATAATCAATATTACAGCAATCACCCTCCCATTAGTTTAAAAAATAAAATTGTTTTGTTAATAGATGACGGAGTAGCTACAGGCAATACTTTGCGTTCTGCTATCAAATTGACCCATCAACAAAATCCACTAAAAATAGTGGTTGCTGTTCCTGTTGCGTCTCCTCGATCCTTAAAAAAAATAAAGGACTTACCTTATGTAGATGAAGTTATTTGCTTTTATGCACCTGATAATTTTCAGGCAGTTGGTCAATTTTATAAAGAATTTCAGCAAGTAACAGACGAGGCAGTTATAGATTTATTGACTGATTTTCGGAAAGAAACACAAGAAACCACCTTATCTGAATGATAAAAAGCTAAAATATGCTTGGTCACTTAAATACTGTTGATATAGAAAAAGTCTTACTCAGTCAGATTATTGGCCGAATTGGCTGTTATGCTAAAGGGCAAGTTTATGTAGTGCCCATTACCTATGCTTATGATGGAAATTATATCTACGGGCACAGTCGAGAAGGCTTAAAAATCAATAGCATGCGCCAACACCCAAAAGTTTGTTTTGAAGTGGATAATATGGAAGATATGGCGAATTGGCAAAGTGTGATTATACAAGGAGAATATCAAGAATTATTAGGGCAAAAAGCTAGAGCGGCCATGTCTTTTTTATTAACCAAACTAGCCCCTTTATTGACCAGCGAAACGAGTATGCTTGGTCGTGGAATGCAGCGATTTCATCACTCGGAAATTTCTACTATCAAAACGGTGGTTTTCCGCATTAAAATACTGGAAAAGACGGGACGATTTGAAAGGAAATAACTTATTTAGAACAGAGAGTAGAGATGAGAGAATAGAGACACTAAAACTGGATGTTGACCATATACAAGCAGAAAGTTATTTATAATTTATAAGCACAGTTTTTATGGTTTAAAATCTCTAATCTCTCAATGAAATGGTCTCTTCTCTCTACTCTACTAGATAATTAAGCAAAATATGAACCGCTAGGTTCGCTTAAAAAAAAGGATAAAAATAAAATTAAGAAAAGCAGGGCTATTATTATAGAAAAAGGAGGTAAAAGGTAATTTTGGGAATTTTTCACAAAAAAAGCCAAAGATGGTAGTAGGAATAGGAAAATGTAGCCATATCAACCGAGTGGAACGAATAGATGATGTACCGCTCCTTATA